>JGI24158J21664_10000226_pt1 | contig 44225 bp, 27 predicted proteins | sample Ectturendosymbi3_FD_21664 | JGI IMG/M metagenome (IMG submission 21664) | reverse complement strand
TTTGTTCACTTTGCATTTGTGTCAATTCTGGTTTCCAGACTTTTGATCGAATTATATTTGGCACATTGACTTTTCCGGGAACAAGGTGGTACGTGATGACAATGCGGGAGCCACAAATGGTGCGCGATCAGAATAAGTTTGAGAACCACTGGTTTAGAGTTTGTTAATTGTTACTCGGATATATAATATACATCAACATTTTTGGAACACACTGAAAAACCAGGAGCACATTCGTAAAACTCTATAATCGCGCATTGAATTACTTCTAGGTTCAAATGAAAAATCATCAGAACATTTGTAGGTTCGATGAAAAAAGCATACGTTTTGAAAATGGATACAAATTTAAATTGAGCCTGTTCAGATTCAACAGCACGCAATTTCTTTTGCAGCGTTAACAGTCCTCCAACCAAAACATGCACCCACAATTGCTGCATTGACTGCAGTCTGTACGCGAGGAACCCTACCAGTAAAACGACTGACGGGCGGTGATTATCGCAATCAACAGCGAACAATGCGAATGAGATTTTTTGCAGTTCCGACCCGCATGAAAACTAAATTTAACCCAAGGACATCATGGCTATGCTCCGCCTTTGTATTGGCGATGCGCATGCGAGCGGGGCTGTGCTTTGAGATTTAAATCTGGGTGGAATCGTTTGGCAAAGTTGCGTCATAAGTGGCGGAAGTGCTAACGGCTAGTCATAGCTACCAACGATTCATTCCTGACGTCGTAGAAACTTTATCTGAATTACAAGAAATAGGACATAATTACTTCTACGCAAGGAATTCCCGGCGGTCTCATCAATAAATTATGACGCACAGCATGCTTTTTGAGCGACGTGGCTCCCTGGGCCTGGAGTCCATGTCACCATCATGCCGTGATATTTGCGGTAATGCGGCACCCAATGAATGAACGCAGCCTGTTATTTGACTGCGTTTCGACGAGATGAGATATACCTTGTTTCGTTTCATTTTCTGGCACAATCTACTACGCCCTGCGGTCTTTACATTTCACTGTATGATCTGCTCTTGGAAAAGTGCTTCATCGTTGGTCACAGACTTTTGAAAATCAGGAGTGTAAGGACAGCACGCAAACATGAAGTGTGTTTAATTGCGGATAATAAACTCTTGTTTTATCTTCGTCGCTTCGCTCATTTTTAATCATCCTTTCTGCGGAAAGTTTCGAATCGATGTGGATAATAGGTGGAATAAAGCAAAGTAACTCTGACATGATGTTTTATTGTAATGCACAGTGATGTAGTCGGCGGTAACCAGGGGATACTTTGTCAGCCCACATTTTTGAAGGGCACCGTGTTCTTTTACTTTTTAGTGTAGTATTGAAATATGCGGGTTTCTCTTGATACTTCTGTAAAATGTTCAATATAAAAAGTGCTTAAATAGCTTCAGTGTAACTGGTAATGTCATTTCTGTAAACGAGCATTCCTCCAATCTATTTTCCAATGCACAAGCACGGTAAATTTCTTTCTAGCAAGCATGCTAAAAGTTTACGTGCCGAAAGTCTTTGCACACTAAAGGAAACAACAAGTTATCTTTCCAGGCTACGGACATTCAGTACCGAAAACCGCTTCCGGGAAATATTTGTGCATGGGTTATGCCACGTTGGGGATACCTCTGTGGCTCATCACGTTTCAGGCCATGGGGGAACGGTTCAACAACGCCGCCAAATCTTGTATGAAGGCAGCCGGACGCAAGCTGGGTTTTCGCTGCGACAAGGTAAAAATAACTGCTGGTCGATACTGTGCTGGTAAGCTAAATAATTGCTTGGTGTGGGCAAACAGGTCCGCTTTACCTTTCCAAGTCACAACTCCTCACCTCACGTGACTGAAGCAATTGCGCGCCAATCGATTGTCTGCGAGGTGATCAGCGCCCGAGCCGCTCCTAATCGGAGTCTTCTTAATTGGAGAGGCGCGTGTGAGCTGCCAACGGCCCAAATTTAACCTCTTTCTGTTCGCCGGTTTATTTCAAGATTTCGCATCGTTGCCTGGTTCCGGTAGGCATTTTAAGCTGCCTGTTGACGATCGGCTTTGGAACGGTGATGTTTGCCAAGTTCGAGAAGTGGCCCTACGAAGACAGTGTTTATTACAGCGTGGTGACATTAACAACCATTGGTAAGGGCGGTGATAAAAAAGTATTCGGAAGTGAGTTTCTTGTTTCCGTCAGTTTTCACTTAAAGTCACTCCTGACGAAAGTTCTCCAAATTCTCTGCTTTTCAAATACAGGCAAAAATGTCTGAAACAATCAGAACTTTGAATCGACACAAAAAACGTATTTAGTTACTCCACCTGCAACCTACAATGTTTCTGTGTTATAAATCTATATGCAAGACAAAACAGATTATATTATTGACAGCAACGTTTGTAGAGGAAAAAACGTCAAATAAATCCGTGGAAGAATCAATGCCCTTCAACTGGTGATGCATGAAGCAGTGTTGATTTGCTGGGTCTCGGGCACTGATGCATTCCAGAGCCCCCCACGCACTCTTGCGATTAAATAATACATTTGTACGTCAGCAATGTGTTAAGCAACTTCCATGCGAACGTTTTGCTGCGTCAATGCATTTCCGACTGTTTTTATACAACGCGGTATACGCACAGCAGTGCTAAATTATTTTCTTCCAAAGATATGATTTGAACAAGGACCGGACAAACAGCACTTTTGAACACGCTTTTAAGCCATTGAGTTCAACCGGAATGGAGCCAATTATCGTGCAGTTGATAAATGTAAAGAACGCGCAAAGGTTTCGTTCTTATAATGCAATGAACTAAACCTCAAACATCACTAATAAAAGACCCGTTATAGCAAGATGTAAGCGATACTCTAAAGCAGAAGTTTATGTGTTGCGAGCATGAAACAACATCAACGTGTTTTTTCCTATTTGTTGAAAGCCGTGCTCTCAAAAACGCTCAGTTCACACCAGACAAGCAACATACAGGATGTATATTTTTATCATTCATTGGGGTTATCTAACGCCTTTGCTTCAAGTTGTAACCGTTATCGTGAATCTGCGTTGGAACAACACGAGGAGGCGCAGTTAGTTGTTTTTGAAGACTACGATTCTTCAGTTACTGTGATGTTTTAAGTCTATGTAGTGTTTAATGCAGTTGTACCCATACAAACCTTACGTTTCATTCACCGGTTTGTTGCATCCTGTCTCCTTTCAGCAAATCGCAATTTTTCAGACTTTTTATTTTTGTTATCTTCGAGTGTGCTTAGATGCTTGCTGTACTAACCCAGTGAAGCTGATTGCTGTGTTTTTAAAGAATTTGATGTTTGTGCTATTTCTCATTGCTTAACCCGTACGCCATCTCGCTGAAGCTATAGCCAGAATATTTTTTAGGTTTCGGCGACTACGTGGCCCTTCAGCAAGATGGTGCTTTGCAAAATAACCGGCACGTTGTGGCGTTCACCATGATTTACATCATGATTGGCCTGACTGTGATTGGCGCTTTTTTGAATCTGGTGATTCTGCGAATGATGGTGATCCTGCCTGAAACTCCTGAAAATTGCACAAGCGGTGTTTCAAACAAAGTTTCGCCGGAAAGAAACACGTACCAAGCGATTCGACAACCACAACAAAGAAGAAAAATGAACTCTGCCAAACTCGAAGTATCACGAAGGCGAACTTTGCAGAACTTTTGTAGAGACAACGAGGACCACAGCAGATGCATGTTTCCAAGGCTGGTATGTTTCGAATGCTTTACTTTCCTCTAATATCTTATAAATTATCCTTACAACGATTTGAACTAGTTTTCCCAGAATTAGAACCGAACTTTAAGTTGGACAGTTCACAGGCTACAAGTCTTCCCTACTCCCAGTATACACAGGATAAAACATTGCGTTTGATGTGCTGTACTACTGCCATGCACGAAGGGGTGAGTCCTGTTTCAAAAGAAATTTTTTAATTACGCATGAATGCTGACACGTGTCCACCTGCGTGCTTAAAAGGTTACTACTTTTACCTAAGGCAAAGCAAATTTTCAGTGGTGATGTATTAAAATACTTGTTGGTTCAGCCCTCTACCACAGCTCACGTCCCCCAATTACACGGTAATTATCTCCGCTGACATTCAAACCAGGAGACGGGCGTTGTTGGAAAGCCTTACTTTTTGAAGCCGTTCAACAGTATGCTTACGGCGAATACTTCTTCCCGCAAAATGAGTTACCGATAGTAACTTCAAGCTGCCGCTAGCAAATGTGAGTGCGAACATTACTCAGCACAGTTTAATACGGAGGAGATGAGCTCGAAGTTAGAACCCTTTTTTGCTGATCGATTCCTTGCTTACACCCATCGTGGAAAGTACACCTTTAATTTTTTTCAGATTTTATTTCATGCCGATGTTTTACAACGTTGCATAGCAAAAAAGTAAATGTCACTGCCATGCGCAAAGCTGGTGACGTGCCGTATCGATTGAATTATGTTGTTAACCAAGTAATGGCATCTGCGGCTTAGGCGGAACCACTGTGCGTTAGGCTGCCACGTTTCAAAGAAAAATTGCGGGCTGTCCATAGCAAACGAGCTTTCATTTAAGCAAAAGTTCTTGCTGCGGTGTTACAATAGACCGAGCTGCATTTGTTTCTTGCCGGAATAGGAAGGCAACGTACATTCGAATTAAAACGACTCAGGTCTAAGTTTTAGAAAATCTGTTTGACTACCAGCTAAATTTTAATTGTTCGTCCATAAAGCACAGGGCAAAGCTACGCGATTACCGACTGCTTCTTGTCGGCAAAGGAACACGTGTGTCTAATAGGGGCACAACCGCTCAGAATCGTCGCTGGAGACTCATGCATAATTTACCAGATTCAGCTGCCGCTGCTGCTGCTTTCGTTGCCACTTCGAGATCGCCGGGCTTTACAATTCTATACACCCTTGTCCAACTAATCAAAACCTCATACTGCTAATTGGGTCACAAGCCAGTTGACACCGTGCCCTTGATATGCATCTGCATATTAGAGTAGGCGCACTTAATTTGCGTGATTTTAGAGTTAGATCCAACGGTGCTGAAAAGGCAGTTCAAAGGCGTTTTACATTGTTTTTTGCAATCAACCCAGATTGAAACTGAAAAGCTCAAGTGATCTTCTGTACATTTGTTCAAGTAAATTTCTTTCCTTTGCTTCATTTGCTGCATGTCGGAAAGGGGAAAGTGCTAAACACTTGCGGTGTAACGATGTCGCGTACGCACAGGGCCTACGAGAGGGGGGTACGCGAGGTACATTGTACCCGGGCCCGAGAAGTACTGGGGCCCGGGAGGATGAAAGTACACACGCTAAGTTTTTCTGTAATCAAGCCCAAAAATACTAGTGCACAAGCTAGTTGCCAGCATCACAATTAACGTTTTTTAAATCTTGGCATGGTAGCTGTTTCAAATATGTTCTAATTACTGCAGAAACAAGTTATACAAGTTTCAACGAGAAACCCAGAAGCTAGGGGGTCCGGTATCGGTCTTCGTACCCCAGGTAAAATTTCTCTCGAAGGCCCTGCATACACACACCCTTTATTTAAAACTCACAAATTGAGGAGCAAGCATTGAGAGTGGAAAACAAACCAATGAAATTGCCACAGTCAGCTAGAAGCATCACCACGTCCCGATAACCAGTGTTGATGGAAATTTTATCAGCGTGCTTTATTGTAGCTCCCGTCCAAACTAATGCAGTACTGGCAAGACATTCGACTGTATATTTCAGATTTGTTTACTTGAGAAATTAAAAATATGAAGATGTTCATGCGATGCATGACAAGCTTACTATGAATAATTTTAAAGGTTTACATCCCAAACTCAGAGTGCGCTCAGTAGTGTACTTCAAGGATACAAGATTGTGTATCAATGCTTGGGAGCTTATGGTCCACCTGAATGGTATTTGGTTCAGTAATATGGTTACTCAATGTGAAAACAACTTCTTCATTCAAGATAAAAGCTTAGTCACATGTGATAGCGATTCAGTTTCCCTAGCCAACATTATTGTTACTTATTACACCGCATGCACCAGATTTTAAGAAAGCAGTAATCTCTATCTAGGAGATTCATAGACGATATTATTTGGGAGTTAGGAAACGAAGGACATCAAACCTCTCGAGACCGCGTTCAAATTCGACCTTACGTTCAGCCAGACTAGCACAGTCAAAACTTGTGGTTACGAGGAGTTCCTAGAAGAGCGTCACTCTATTATGCCGAATAAAAAACATGAAAAACGTGTTTCATTGCCAAAGACTTCGTAAAAGCAAAAGCTGAACAAAGGCGTTTCATCAGTAGACAGTGGCGTCATCCATGCTCGGCGTTCAAATCTATTGTTACTGGGGAAGCTGTCAGAATGCGGAGGCTGAACGAACGAGAGGAAGATTATTATCAGTCATCTCTGCTACAACTGCGAAAAGAGTCAACGTTTACGCTCCGTTTTTTCCACAACATTGTCCAAGATGTAATATCGTAGGCATCTACATGGAAAACTGTGCTTTATCAATTTCCGAATGAAGACCAATGATGATAGTACAGTCTGGATAACGTCGTTTACTTTTGAAACTCAGTCAAAAAGAACAAACTTGAAGGAAGATGTGATTACTTATATACAACCAGCAGCAGTTGGTGCACGCGTTACAAATCACAAAACAGCGCACAGTTGCTAGAAAGGCGCTGGTTCATCGAATCTAAAACATGTGGTTGCGGATCCCAGCGCGGCAATTTCGATCCCTACCGAACTTCTTTGGTGAACTACTGACGATGCTGTTATTTACGTGGCCAACTTGATCCTCTGTAGTGATCAATGTCGGCCCGACTGCAGACATATTTTCTATTCGCTGAAATGCACGCTGCAGTGTGTGGAACTCCTACGTAACTGCGGTCCTGTTAAAAGAGTTTTATGTACACCATGATTTGACGGAGAAAACACTTATTTCGCAATTGTTTCAAAGTTACGCCTTGTCGAACAAATCAAAATTATATCTCTCGACGAATGTGAAGATACCTGTTTTCGTAAAAACTTTAAACTTATTTTGTCCCACGTCATGAAGTAGTTGAGTTCTGCCCTGGTCCGTTGTTCTTGATGCATGCCTTCTTTATCGCTGTATGGTTTGATTTTAAAAGTGTTCTTGTATACTGTATTAGCTGTAGGGCTGTGGCTTCGTTATAGGTTGTTTGCAGTGCTGATACTAAGGCCTAGATTTGGGAAGTTTTGCATACTTGCCTTTCGCTGATTACAGGTTTTTAGTGTTTTGTGATTGATTTATCGGTTTTACTCTTGGCCTCGCAGATCTTACTATTTTAAGAATTGGCGATGCTCTTTCGAACGAAACTAACCCTCCGTTGCAAGTAAAGAGACACGATGTTGCTGAAGCCTCCTGAATTGTGAGACTTCATGCGCAGTCGTGTCGGAAAGCTGCCAACTACCGAGTTAAACTGAAGTAACATCGAGCCGCCTATCAGAAAAGATTGGATATTATCCAATTCCGTCGTTCAACCGAACTTTCTGCCAAAGACAATAATTACCTCAGTTTTGCTTTTTCAATACAAGTTTGCATCAAACTCTGCAAACCTAATTATGCTGTAAGGTTTTAGACTTTTATAAAACTATTTTGTACCTCTCATGCACTTCATACTGTACTGCTGAGGAATTCTACTCGCTAGAAGTATACACTGTTGTTTTGTTAACGTCAAAGTGGCTGACATATTGTCGCAAATTGCTGCAGTCTGTAGATTCACAAGTAAGCCAAGCGAACAATTTCATTGTGATGACATTCTGCGTTAAGTCCATGGAAAATTCGCCATACGTTGCTATAATTTTTTTGCAATCGTTTACATCAATGGCTTAACAGAAATCAACTGGGTGATCAAAAATGCCCTCACTGGAACGACCCCCTTCAAGAATGATCGAGCAACCCAGGCAACTCAACTTTAAATCATGAAGATTAGCTAACAGTCCAAGGAGTGGTCGCGAACAACCTGGTTAGCAAGTTACTGCTTTGTCCCCAGAGCTGGATTAAAGGGAAGGGGGGGCCGGGCAAATTTTCACTGGAGGGCCCCTATGACGTATTTCATGACATCATCCTTTGTACAATTTTATGTTTTCGCTGATTCGCAACTTTCTCGTTTGCTTTTTCCAGTAGTCGATTATGATGCGCGCCGCATTAACTCGATTGTTAGCCGCCCTTGAATATAAGCCGCACGAAATGGTATCAAAAATTAATGTAAGCTGCCCTTGATTGTAAGCCGCACTTCAACATAGGTTACCCAAGCCTTTGAGATGCGTTCGCGACGTTCGCGTACTCGTGCGTTTCCCGCATGCTTCACCTCTACAACTGCTTTCTGTTTATCATAATCCCTCCTGTGGCGGATGTGCACGTGATGCTGAAGAAAATCGATTGCGAAAGAAGAGTTTGGTCGACAAAACATAGCCAAGGGAAGACTGAGCGTCATCTGTACCTTTCGATAAAGTAAAAAAATTAAAATGTAAGCCAGCTTTGATTTTAAGCCGCATGAAATGATGACAAAAACTTTATAAGCCGCGGCTTTCAATCGAATAAATACGGTGCTCAACTTCACATACAGTTAGCTGCGAGAAGAGAGTTCATGATATAAACACTACAGTGTATTCCTGCTAAGAAAAAATATTTCCACAGGCTAGAGAGTGACTCAGAAAGAAACAACATTCACCCGAACCATAAGCAGAAACCAGAGATTAGAAACAAAAACACCGGGAAAATAACATGTCAATATGGCCAGTCAGTCTGAGTGAAAAAGGTGCTCCGAATCTTATGTCGTCATTTTCACCTACATTTTCAGGTGCTCTGGTTAACGCCGTGCTTTAATGTTGCTGCTTAAAAGCTTTGCTGAAGAAAAAAAATCATTCAGTCGCGGCATTTTAGCTAACACTACCAGATTCTTGCGCTTCTTGTCCTTAGAAACTTTGCCATTTTTAGCTCCTGATGGCATTACAGATTTCGGCATCGCGCTAGCTAAACACTGCAATCTCGCTTTCTGCTCTTTCGTTCTACAAATTGACTGATCAAAAACCGTTTCTGACGGAACGCGCAACATGTGGTGTAATGGCTTGACTAGCTTCGTATGTTTATGATTTAACGCAAGAATAGTAGCCATCGGAAGAAAAGCGCGTTTCCACCCAAGGGCGTACGCAAGGGGGGTTTGGGGTTACCCCCCCCTTGAGCTTGATATTTTGCAAAAACTTTATTACCTACACAAAGGAGATTACTTGATTTCGCATGTTTTTGCATGTTAATTTGTAGACTTAATGCAAATACTACGGAATGAATTTACATGCAAATTTCAAGAAACATTGTAGTTGGGCCAAAAACTAATAATTAGCTTTTGGTGGGAATCTGGGTTATCGTCTGTGCCCAGAAACCATCTCACCACTTTTTGCAGACCCTCCGACCACTGTTCCGCGATAGTTCACTTTGTCTGAAACAGTTGTCTTTATTTTGTCTGCTAAGGCTGATCAGCGCAAGCGCTGACCGCATTGGCTACATTACTAATTTCTGTAGAATGATAGATCTGTCGCACGAGTTCAAAAACAGCTATTTTGAGCATAGAAGCATTCAGGCATTTGAAAATGTCTCAGCAGGGATACGGAAAACTAAAAATTTGCTGGACTTCTTTACATAACGAAAAATTGAAAGTTTCTTGCGTACTTTATGCGCATTCTCAATTCTTGTGCAGTTCAGCAAGATTCGATCTTAAACCGGGGTATGCGACAGCCAGTACAGCCGCACACTTTCTATGCTCGACTGCTCGTATTCGACAGGACATCAGTGCAGTCTCATTTTGCAGTTGTAAATTACTCTGACGCAGTGATGAGTGTGTTTTACTCCATTGTTTTAACGCGCAGCCTGATATTTTTGCAGTTGTGAACTGTTGTGTCGTAGGGTTGAGTTTATTTTCCTCCGATATCCTAACTGGGAGCGCTGATGGTTTATATTCAGTGCAATGACACATAAAATAAGGGGAGTGCGTGTGCAAGAATATACATAATCAACAAACTTGGCCAAAACGTTGGTCTTGAAAGATGAATAAGACGTCAAATTGTGACGTAACAAACAGATAGTGCACACCAAATGCAAATGACCACCATGTGCCACTGAATGAAACCCCCCATGAAAATTTTCTGCGAACGCCACTTTTTCCACAATACGCTACCCTTTATGACCAAACAAAGGTCGCAGTTCGGCTGCGGCTACCTCCAGAGGGCACAAGAAGTTACGAAGTCATTGATACTAAACAGCAACCACAGCAGAACTAGCTTGTTTTGCTGCTTAAGCACGCAAATTGCATCGTTTTCGCGACATTTGTGCAGTAGGCGTGATGCACGAGTAGATAAGGCCATGCCAAAAGAACGATTATTAGGAAAAGTTACAAGCAAATTCAAATACATTTGCCTTGAACAAAACTGAAAATAATTATATTCAGTAGTGATTACTAAAACTGTCGGCAAGTCAAACTTGCAGAGAAATCATAAACGATACTCAACGCAACACGGAATATAGAGTTTTATTCTCGTATCTCTTTTGAATCACGACAATTTTTCAAACGAATATTTTATTTAGGCCTAAAACAAATAAATGTCATCACGGGATGCCCCTTAGCGCGGAGGGCCCGGGGCAATTGCCCTCGTTGCTCCCCCCTTAATTCGGCCCTGTGTGTCCCGGAGTCTTAACTTTGCCTTTTGTAAGACTGTTTGGTGTGCGCCAATTTAACTCAATTCATACGAGTACCCAAATTACTGCAAAAAAGCAAAATATTTCTTACAGGTTTGTGCTTTTGGCACAGTGAAAATAATCAATTAACCCCGAAAACCTGTTTTTATTACGGCAGTATTAACTTAAGCTAAGGCAAACCGTTATAGACAAACATCATGAATTTAAAAAAAAATTTATGGTAGACCTCAAATAAAATGGCAAGTGTACATGAAGAAATAATCAGTAAAATGCTGCTTGTGTGCATGTAACCGTTCTTGCAACGTAAATTATTTACAAGATGCTCATTAATGTAAATTCGAATATAGAAGGCAGGGATTTTATGCCTTTTATCGAAGCAACTGCCATAAATTTAAGGACTTTTCTACAAGAATGGTCGTTATGGTTTTAATTCCAAATTCAAAGGCTTGTAATTTCGTTGATTGAAATAAGTGCTTACGACAGCAATATCCAAAATCGTACGGGCCGAGAATCGGCTTCGTAGTAATGTGAGAAATATGAGAATCAAGCGGACCAGGGACGTGTCAGTTGATATACAGGGCGAAAACCGAATACATGGAATTGCGATTTGAATTTTTGGGTCGAAAAAAAACAGTGGTACTTGGGGAAGTTCAAGTTGTGGAATGAAACAAATGAAATGACGGTGATGTGCCGATAACTGTGGTAGTGATTTTTCGGGATACTTTTTGTGGTACTCAAAGAATTCGACAAGTGTTTTCTTTTGCTCTTCCCTAATTCAGTAATGAAAATTTACTGGGGTTTCAGATATTCAACGGGCTTTTTCACTGTTATAAATGAAAACTGAAAACAAAGACTGGTTTTCTAATATACGGACAATGGAGTTGTTTCATATCAAACAATTTTGGATCGCAAAACCCTGTCAAATGTCTTCTTGAACGCCTATGACGATCAACAAAGTTGTTTGAAAAATGGTACAAAAATGTGTTCAATGTTCGGTAACTTTTTGACGCTTGTGACTGCTGGACACTTTAACAAATCTCACGCGAAAAAAAAGCATGATTTTTCCATTTCAAACCAGAGCAAACCAAAACCTGCTCCACCTTTCTGCATTTTTTCAAAATGACAGACTACTTAAAGTATCACCACAGGTATACGTATTTGGTAAACAAAATTGTTTTATTTGCAGGGGAGATTTTTCAAAAAAAAGAAGCTAAATAACAGAAAGTTCGATCGGTATAATGCGCAGCTGCCCGTTGATGAGCTCGACTCGGACAGCAACTCTGAAAATAACACTGAACCTCATAATTGCATCCATCAACCTCAACATCATCGATCTGCTGCAGGACGACCTCCAAGCGACATTCAGTTAGACTCCTCTGTTGCCAGCAACTGTAATAAAATTAAAATCGCGCCAGGGACTGTTTGCGCTGCAAGCGTTCAGTGCAGCTGTTGCTGCCACGCTTTGTCACACCGAAAGTGTCAGTCGGTTGACTTTGTGGCAACCGGGACACCGGCACTGAGACGGCCGAATTCTGTTCCCTCGGTCAACGGGAACTGTTTTGCCGACGCATTGCATGAGAGAGAAAGCAAGCTCAGCCGTTCGGAGATTTCAGATCCTGAAAGCTTTGATTACGGCGAGGAGGAAAACAAAAACCGAAACGCATCTCGCGCCGCCACGTTAACGCGCAAGTGGCCGTCGACTCCTTCGTCCCATTTTCTGACAGCTCCGAGCCACACCGGCCGAGCCCGGTGCATGTCGGGGGACAGCGGCTATTCGGGAAACCAGCTGAGCTGTTGCGCGGACAGCAAGCTGGGTCTTTCGCCTTCGCCGACAAACGCTTCCTTTCAGAACGATTGCCAACTGGCGATTCATGCGCAGCACTCGACAGCGTACGAGTTTGTGCCGGCGTGCTCGCGCAGAAGTGCCAGAATGTGCAAGCGGGCTCATTTAGATGAAGAAAACGACGCCGTTTTTCATTCACCCATGACTAGCGGCTGCCAACAATTGCTTCCGATGAAATCCGAACAGAAAAAATGCGCTGAAGGTCAAGCAAAGTGGCTGAAAAAACCTAGCAATCTGTTTCTCGCTGGCAGAGGCAAAAGCACTCGAAACAGCGGAAGTACAAATGACGTCGTAATTTTTTTCAACAAAAAAGAAACAAAAAGCACAGTGACCCTTCATCGACCTCAGTCTGAAGCAAACTTGCACGAAGAAAATATGCTGAGCTTAAGACACAATTCCTGTCATTTACGACAAGACGGCAGCCAACACGAGAAATCTAAAATGGAAAGTTTTCTTCAGGATGTTGCAGATGAGTGTCAAGAAACGAGTACTGCTCCCTTTCGTGATAAAAACGAGGTGTGCAAAACAGCATCGGACGACACACTGCCGCCCCGATGCCAGCATGACTTAACTAAACCAGCGCCATCGATTGTGGTGACTCAGTGTTCGCCAAAGCCTCGTCGCAAGTCCAGCACGTTGTCACATCAAGAAAGCGACGACACGAGCTTGTCAGTGTTGACGCCGAGGTGAGTATACTAGAGGGGTTGGCATTTCGAAAGGAACCCTAGAAACAATGGTTTGACTGATTTGATTCTGGTGTTGACAACTGAAAAGGTGAATCTCGGGTCAACGTCAGGCAAAAGCGATTGCTTTTTTAATCGATCGAAAGCTGCTTTCTTTACTCGTCTAGCACGGAAATGAGCACAAACGTGAAGACGAGAAACAAAATGGTTAAAATACTTTCGAGACCGGGAAAGCCAATCTAGTGCCTCTGCTGAATCACGTTTTTCATTCTAGCTCACGAACCGGAAGAGATGCCTCAAAATCATAGACATTTTTAGAAAGAGTGCTACAGAGCGCATCTAATTATGTTACGCATGTGTGACTCCACTGTCACGTACTGCAGGAGAATGCCCGATTTTTCATCTCTACAATGACTGTAGTGGCTTTTCGCAAAGGGCTGGGCAGAAAAAAGTATGCCCGTTGAAACCAGTGTTTCTTTACCAAATATTTCATTAATCTTTGCAGAACATACTGTTGACTTCGTTTGTTGAGTCTAGAGAATAAAAATCCAAAATGAGGATGTTTTTTCTTCTCGTTTCGAGGCTCCATTAATCCCGTTCTCGAAACAGCAACAATCCGAAGATTGAAGAAGAGTTTCTTACATGTACCTTACGCCTCCCTGCCAAGTTTGAAATTTAAATACTAATTCCAACAATGTTATTAAAATTTTCTATAACGTATTGACTAAAACCTACAAATAAATACAAAACTCATATTTCTCAAAAATTGCTACGAAGATTTTATATTGTTTGATATAAAGTACATCAAAATCCCCGTTCAAGAATGTCTTGGTTGTCTCTACTACAAACGGTTTATGAGTTACGACCACTAATGTGATGGGTGTGTCACTAAAGGGGCTCAGCTGAGCTCAGGGGTATAAGCAACTAATTCCCTCGCCGAACATCAGTCCGCTGAGTGATTTTCTTTTTTATGGTTAGTTGGACTAATTGCAAGATTTTTAGATTAAAAATCGGTTTAAAAATGCATGCTGGTAAGCGTGCAACCAAATTTTCAAAAGTTATTGGAAACTATTGAAATAAACAAACAAAAACGCCATTTTCTCAACTTTTCAAATGAAAAGGCATACGTATATACACATATGTATATATATATACACATATGTATTTTTTTTTTGATATATATATATACACATATGTATTTTTTTTTTGATATATATATATACACATATGTATTTTTTTTTTGATTGTATATACACATATGTATTTTTTGATAGAAAGTATATCAAATTCTCCGTTCAGAAATATTTTGGTTGACCATCTACCTCAGACAGTTCGTGAATTATGACCAAAAAGGTGGTTCCCAGTTGCTATAGCTGCTTTCCCGATCTCAAAAAAATCATTTCACCAGAGCACAACTTTCTAGTAAAGCTACACATCAGAATTAAAGAGTCACTCGGAAAATTTCGCTTTCGGCCTTAAACTAGGCTCCAAAATAAATATCGGGTTCTGGCCGGGTTCGGGCTTCAACATGAGGCCCTTTTACAACTCTGCGCAAAAGATAACAAGGTCTGATAAACTGGTCTGAGTGAGTAAATTTTCTGCTGGTGGTGTTTTTATACTTGTTGTAAAGCAAAAGGAACCAAATGCAATAAATTTCCTTTAAATGATACCCTTTGTCATCAATTCCTGTCCCTGCTTGCGCGCACGACTTTCTTGTCTGTGGGTGACCATCAATTGCAATTCTGGTATCGGGCAACCCATTTATTAATGGTGTGCCTCTCCTATTTGATGTTTAGTGTTTTAGTGTGAAAATGCACTTTTAACGCAAGTTGGAGACGTGTTGGTTAAGCTTTGTAGAAAATTTCTGAACTTAGAAGAATGTGGAGTGAGGATGATCTTTCTTTTAATATACTCTGAAAGTTTGAAAGGAAAATTTTTGGTTAAAGTATGTTTTCAGCAATAGTTTGCATTCATGAATGCAACTTCTGTAACAACACGCACCTTTCGATATGATTGTAAAGTTGAATTATTTTCTGTTTCAATACTGCATCGTTTATTTACGGAACAAGCAAAGCATTGTAAAAGCTTAGTACGAGCTGTTGTTTTGAATAACGTTCTGGTTTTCCAGTGATATTGACGAAGCATTTACCTTCGACGAAATAGATGTTGGGGAACAAGGTGAACTTCAAAACTTCTCGCTTGCACAACGCGTAGAATTGCCCGTAGACTGCATCAGTGAAAAGCAATCTGAAGAGGAGCTACTGCAGAACAACTACCGTTCAAAACACAGGGCTGATCATAAAATTCAGGACCATCACGAACTGTTGTGTGACTCTAAACACTTGGAGGAAGAACAGGAGTACTGCACATGCGATTCGCAGTGCGAGAGGGCTCTGCTGTCCCATCACTCGCCTGACCACCTCACGTGTCATGAGTGCAGTGATTCGCTCCGAGATCTCCCGACAAGTCTGAACAGAAACACACCCTCAAGAAAAAAGATTAAGTTTTTCCGAAAAGCTCTATCGCTCGGCTCGACAAATCTGGAAGAGTCTGTAGGTGCAGACAACGGAGTGTCCAAAACTGCAGGACGAGAAAACCGGTAATTTGTTGTTTTTAGATTTTTATGACAGATTCACATCGTTTTACAAACACGAAAGTCTGGCAGGGGCGGCAATAGCTCAGTGTTAGTGTCCGCCTCTCAAGTGGAATGTTGTGTGTTCCACCCATGGCCACTGAGTGAATCGCCGTAGCGCTCCTTGGGAATGAGCGTTCACCTCAATTGCCCCGACAAAAAGCAAATATCAGGCGTCGACCTTACGCCAATTGCCGTCACTCACAACCAAATTTTGAAGAAGTATAACAACCCAAAAAATCCGGTTCAAATCTAGCCTCTCATCCCTGTACATGATTTTGCAGAAGCTGATAATTGTTTCAGTTATGAAATAGTAGATTGTAAGCTCTTGTAAGATCATGCTTTTGTGCAAGAAAAGGTGCTGCGCGTCATGCTGGCAAAGTAGAAAATTTGAAAGTTTAGCGTTATTATTGATAAGCTTTTTGCCATAAACGTGTTCAAAAAATATCAGCAGGAACGAAGCGGTTTTGTTTAAAAAACTAATTGCCCACAGTTTCACAATGTGTAGATATAGCGTTTGTGACAAGTTCTAGACATTTTGTGGTTTTGCGAAACTCGAGTAACCGCTTATGATATACTGCAATGTTTTTTATTTATCGATACCTCGGTTGAACAAGCGCACTCGAAATTATTCCTTCATTCATTTGCACAACTGCTTTTCCTTTGGAGAGGGTTATGCGTCAGCAGCCCTAGGAGGTCTCGAAATACCTCATGGTTTTCAGCATCCTCTGATTATTAGTTCCGATGGCTCCACACCAAGATGGGAGTAAGCAAGATCAGAGATGTAAACAGGCCACCTGGTCCTTGGTTGAGCTCTGGACTGCTTTGCCGTGAGTGCAGCCAGCAGAACTCGCCTTACCAGTCTTTCCTGGAGCATTCTGGTCATGTGGCCGAACCATCGTGGCTGAGATCTCTCTATTCGGAGGATAATTGACTCGACATTCAGGATTTTACGATATTCACAGCTGCGCACTTTGTCGCGAAGTGTCATGCTGTGAAGACTTAGTAAAAATCCTATCTTTGCCGCTTGTTCTTGAGATAGCACAATTTCAGTAATTGCCCAAGATCAATGACTACAGGTGAGGATAGGAACAAAGACCGAATTTAAAGCTGACAGCTTTACGGTATTTGAAAGTTTCCGTTTTATGACCACGGAGCGATAAAGCTTACGTAATACTATGTGTTTTCTTTACCAATCCGTGTATCAAGCTCCTTGTTTCTCTTTCCGTCACTCGTGAAAACCACCCGGAGGTATTTGGAATTTTCCACCTGCTGCAGTGTGTTAGTGTGTTACTGCTTACTTTTAGAGTACACTACCTTTGACTTCTGAAGAGACATAATACCTTTGTCTTTTTAGTGCTAATTTTCATTCTTGATTGGTCGCACGCAGCTGAAAATCCATCAAGTGTGTGTTGAAGACCCTGTTCAAAAGATGCAAGCAGTACCAAATCATCTGCAAAAAGTAAACCGTTTGACCAGCACCCTCCAACAGTGACACCCTCGTCAACTCGGCTGCGACTGTCTGTTCAATTCATATAAACTATAAAGAGGAGTGGTGACAGAAATGCCTCGGTAGTTGCTGCATTGCTTTCTGTCCCCTTCTTGTGTATGGGAAATGGGAATGATCACAAAGTTTGTCAATTTTTCGGTGCTCTTCCAGAATTCCATGGCAATTGAAACCCACGAGTTATCCAAATAACTCCTAGCATTTCAGGTCGGATTTTATTACAACCTGCAGCCTTGCTAGCCTTCGGGGTTTCGACAGATAAGAAGAGTTCGGTTGCAGTGATGGTATCTTCCTCCTCCGACGGCACCTTCTGCGTGTTTGATTGTATGATATTTGCTGGGTTCAATACTTTCTCCGTCTGCGCAGTATGGCGTCTTCACTGCTTGGTAAAACACCGTTTCGGTGATTATACTTTGTTGGCTTGCCATTAATTGCAATCTAGTTTATGTTCGAAATCTGCGTATTTTCGTGTCTCAGCGTAACGTGCATGCAAAGAAGGCTCAACTTTGTTCTGAAGCCAGACAATTGTAAGCTGTTTTCTTTGCCCGGATACCAACTTTCACTTCCTGGTTCCATCAAGGGGTTATTCTTTTGCCATCTGTTGTCGCACCGAGTCGTTTTTGTCCACATACCCGAGCAGCTGATGAAGCTGCAGGTGCTTTGAACAGCCACTGCTGCTCTTCTACGTTCGCTGTGCATTTTGGGAGCTCTCGAAACAAGGACCATCTGCTGTCTGCAAAGGTCTGTCTTACATCTTTGTCCGCCAGGGCCTCCACTTTATTTGGTAGGACCGCTTAGTCTTGCACGTTCGCGTAAGCCTTGTTGGTTTTTCCAACTAGCAAACAACCCAAGTGATAATCCTTCGACAATTCTGCACCCCTATTTGACACGAACGTCCAACATTGGTTGGGACAAGTCAGCGGAAACTATGAAGAAATCTATGAGTAACCGTTGATCCAACGAATCTCTGTACCAGCTGTACTTGTGCATTTCTCTGTGTTGAAAAAAATGTTCTTGATGCATAGTGCGTTTTTACAACACAGTCGCAGCAGGATCCTCTTGCTGTCATTTATGTTAGCATCACAATTTTGACCAATCGCGACATTCCACAGCAGCGCTTCCTACGTGTGCATTTAAGTCTCCTAGCTATACTTTCCTCCACGAATGGCTGGTACAGTGCACTAGAGTTTTGGCCGTATGCCTGTACAAAAACAGGGGGCAATCTATCAACTTCAACCTCAGCATGCACACTATCCAATGGGATCCATTCATCAATACAGCTTGCTAATGAGTATGCCCAGTGGCGTGCAGAGGTCTGGTGATGCCCGGGGTGACTGCTTGATTGGATGCCCCCCTTTCAAATTCTAGTATTGAACAGTGGCGAATGGTAGTCATTGTTACTGAATATACACTGTTTCTGATGTCACAATGGCGAAGTTTGTTGACACAACATGCATATTCAGGAACGCCGGAGCAGCGGCAGGGGCAGCAGTAAAATAATTTAGGGCCATAGAGACTTATAAAAAACAAAAAAATCGTTACCAATTACGTTTGTTTCTGTTCATCAACAATGTTGACCACAAAAATCATAACAGAATTATAGAAAATCAATCTGAATTTTCTGGGTGCCCGAATAGCTGCAATAAATTTGTTACAAGTAGATCTTGATAAAGCATGATATTACCTATGATAACCTACTGTTATGATAAAGCACCTCCGCCCCGTAGCCATCCTTTTGAAAGGGCAAAGGGGCAATGCCCCCGCCATTCTTCCATTCTCTGGCGACCCTGTGCATATTATTCTGCACGTACTAACTTTACTCCTTGTAGGCTACAATGTGTCACAGTAATGAACATAAATTACCAGCGGTCTCTTAACACAGAGCAGTTCATAACCGCAAAAATATCCGGCAACGCGTTAAAACAGGGAGTAGAACACACTCAGTGCTACGTCAGCGCGGTTCACAACTGCAAAAATACAAGGCTGCGCGAATGTCTCGTCGAATAGCAGTCAATCAGAAGGTATGCAGCTGGGTTGGACACCCAGGGTTGACAGCTTGAAACTTGTAAATTACACAAGAATTGAGAATGCACATGAAGTACGCAAGAAAACTGTTTTTTTGTTTTGTAGCTGTTTTATGTACAATTACTAAGGGCAAAGAACAGCAAGCCGCTTCTTCATATGGGCTTGTGTGAGCCGTTATGATCAATCCGCCTGAACAGCCAATTAATGACGAAACCGAATCGAAGCACATATTGCAAGTACAGGTGTGCAACTGCGTTAGCACAAATCAATTAAATGTCTATATACCTTTAGGGTTGATGTAATTGGACCCAACCACAAAAACCACTCGGGTTTTTTAAAAATCCCACTTAAAAAACAAAATCCCAATCTTACCTTTCCCTCTGAAAAATGTACTATGCTTAAAAAGTAAAATAAGCAGCACACTTGCACAGTTAAGTGGAATTTTTTTAATGATACAAAACTAACAGCAACGAAATTTGAAGGACTTGAAAAAAGAGAAGAATAATTCGTACAGTTTGAGTAAATTCTACTGGTTATCTTCGTCAGGTCTGTAAAATCGGTATATTTTAATCAATTTTTCTGCCTTCCCTGCGTCTAAGCTGTTTCTGATGTTGGACCATACCAAACCATATGTTGAAAAAAAACACTCTATAGATGCTGAACTAGCAGGGCATGTATTTAAACGTGACGTGAAACTGCAGAATTTGTGTGTGAGTGGCTTTTCTCTGTTTGCTGTGCACATGCTTGCAAAGTCTTACCACTTTGGAGTGAATTGACCAACAACAATATGCGAAAACAATGATGGGGTGCATGTCTTTACCCTCAAATTTAAATGCCATAATAGGTATAACAAGTTATTATTGTGTAATTCTGGATTTGACGATATTGCATGATACAATAAAAACAATTCAGAACTGGGTTTGTGTGGTTTCTTTTAAAAGAATAACAAAAACCTGTTTCTTTGTAAAAAAGCGGTTTAAAAAATAGGTGGTTGCTTTTTTTTGAAAAAAACGGGTTTTTATCATCCCTGATTTTCTTTCAATCATTTCTGTGATTTTCCCTTTATCGCACGATCTGGAACAAGTCACGTCACTATCAGTTTGATCGGGTGTGCGCCGCACACCTAGAGCATAGGTACCTGGCACTGAATAAGCCGAGAATTACTGGCATTCGAATGCGTAAAAATTAGTGTTGACCACAAAAACACGTTTCGGAAATTTAAATCCATGCAGCATGTGTTAGAAGCCTTACAATAGGAAAAATCATCTAGTTACAGCTTTTAAATTTTGTGATTTCACTTTTTGGATGCCCCCCTGCCTTGGATGCCCGGTGCCTTCGCCCCTCCCCCCTGCACGCCACTGAATATGCCAGCTTGGGCAAAAACTGTTGGCTCAACGCCTGAGTAAAAAAGTGTCCAGCCACTTTGTCTTCCTCAACAAGTTCGTGTTCTTTTCCTGTGAGCCCGAACGTGGTCCTTGGTCACGCGCGTGACGACCGATGCGCGATGCTTTTAATTTATTTGCGCATTTCAGAGTGATAACTGGGCTAACCGGTCACGCCATTTACGTGGCAGCAACGTTTGTAAAATCTGGGCTCTCAAAATTATTTTAATGCTATTTTTACACGTTTTGCGCAGTTTTTCAGCAACGTTGTTGTTCATTACAGCCAGCGAGTTACTTTTCCGATCGTGAGCTACATATCTTCGAAACTTCGATCCTTCACCGATGATTCCGGTTTCATTCCCGTTGCGTCATCCTCACCCACACATGAGTGCTCCGCAAAGCAAGAGCAACGCTCCTCCAACAAAACCAATGAGATTTCTGCTGCTCACCGGGGAAGTGCCATTAGACCCGACTGCTTTCGACTGCAAGGAAGTACAACGACTTCGGGCACTACCCATTCACTTCAAAATAGTGAAAATGAAGGAAAGCAGACAACCAACAATACGTTTACAAAAACGTTGGGAAAACCTGTACACAAGGTGGCGTTAGAAAGCTGTAACAATGACAACGAAAACACGAACTATATGCGTTTTTCTGGAATGGCAAGCTCTGCGACGGTATATGAAGCAAATTGCTGTTCAATACCTAAGTTGGACTTAAATCTTGATGCGGCTTCATTAGACTGCATGAAGACTTGACACGCATATCTAAAACGTTTTATAATTGCATTTAACCTTCAAACATTTGCCACAGAGGGTTAGTTCACGTGTCGTTATAAGCAACAACCCTGTGGTGGAATTAGCCTCATAAAAACTGAAAAAGCTAAGGGTACTTCGCCTGTCATACCCAACCATATCTTTATTCTATGTTGTTTCTCGACTAAAAAGTGTTCTGCTTCAAATGTGACTAGAGTAGTTGTCACTTTCAGTGAAAACTTTTTGCTCAATGAGCAGTGGGTTAAAATGACTGTGCATTTTTAGTCTTCGGCCAAAATTTTTAATATGTGTTTTACCGTGAATGTGTTTCACTTTTCGTGTAATAAGCGTTGCTTTTTTGCTCGTTGCTACTTGTTGCCCTTTTCACAAAAGTACACATCGGTTCTTATGTATGCTGCGCCCGTGTTGATTTTGTCAGTTGCAAGTTTGACAAAAATATTGGCACCGCATATAAATCTGTCTTGTACTGCGCCTTGAAGGAAAAAAGATTTAAGCACATTACTGACGATTCTAAACCATGCTGTGCGGCGCCCGAGCTCAGCATTTTGTAAGTTTTTTCAAAAGGTATCACTTGTTTTCACGAGAGATGACAAAAGCAAATTCCCTGCTTCTATCCAGTAAGTCAAAATCTTGGGTCTCGCAAGCACTACGTTTGGTGTGTACTTAGCATTGCGCGTTTTTTAAGTTTGATGGAATACAGTTTCTTGGTTGAATCATATTGAAGGCAGTTGCTTCCGAGTGGTCGACACTGGCCAGCAGAGCTTCGTGCACAAACCCATGTGGACCAAGACAGCGTGCTATGCGCAGGTCTCGCACGTTTTGTCGTTGAATTCTATGTTCGTTTCGTTAGCTTCTTTATCCCTAGACGCAATATTCTCAGTTTCAACACAGCGACATCTTGATTACATTGTGGACCTCAACCATTCAGTGGCGTTCAGCCATCCGGTTTCAATGGCAAGCAAATCAATGAAAAGCGTGCTCGGTAATTTAACAGTGCAGCTACTTCGATTAAGTCACAAACGAGTTTCCTACGCTGTTACGTCACATGAGAATCTCATGTGCCAAGCGTTCAAAACCGAAAAAGGTGAGAAAAAACTCTTACAGCGGAAACAAACAATAGTAAAACCTGTTTCTGAACAAGCCATCCGGGTATTTTTTGTAGCACTAGGAGGTTGATAGTTGATGTTGCGTAAGCTCACACTGCTAGGGGATATACCAAGAAAACAAGAATGGCAGCTGTAACGAAAACGTAGTCGAGTTGGCATGCAGCTTTGAAAAATGTGATCAGTGAGGATAAAACCAAGGCCTTTAAATCATTTCGAAAACAGGAAATATATGTGAGAATTGTGTTAAAATCGTTTGGAATTTTTTGCTGATCTCGCAAAATAAAGTGAAACTTGTTTGCTACCACAGTTTTGAAACATGCCAGCACGCTACGTCGCTACCGTGGGCCGCAGGATTGGTGCTGAACTTGAGGTTTATAGGTAGAGTGAGCAATGTCTTATAAACTTTGATAACACAGTTAGAATAAAATGTAGTTATTCAAGATTTGCAAAAGATTAGTTCAAAAATGTACGCAGCAGCAAGTGGGTCACTATCAGGGGTGTAGTGCTAAAAAAGAGGTGTGGGAACGCCGTTCCCACCCCACTACACTACTGATTTAGGTTAAAGTCGAATTCTAACCCCAAATATTGCTTAGATGCCCTCACAAGCAAAAAGCTCCTTTAGTTCTCGCAATCCACTCAGGCAAGCTGTAACCTACTCCGCAACGACCTCATTACTCCTTTGAAACGATAATAACAGAGTTAAATGCAAACCATCAGACGAAGCGTGGAATACGCAAATACCGCTGTTGTTGTTGATGTCACAAACAATAGTTACTAAGGCAACCACTTTTTAACCAAAAAACTTAAAATTTTTCGCTTTATAATTTTAAAATGTTGACTTTATTTTGACCTTTAAACTTTTTGCGTTTGCAAGTGCAAAATAATTCAGCCTTAGGAGTTGCCTTAGGAGTTGAGGTTAAATCAGAAACATATTCACGCACTCTATGCTTCGAAATTTTTAAAAAATTTGGTTCACTTTGGGGATGACATATTGATAAGTACATTAACAACTACAGTAGAGTCAGACATGAGAACATCATAAAGTTGAAACGTTATATGCACAATGGATTGAGCATTAACCAAACCAAGTATTATAAGACCACGTTTGTTGCCTTACCACGCCTATCCTGCATAACATTCAATCGTCAAGTAGTGGGCTAAAACAACACTGCTACGTCAGAAATCGCAACAAATCCACTATTATGACAGAATTGCAGCTAAACTTACAAACGCATATCAATATCTGTTGCTTTAGTTTCAATAAAATATCGATAAAGAGAAAAACTGCGTTGCCAGAAAAATTTGACCCAACAATAAATTTTGACCTAATGATAAATTTTGACTTTTTTTGACCTAAAACTTGGGATTCCCTCATTGGTATGAGCGTAAACTTTGGTTGTGGACGTTTTACAAGCTTGAGAAAAGACAGAAAAACTTTGACTTTATTCACTTTTGGTTGCCCTAGTAATCATGCAACCATGTTACGGTGCTATACACGCGACACCTTGTCATTTATTCATTTATGCTGCTCCAGGTGCTAAACGTAAAATTTGAAATAAAAATTAAATTTTCAAGTAACGTTACTGGTGCAAAAAGGCGTGGGAACGCCGTTCCCACGCGTTCCCATCCCACGACCATAGGTGGCGGAATGGGGAGGGCCGCATGGGCCAAGGCCCACCCATTTTTATTTCGAAGGGGCTGGACCCCACTTTTAAATTTCGAATTTTGCTTAAATAAGTTTAAGTAACACAATTATAGTATTGGGTCCATTGTCTAAGTAAATCTTTTAATGAAAAAATGTTGCAGAATTTTGGGAGTATTTTGTCAATATTTTTTGTAATATATTATTTGTGATTTGGCAGTGAATTTTGCAGGATTTCGTAATTGTTTGGCAAAATACACCATGCACATCCTGTCACTTTGCTATGGCTTGCTTACCGAATTGATGTTGTATAGTGTTGCCAGATGATGTAATACAACACAATTTTTTACAAAAAATCGTGTAATTTTACATGCTTGTGTTCATGGGCATCGGAAGGATTTTATCCAGGGGGGGTATTAGCGGATTTTTCCAAATGTTTTTCTAGGGTTGGCCAAAAGTGGCGAAATTGGGTTTTTGCCACTCAAAAGAAAACAGCCTTTTTGCTGAAATTATCAAATTTCTCATGCTGAAATTATCAAATTTCAAATTTCTCATGCTGAAATTATCAAAAAATTATCAAATTTATCTTGCTGAAATTATCAAATTTCTCACCGACACTCATGCTTGTGTGTAAAAGTTCGTGCCACATCATTAAAAATTGGTGTAATCTCAAGTGTTTTAACACCATTCTAAATAGTGAAATTTTGCTGAACCTTATACGCAAAATGAAATGTTTGACAGATCAATATCAATTGTGTTTTTGCTTTTGCATTGGCAACACTAAACAGCTGTATTTATTTCTGCATTGGCAACACAAGTGGCATCCTTACAGACAACTTGCTAATTGCTGCATATGCTTTGTCTTGTCTTTGCATTCTAGTATCTAATACAGTTGTAGAATGAGTATTCAGTCATGTTACGTCTTTATTCAAGATGTGGACAAATTGTGATTTTGAATGTGTTTAAGACAGGTATCAATGCTGTGTCGTTTTTGCCTGTTTATTTAAGCTATGTTCTTGGTGGTTTTTACAGCCCAGTGGTGACTCCGGCACACGGGCTCCTCGGGCTTTGGCCGAGTCTTCGCTTACGATTTATATCGGAGAGCACAAGCTTGCTTTGTATACTTGTGCCACCACCCACCGTCCAACTTCACTACACTAAGTTGTTAACTAGGGCTCTTTTTTGGGACTTGCCACTGTTCATATGTTTTCGTTCCATGTCTGGCCTTTCGCGTTCATGTTGCATGTGACCAGAATAAGACAATATCGTTGGTAATAGGCATTCTCTCGGCTTCGTTCGCTCGCGCTTTACTCGGGCTCATCCATTAGAGCCCAAGCTGCCCTATGCAATTAAGTATTTTTTGAAACATAATTCATATCGGACTGAATGTTTGTTGAAGCATTGGATTTGTGAAGAACAGGTTTTTTATGGAAAATGTTAGGTACCCAGTATGGGCCTGTACGGACCTGATTTCTCTGATTCTAGGGACCCGATGATAATTTTCTCTGATGCTAGAGACCCAATTTTCAATTCTAGGGACCCGCATCGGGTCCCAAAAACACCTTAAAAATCCCTTACCCCGGGCGCAATCTAACCTCTTTACGCCCCTACCCTTGAGTATTGCAAACGGCACTCTGGTTGGGGAACCACTGACTTAATCGAATGCACCTCGCGCGCGATGGCGCAAAAACGCCCTTTTTAAAATATACAAGCTTCCACTCGCGCGGAGGTGAGAGCCAGTATCATCTTTGATTTCGAGACGTCTCAAGTTTTCTTTTCGCATGTTTTGTTTCAAATCTGTTTGAGTTTGTCCGAGTCAGCAAAACTAAGTATGGTCATTGACGTGAAATTCAGTCTCATTGTGGAAAAGAATTATAACCACTAGACTCCATAAGCCACCACTCTCGTCGCCATAGATGTTTCCCAGACCTCGACCGTCACAATATTTTCAAAACATGTAAACCTAAGAAATATTTGCTATAAAAAGTATAAATAGTTAATATTTAAGTAAAAACAACTTCTTTGCACCTACAGAGTTAAAAAACTCGAAGTATTAAATTGGAGAGTGTTTCGAATACCTTATTACTGAATAATGGGATAACCTGACATGGAAATTTGTGTATAGTTACCTCAACAATACTGCTTTTGTGGCAGGATACGCTTTAACAGCCCTTCAGTTTTTTAGCACCTGATTCTAACCACCATGTTAACGCTAATGAAATGTCAACCACTATGCTCAGTTGGTAATAAACAAACGGGACCTTTTTGTATTGAGAGACGTGACTTAACGGGCCAATCGGATCATGTTTCATGGAGATTGCTGTTGCGCTTGTCTACATTGTGGAAATTCGCGCGCAAGACAGTGGCGTTCCTTGTTTAAACAATGATTTGCGCCGTCTATCTTGTGTAGATATTGAGCATTTCTCTTTCTGACTGAAAAAGAAATATGCTTGACAGATTGAGAGTCACACTGATGCAAAACTGGAAAACCCCACGTTCTCGCCTCTGACGCTTGCTTTAAAAGACACAAAATGGAGACGGCCCAAAAGAATAGCCCCACATAATGACATGAGGAGTTTTTATGAGAGATTAAGGCGCTTTTGTTTCCACCTCAACGTTCCTAGTACGAAGCTGCCGTTCTGGAGCCGCTCTTAAAATCAGGTGCGCTTTATCGCTTGCCGCCGATATCAGCGCGTCAAGCTTATGACGAGAGTGTTCTGGCTCGATTAAGTGCCAGTAACAAGCTCTCCACGCAGCTTGCTGAAAGGACGCTGAGAAAGTGATACGGTGAAAGTGAATAGCGCTGTAAGATTAGCAAGAAATTATATCCAACGTACAGATGTACAGCAAGCACAAGTGCGTCAACACCTGGGCGTTGCAGCAAACAAGCAGCGGATGGGTCGATTCCACTGGAATCTAATTTGACACTGCACCAGCGATAAGATAGCTAGCGTGAAGCTGTCAACAACAGACATGTCAGTGCGGAACAGGTGCAAACTGATAAAGGCGAGAGCAAGCCAAGCACTAGATCAAGAATAAGAAACTGAAAGCTTACCTGTCTGATCTTTCGAGGTTCTTGCGTGACGTAAAAAATATGATTGACCTCGTTCTCGGGTCATATGAGATTTCAGCGTTAAAGTTAAAAATGCAGTTAAAACCAACTACGACAAAGGTCAATGCTAGTGCGAGTAGTAGGTCCAGACTATGCTCCTTATAATAGAACTATGGCAGATTGCATGTTGCCATAACTACTCGTTCAGTTCCGTAAAAAACACATTATCAAAAAAACGGAAAAACACGCAATAAATCTCAAAGTCGAAAATAACAAATCAAAGGGAATTATAGCAAACATGAACGAAATGAGTGCGTTGCATCGCATCAGCTTTTCCATATTGTCATAGACTGGCCATCGTGGCTTGTAAAAATTGAAACAAACAGGATAAAAGATCCAAAGCTGCGATAGGAAGTAACAGGCGTGAAAATAGACACGTAACAACTTACAATGACGCAGGTTTGGCGGGCGTCGCTGGCGTAGGCAGAACACGATTTTGCAATTCGTTAAAATCGAGTGAAAACAAAGCAAAGCTTTTTTCTGTTGTCAGGTTTCAAATTAACCTCAGGTTGGTATCAATTTGAAGGCTGGTGGTCATTGTCTGAGCGTTCCAATATCAGCGACTGGTTGGAATTAGGTGTTATGCAGGTGGCAAGGTTCTACGAACTTATATGTTGTAAGTGGAAGGACAACCTGTTCGATTTAACAAAAAGAGTTCAGACAAAAATTTTAACCATTATCTAAGAAATATCTTGTTTGATTTCCCTGTTAGACGGCTGTAATCAAACTGCAGTTAGAAAACATCATAAAAAACATAAAAAGTGCCTTTAATTCTTCAATTGTTCAACGCTATTCCTTTCGCGACGTTAGTGGTGCTTAACTGATTTTTTTCGGGCCTTTAGTGATGCTTAACTTTTAATTTACCGAGTAAATCATTCACAAACCATTGAATGCTCACATTGGTTTATTTCTGACTCTGGACAGTGGTATTTGGCAATACAGGTTGAATGGCTTTGAAATTTCAGCACCCGCGTTCTGCATAAACGTCATTTGAAAAGGAAAATTGGCTCGCAGCGAGTCTTCTTGCGAGTTTCTTTGTACCAGTTTTACCTTTACCCGCTTTCAAAACAAATATTGGCTCAGAAGGAAAGCTGATTTAATTGGTGAAAGAGTCGATTCTCCGCTCTGTTTGTCCGGCGTTTAGACGAAGAAAAACACAAGTTGAACACAATATCCTTGCTTCTTAAAACTTCCAACTTATCTGTCACCACAGTTCAGGGCTATGAGCTGAGCTGCTTGCTGCGCTAGTGCCTATTACAAACAATTGACGATTTGCTGTATTGTAAGACAACTCCGGTTGGGCCAGGGACGGCAAAATAGCTTTCTTCAAAGCACTTCCAATGAAGTCCGGTCTTGCAAAACTTTTTCACAAAAATGTTAACCTGCTTATTAAAGGGAAACTTAGACTTTTACCGAGGCAAAATCAAGCTCTACATTTAGCATACCGTATATATCTGAGACACGTGCACTGTATACCATTGACAACAGACTCTCAGACAAGATGATTAGAAAAGATGTTTGGCGGGCTGCAGATCCTAAATAGGTTTTTTGTGTCCTCTTTAGGATGCTGGCCGGAAAGGTTTTATTCCACAAATAGACATTCTCCTGGTGCTACTAATTCCATTGTTGATCAACAACACACCCTTCGACACCAGGAAAGCCATTACAGTGGCTCGAAAGCACCTTTTCAGTTGTAGCTCTCGAAGCATTTGTCGCGGAGGCACAATCAACACATTTTTGAACGAAGGTTTTGATGGGCTTTCTATTAAGAAACAATATGTTCATATCTTGACGTTTAATATATTTGGGAAAAGTGCTTCTTGTTGTTTGTTTTTTCCAAGCACTTTGGAGAAACCTACTTTTTCAAAATTTGGTAGCGCGCTTACCCTGCACGCATTTTCAAACTGATATTTAACTTGGGAAACTGACAAATATTTCAACTAACCAAACCAGACAAAATCATTCGTGTCCCGCTGTGCAACTATAGTGACACACCCACAGGGCCGGCCCCAGCAAGCGCGGGACCAGATTGGAAGCACTTTTGCGGGGCCCCACTCAGTAGCGTGTGCAGAAATTTCAGGGATGCATCAAGTCATGATCGTAATCGTTGATGTGCAAGTGCGAGGCCCAAAAGGTCGTAACAACCAATAAATCCAAGAGTTATGCGCGTTTTGAGGGAGCCACCATTTTTAGTTTACACGCTTTCAAAGATTTATGAGGTTTTGTTTATGATTGTATTTTTATTATAATGATAACACAATAATTAGCATAAAACTTAGTTTGGTTACAAATATGTTGTGATTATTGGTATATTTTAACACATTTTGATTTCAACCTGAAGATAAGAAGCCAAACTGAAATGATAAAATATAAATAGCCTGTGATCAAAGGACAAGGGGCCCCCTCCCAGTCAACATGCAAGAGGCCCCCAACCAAGATGTTAAGGGCCCCTATGAAAGGATGAACAAGGCTTTTATTCTTTGATTAAAATAAATAGCTTTCTGTACAACCAAAGGACAAGGGGCCCCAGACATAAGATAACTGGACCCCAACCAAGATTTTGGGGGATCCTAGTCCAACGCACCTTTCTATTTTTCTGCTTTGACCTTTTTTGCCCTAGCTTTAGCCTTCTTTTGACTGCCACTTAAAGTTTTCGGCCTATGTCTCTTGGTCTTTCACTCATGGTTTTTATCTTAGTTGCAGGAAAAAACATATTCGTAAACAAAAGCCCAAATTCGACTGTCAAAAACAAAAAGCAAAACACCACTATAACACCTGCCTATCACTATGTAATTTATACTTGGATAATGGTTACAGTGAAACCCGCTAATTTTATAGAGCACCGGTTAACGACACAAACCGGATATTAGAGTAGGTTTGGAATATCCAGAAAAAGATAATATATTCCTTTCTCTTCTAACAGAAAATATACAAAATCACTGCAGATTTACCAATAACTATAAATCTATTTTTCAGAATATTTTGAAAACAGGCAAGTATTGTAGTAGCCTTCAAACTTACACAAAAATCATCCCACCTGCGCAGGGGCGTAACGAGGTTAGATGGCGCCCGGGACAAGAAGCAAGTTTGGCGCCCCCCTGGTCGAAACTGAGGTCTTTCGCAAGCAAATGTACTGTATTGCAGAAAGTACTTGTAATATTGTTGGGATTTTTGGTGCCTCCCATAGTGAATTGGCGCCCTCATAGTGACTCGGCGCCCGGGGAATTGCGCCCCTTTACCCCTTTCGTTACGCCCCTGCACCTGTGCACCTTTGCAGATTTTTTACAACTTCTAATTTGTTAGACTATATCTGAGGAACTACGACGCCAATCTGTGTGGTTGGGAATGATGGCACAATCCTTGTTTCGATGGTGCTTCATGATGCAACTTTCACCAAATTTTATGTTACTTTTTAAGGAACTTGTTGTTTTTTGAACACCTGTAACGGTCTTCGGTTCGAGTAATTGAACCTAAGTTGATTTCAAACGTTTTCGGCGATGTCACTTTGCCTCATCAGATCTCCACGAGAGTGAAATTGAATAAGACGTACTAAGCAACACACATTTGCAATTATGAACTAAACGTAAACCTTCAGACGACAAGTGGTAGTAGTTACTGAAACAGCAATAACTATCGAACCTTATCTTGCAGCAACTATTGAAGCTTGGCCTGTCAAATACGAAACACTTTGAAACTGAAACAGAAAACAGCTTCAAAACATACCCCTCCCTGCCTTAATAGCTGCTATTGAAAAAACTAGGCTATACATTGCCGAAAAGCAATGACCACTTTTACAATAAAAGAATGAATTATGATGATTAAAGACGTTAACAAATCACACAGTTCACTTTTATTTTTTGGTTAGCAACGGGGTTCACACCTAAAAAATACTGTGGGCCCTGCGCTGGGACTACACATACAGCTTTGAATGAAAGTATGTTTGCTTAAGTTAGCGCGGGGCCCTCTTTGGCGCGGGGCCGGAGTGGAGGCAATCGGTCCAATCGGCTCAAGGCCGGCCCGGCACACCCATCATTATTTTGGTCATAACTCAAGAACTATTTGAGGTAGAGTGACAACCAATTGTGGTAGAGAGGCGTTTGTGGAAAGAGATTTTGATGTACTTTCTGACAAAAAATATAAATCTTTGAATTTGAAGTTTTGAGAAAAATGAGATTTTGAATTCTTTGTATGCGGATTTTTTAGCCAAGAGGTTGTAAAACTTTAAAAACTTTTTCCGTTTGATATCTTCGTTTGAAGCTTGACAGGAAGGTGAAAAGTAAGTGTTTTGACCTCTTCTGCGATTTTCGAATGGTAACTGTTTGTTCACTGGGAGTAACGTAGCCTCAAGACAAAGAACGAAAAAATACCCCTATTTTCCCTAGACTCCAAAAAGAAAAGGTAAAACCAAAAATTTTTTGCCAAGGTGACAACAGTAGTGTCATTCTTTTGTGAAGAAAAAAAATTTTACCACACTTATTTTTCGCCGCACAGCCAGCGATGGGATTCGACCGATTCCCACCGGTTCGCAAGAACCTGTTCTTGGAATTTTTTTAATCCCGAGAACCGGTTGTTGGCTTAAGTCAGGTATTCTCAGTTTTTCCCCATGAACACCTTTCACTTATGACTTATTTTGGCAAATCTCTCATAGACCTGTTACTAACTTTTAATAGTGAAAAACAAGACTAAAGTTTGGCAAAATAACCAAAATCAATAATTTCCCTTACTACACTGCACCAGTTGACAACACAAAAAAAACTTTGCGCTTATATTGGGCCAACCAGCATGGTTTGCCTCTGGAGACTGTGATAATGAGAGAACCTGTTGTTAGTGAGCCCTGGAGTGACAGAACCAGTTCTTAAAAGTTTTAATCCCACCACTGTGTGCAGCCTTTGCAAAAAGTTACTACAGTTATTGCAGAGATAAAAAAATCAGGTTTTGCCCCTTTAATACGTCACAGTGGCGTTACACATGCACAAAAATAATATCACACGATGCGCTCCATAGCATCACTTCCAACAATGTCCAAGAAGTTTTGATGTCTTTTTTTATTTGTGAGTAATCACCAAAAAGGTGATTCATTCAGAGCCACTATATTGCATGGTTTTCCCAACATCAAAGGGACATCAGATGAGTGGAAATATACAACCAAGATTGCGTCATGTGCTTGCTTATTCCATAAATCTTTATTCAAATGTAAATTGAAATTTTTTCACAGTAAAAAAAGTTGCTAAGAAGTTTAATTGCGATAAGCCAAAGTAGAAAACCAAATGTACTTTTTTCTAAACATGTACATGTTAGATGAAATGCAAAATAGTTGCTCTGTTACGGTCCGTTTACCATTGTATCTATTGTATTGAACACTTGTCAATTTGTCTGTTGTAGCTAAGAACAACAATCAAAAATAACTAGTAAGCTCCGTGAGTAAGAATGTTGAATAAATATCATCAGCAGTGCTGCATGGATTAGTTGTAGTATAAAATTCTTGTTAGGACTGCTTTCAAAATCAGCACCTGCACGCTTGAACCAACTGCAAATTTTACGTGTATTGTTGGCCCTGTAAGATTGTAGAAAAACTAAGAAAATGAAAAAAAATATGATTGAGGATTGCTTTCAGTTTTGTAACGTTAAACATCCTTTATAGTTATACAGTACTTCCCAATAGAGCCGGAAGCAGACGATATTTTTTGGAGGAAAAAATGTTTGGAACTCGTTGTTGTACCTAACAGCCAAACAATGATTTTGAAAATTTCGGGGGGGAGGAATCACCCAATTATTTCCCTGGTTATGAGTCTACCTCCCAAATTCGGCCATCGATTTAATTCCCAATACCACTACAGTCAGAAATGGAGTGAAAAATTAAGGATTTTTCAGGAAAGATAGGTGTAATTAATCATGGATTCCTTTTTCTGAAATTCTCTATGGAAACTTCGCTAAAACATTGAAGTTTAGAGTAAGTGATGATATCACAGGTTCGCCATCTCTGTCCACTTTCGAACAGTACTGTGTATTAGCTCAGTGGTTCTTGACCAAAAGGGAGCGTCTCCCCAGGGGTTGTCAATAGATTTCAAGAGGCTGCGAGCGCTTATGTGCTCTGCAACATGGAAAGTTTGATCAATAAATTAATCAAAACATACATTTGCTTATACAACTTGTTTATTGTCAGGGAGTCTTGAAACAAAGGACAATTACTTAGAGGAGGCGTGGTATAAAGAAAAGGATAAGATCCACTGTTCTGAAATTTAGATGTCAGGTTTGTAATCACAAGTTTTGTACCTTGGGCTTTCACCGAAGATCTAAAATTTGTTATTACAACAGGCCATTCTGCCATTTAGCGTGTACAAACATACACATCTATATTTAAACAGTTTTTTTTTAAGGAAAATCTTAGGAACCCGGTGTGGATCTGTAGAGACCCGATTTTTCTGATTCTAGGGACCCGATTTTCTCTGATTTTAGGAACACGATGATAATTTTCTCTGATTCTAAGGACCCGATTTGAAATTCTAGAGACCCGAATCGGGTCCCTAAAACGTCTTAAAAAAACCCTGATTTAAATGTCCTAGGTTTCATAACAGAAGTAGCGTTTTGTCAATAAAGAGAGAATTTTGACTTAAACAATTTTGTCAATTATTGAGGAAAAAATGCAACAGGTAGAAAGTTCTTAAGGTACGGTTGTAATAAATCTTTCATTTTACAGCTATAAACTGTACGATGGCTCTGCAAACTGGATTTGGTTGTGCACTTTAGGGATCGCAGAAGCCGATAGATCGTCTTGCTCGGCGGTGTTTCGACGGTAACTCACGAACCACTGAATGTATGTCGACAAGTAAAACATTGCAAGAAAGGTTTTCGCGAGTTCCTTCAGATGAGTCTAACAGAAAAGCATGTTTGCATTAGATATTTTTGAAAAAATCGACTTTTTTGTTTTATTATTTGTTTAAGCAAGTTTTTGACCATTTTCAAAAAATGTTTCACGCCTACATTAAAGCCTTTCTGAAGCGTTTTTTGACTTCGACTGCTTGCAAGGATTATACTTAACCACCAATACCAAAAAAGTCACTTCCCATTTTTGTGGGGGCAAAAAAAACTTGGGGCAAGAAAAGGTAAGTCAAAAAGGTGATATTGGTTTTACGCCAAAACCGTTGCCGATAACGCGTTTAGGAGTGCACCATTGGAAAGAACGTGAAAAATACAACCAGAATCAAGAAAACGTCGAAACTTTCCGAACATTTTTAATTTACTTTGTGTCGACTTTTAGTCAAATTTTCATCACATTTTTCAGCAATTTTTTAGGTTTTGAATAGCCATAACTTTTTTCTTCTTAATATTTCTGCCTGAAATTCGGCAGGATGTTGTAGGACGTGGATATGGACATGTTTTCCAAGTTTCAATTTTTTTGTGTTCGGAACCGAAGATGTGAATTTTTATTTGCGCAAAAAATGACAAAAACACCCTTAAAAAATCCACAATTTCCTATTTGAACCCCGCTAATAATTGCACAAGTTTTGTGTTAATTTTTTTACAATCTTTGGGTCTTGGTCGACGTTTTTCATGTAGAACGAATTTTTCTAACGTGTTTGTATATTTTTCTACACGTTTTTGAACATAACCACTGTTTTTTTTGGCTACGCGTGTTTTTAGGTTTTACCACGGTTTGAGGTTCTAAATGACATCACAAATTAATGGCCAATACCTCAAAATGCCCGATGTAAATACCTTTCTTGCAATACTTAGAGGGTGGACGCAACGTTAGCGCTTCGCGAGTTATCGTAAAAACCGCGGAGTAATGTTGATATATATATCGGCTGCTGCGGTCCTTCTCTCGCCGTTTATTCAAAGGGGCGTCGCCATGCTTCAAGTGGTTAAACAATCAAACCATGCGTCCGTCAATTGCGCTCGATGTAATGCGATTTAAACTGCCAGAGTGCAAAGAACATGTTAGCTTAAGTCAACGTTGAAATGTTTAAACTCATCAGTTTCTTTTATGAACCTAGATCAGTGGTGCTCAAACCGTGGCCCGCGAGGCCCCTGGAGTGGCCCGCGAAGCAATTTTCATTGGAAAGAAAACTTAACACTTTAATCATTTAAGAGAATTTTTAGAGAATTTTTATTGATATCATTAATTCTTGTGGCCCGCGAAGGGTTTCTGAAAGACAAATATGGCCCACGAGCCAAAAAGTTTGAGCACCACTGACCTAGAGCATGAAGAAAATTTGTATACCACATGACTTTCTAGTATTGTATATTCCGTCCTTTCAGAAAAATATAATTTTATGATTATTGTTGCTGCATTGGAAACTTGATTCCTTGTGACCTTGCGAACACAATGGTGATTTTAACTGCATTGGCTGTACTTGTTAAAAAGAATCCACTAAGACTTATGTTTGTCAGTCTTAATAAGTGAAGTCAGCTAATTAAAATTCAACCTTGGTTCTGCACCAGACTTAACACAAGGTATAATGTAAACTAATCCCTGCTTCCAGTCACGCTGAAGTATTCATTTTAAAAGTAACTCCACGTCGAAGTCCTGGTTGTGTGTCGATCAGTCTCATGCTTTAAAGCAGGGTTGAGCAGGTTTGCAATCAGGCTGCAAAAGTTTTATGAGTTTCGAAATGACTTCACCGTTTGCCTTGTAATTGAGAAGTCTAACATAAACTATACCGACGCACGGCTTCGACAGTCAGTTAGAAAATTTTTGCGAAGTTTGAAACTGAATTCCAAGGATTCAGTGTGCTTGCAGCTCTGCTTTAGAAACTACGCTTAGAGAAGTTGACTGCCAGGTCATAAACGGACCCCTTCACAACTACCATTTAATTCAGTATGGCCAACCGAAATGCTTTACTGCGTAGGCCAAAAATTATGTCACTATCTTCATGAACGCCGCACATTGCATAAATTTCTTTCGATTTAACAAACCAAAGTTTACTTTAAAACTATTGAAAGCATTCTAATATTAACTGCAATGATAACGACTGTATGTTACTTTTAATCACTCCCAAACTGTGATGCCATAGCCACGTTTAGTGCTAATGGAACAACAAGGGTAGTTAGATATCAATTTAGTGTAGAGCATTGGTTTCCAGCCTGGGGTCGTGACCACGTGGGGGTTGTTTGCCTTTTTTCTAGGGTCGCGAGAGCTTCTGATAAAAATATTCATAATTTCTTCTATATTTTATGTTTCGTATATGTAACCACCTTTTGTCGTAGCCAAAATAATAGGAGCAGACCAGAGATGAGCAGTTGGACTGGACTTGGACTGGACTGCATCCGGATTATAGCAAATTTTATTGAAGTTGGATTGGATCCGGAGTGTAAATCACTTCAAAATACAGGATCCGGACCGGATTTGGACTGAATTAATGAAAAAGAAATGCGGCATTTTTGTTGTTGAAATGCTGTATTTTTCAAAGTATTTGGACTTAGGCCTTACATTTGAAAAAAAATTTTGGACTGTGTTTGGACTTGGACTGAGTTTAAAAAATCAGGACTGGATCTGGATCGCAAAATTTGGCAGTCCGCTCATCTCTGGATAAGAGTTGTGCATGGACTGGATTTTTCGATGTTTTGGATCCGGACTCCTGCGGCCTCTAATAAGATCAGGAGTGAGGTTTTCTTTGCTGTAGCCGGAGCCGGACTGGATTTGGATTTTGTGTTTGCTGAAGAAACGTTACTGTTTTTTTGCTTGACTTCTATTTACCCGGAGTCCAACAGGAGTCGGGTTGCTTGTGTCTTGTTATTACCAGATCCGGAACGGATTCGGATTGAAAGTTTGCAAACCAGAATTGGATCCGGACTCAAAAAATCAGAGTCGGCACACCTCTAAATAGGATCATCTGGCAAGAATGATAGCCTGCTTTTTCATTTAAATTTGTTTTAGGTGTGTTTATGACCATTTCAAAGTTTTGAGTGTGATTATTATGATCGTTACACTGTAATGCTGCGTTTAGCAACGCGCGAATAACTTTGTGAAGCAAGAATGTGCAGCACTTCTAAATTAGATATCTGAATGCGGTAGCTAACTTGGGAGTTATTCTAGTTTTCAATGATTTGTGCCATGGAGCGATTTGTATATGGCACGGGTCTCTCTCGCTGATGCTGCCATGTACATGTATTTGATAAATGAGTCTCTCTTCAACATAGTAGTATCGTAAGTTATTTTTTAGTTATTGTGATTTTCTATTGTGCAAACACAACTGCTTTACATATGCCTGACTGGAAATTTTCGGAAGGGGGTCGTCACTCGTTAGGTTAAAGTGGGTTGCAAAATGGGTCGCTGCATGAAAAAGGTTGAAAATCACTGGTGTAGAGGAACACGTGGGTAGAAATGTTTTTCAAACTAGAAAAATCAGTTTTGCACCGAGGTGTCAGTGGACTCGTGGAAATTTGCCAGTGCGTAGTACAGTACATGATAAAGAGTCATTAAAGACAATTGCATCAAAACTGTTGAATTGAAGAATATCAAAATGAAAACACAGGTTTTCATTGTATTGTACGTACACATTAATGAGAAGCTTACTGGGTCGCACAAAACCTTCGACTGGACCGCATGTGTGCGGGCCGCGGGTTGGACATAGCTGATTCATGGGCGCAATTTGGTGGGGGACATGGGAGACGTGTCCCCTCCACTTTTTAATCTGGGGGGGACATAATGTGCCATTTCCCCCCACTTTTTCTCTTCAGGTTTTGTGCTTGGAGAGGTTCCAAAAATAAAAGTGACGTTTGACACGTTTTGCGTGCAGTGTTTTTCATGTTAGATGTTGCACATAGCCAAGTTGATGATGAAACAGAGTTTCAAGTATCACTAGATACTTGTGTAGTATCACTGTTAGTGATGTCACTGGATTCTGTTAATTTATCAATATTAGCTTCAATAAAATGATATTTAGCATTTTTCAAGTTTCTAGAGACCGGGAAAGATGGTTTACTGCTTCTGTCCGACATTTTACCCTGTGTAGTATACTGTTGTATTTTCTTGAAAACAGTGATAGTTCTACAGCTGCACATGTGAAAGACCTCAGTATAGCATGGATTTGGTTCGCGTAGAAATGTATCTGGTTTTGCTTTAACGTTGGTTGTCACGTATTCAGAAACTGACAGGGTAAAATTTAATGATGATAGTGTATATAGGCATAGGCCTACCATATTTTTGTGATTGAAAACCGGGACACTTCAGAACAACGAGCCTTAGAAGGAAATCAAACAAGTTCTGGTACGAAATAAATCCTTTCAATAACCTATAATTGCAAAAAGAACACCCCTCCTACTAGCCAACTTTACTGAACTAGCCAATGCGCTAACAATCAACCCATTACTGGACCAGTTACACCCACTACAATGACGTATCAATTACCTTTATATCTAAAACAGCGAAACAAAATCGCGCATCATTCTTCAGCAAGTTGGTTAAACAGACTAATCACAACATGCTAATATTCGTGTAGGGCCATGCTGCCTGCCTGAATACCTAACCGGGACTTTTTGGTTGACCAACCGGGACGCCGGGACAAAGCCATTAAACCAGGTCTGTCCCGGGTAAACCAGGACGTCTGGCAAACCTAAGTGTATATAATGTTAGACAGTTACATTTTCAGGCAAATGTCTGCAAAGCTTTTGTCGAAGACCAAAGCAGCACTATTGTTGAGATTTAGTTTTAGGACAGTTTTGCAAAAGCTGTCTTCAACTATTAGTAAATAGGATTTCAATCAAAACCTTGGAGAACTATTTGCCTGGGTGTATATTGACCTATAGCTCAAAACATAAGGACTTGACTAGGAATTAAAGATAAAATATGCATTTATCCTCACTTCTTGTAATGTTGCGACAATGGTGACCAACAAAACCAAAATATATTTTTTCGTGACTCTTACACTTTGTGCTTGTGCTGAATGCATTGGTTCGTAAGTCACCTTGATTTACTTGAGTTTAACCAGGGTTATTTTGAGGTGTTTTAGGGACCTGATTTGGGTCCCTAGAATTGAAAATCGGGTCCCTATAGAATCAGCGAAAATTATCATCGGGTCCCTAAAATCAGAGAAAATCTGGTCCCTAGAATCGGCGAAATCGGGTCCCTACAGGTCCATACCGGGTACCTAACATTTTCCTTAAAAAAACCCTGGTTTAACCAAACACATAATGCAGCAAAATTTTCATCCAAGTGCGAAACTTTTGCTTTACAGGCAGGCGCGTAGTCAACGGGCGCATTCGGGGGCAGTGTTCCCCAATAATATTGTGCCGGGAAAAATTTGTTTTAAACATATAGTAAAAACTAAAATCTTGTCGGCGTAAAAATATATTTCCTCCCAGACTTAAGACCTGATCAGACCTAGTTTTGCTGGACGTTTTTTTCGTGTTAATCAGGTGAAACTTGTATATTTTTACCAATTCACCGTTGTGCGTTTTTATTTCTGTTTAATCTCAAATCTATTTTCGTGCCGTTAACCAAATAGAACTCTTAGAATTAAACTTTTGACATTAATTTCATCCATTAACATCTCATTTTCAACCTGAAAGATTGATTGTGAAAAGACTGAGCTAAGTTGCATCACATAAAAAAGTTACAAGACAACAGTCACCAAATGATCAGGTATGCAGAAATCACATTGTAGGCTAGATGGGTATGTATGCAGGGGCCAACAAGGGGAGATTGAAAGGATGTATCAACCACCTGGTAAGAGGATATCAGTGGAGGTTTTGGCATGGGTGGGGCTGCAGGCATGATGCGCAGTAGCATTGAGAAGATCTGTAGCTTTTACAAAGAGCGGAAATGTGCAAGAAAAATATGTATTGTCTTTGTAACGTTAAGCAACTTGAAAAAGGCTTCAAATCACGCTGTAGCCTAAACCACACCTCTTATAAAATTCATGAAAACTGATGTTTTCGACTATAAGAGTGATATGCACGTGCGACCAATGCGATTCAGCATTTTGTGCACTCCAACTGACAGCTCTGATAAAACCCAATTGATGTATTATCGTGATTAGTCTTGCTTTTAAAACACCTCTATAAAAAAGATTGCAAGTCTGTATTTATAAAACTTCTCTGCATCGACCCGATCACTTCATTGATTTCACACTAAACTGTCCCCCCCACATTTTACAACAAAATTGCGCCCATGAGCTGATTTAATTGTATCGTTTCCAAACTTTCCAGTGTGGGTCGCTTCGTGCGATTGTTGCCGACGATTTCCCCCAAAACACTACAGCTGATGAGATGAGCCTACTCTTGCGAGAGCACCGCTCTAGCAGGCCCGTAACCAGTAACCAGCTTGGCACACCAGGAGGGGAAGAAGAGTTTTCTGAAGGGTCCAAATTTTACATCGATAGCACGATTTAGAAATACAAAAGTTTTAAACTATGTCCTACACATTTTTTCGGGAAGTGCGAAGTACTCCCCCCGTAGTTACGGGCCTAGACACTTGGGTGACACGGCCAGCTGCTAAAACCAGGGCTGTGGAGATGGAACTCAAACTTCGGGCTCCAACTCCGGCTCCAGCTCCAGGCATCTAAAGTTTTTGGCTCCGGCTTAAGAACGATTTGGTCCAAATGAAAACTAAAAACCATTGTATTGTTTGTACCTCTTGCTTTCCCAACAAACTGTGTCTGTGGAACCGGAATCCAAATTTCAGGCTCCGGCTCCACCATCTGAAACTTTTGGGCTCCAGCTCCACAGCCATGGCTAGAAGTGAGCAGCAGAGATTGCGGCAAACAGTGATAGCCATCAAAATGTGTTCACATCCGCAAAAGCTGATCGGTTTAACGCTTCCAACGAGCTTGCGTTGTGTTGGTGAATTTTGTTGTAGACATCAGATATGTGCTTGTTGATGCTTAAATCAGACAAAAGACAAATAATATTCAAAACTAAGTTTATTAAGTCAAATTAATTGCTGGAAGTCTTCTATCCTGCAAATACAAAACATAAGAAATAAAGCAAAAATGACCATGTCTGTCTTCAGGGTGTCACAGTGGCATTTTATGGCAGTCACTCCGCGGGGTGGTGCGCACCAGATTTGCGCACCAGATGGTGCGCACCAGAAGGGAGCTACCACTGCTAAATACCAGAAAATATCGTCTCAACTCTATTAACACCAATTTAGCACTTAGCAGCACAGCCACTTCTGTCTTTTATCAAGCGCTAATCGACTTTCAGTTAACTTTTTTACTTTTACATTGGTAGTTCAGTTCAGTTTCATTTATTCCCGCTCTGTACTCCTTTCGGATGGCACGAGTGGTCTGTGGCGCCCATCTCCGCTTGTTTGCGCCGTGGACAACGCGGCTGCTTTCGCAGTGAATGCTGTACTGGTGGCGAATCAGTGACAGCACCACGCGTGAACTGTTTCCTTGCACCCACCCAGCACGAGACTGGACAGGCAGCAAGTATCGATTTTCAAGTCTTCGGCATGACCCGACCGGAAATCGAACCTGGCCTACCCGGCCTCTGGCGGCGCGGCTCAACGTACTGTACCGGTCGTCGTGTGTTTTGAATTCCCTTTTTCACCCGCAGTACTCCCAAAATCAGTTTCATATTTTCCTTGGGGACTCACGAAGTACTTGAGTGGAACGCCTTTTTTGAGTAACATTGAGTAACGCTTATTTAGCAAAAGCCGTTCCTTTGGTTGTGGAAAGCGGAAGTTATTGCAGAGTGATAAAAGCCGAAGACGAGCAAATATTATCAGTCACTCTGAAGTAGTCACTGGCATAATGATGAATTCACTTCCCATATAATGGCAAGCTGCAAAATGCCCACTGCAAATCTAACAAAAGAGGCAGTAAAGCATTGTGGAAACGTTATTACCAATGCCTTGAAGCTTGTGACAAGCGGAACCACTTGTGATGAGCAAATACATTTTTTGCCAATCCGAAATCTCTGGTGGTGTATTAATGCTGAATTCTTCTTGTAATCAAAATCACAAAGTTTAACGCCTGTTGCAATGCATAGATATCTTTTTTATATTTGTTTTGCGTGCTGGTGGCAGATGAAGTTCAAACTTTCTTCCCTTCTATGACTGCAAATATTTGCACTGCGTGCAGATAAAAACAGCCTTAGGTTTCCTAACACATCGCAGTTAAATACCTTTATAAACTTTTGTTTTGCAACCCTTTGTTACGTAGGCAATAACAAAAATGTTTTTTCAACCACAAAAACATTTTTTCTCAAACACAACAAGACTATTTTTTCAGCGGAACAAAGTATTTTGGGTGGCACTGGTGATCCACCATATCGTATCGCAAACAAGGCAATACGTATCGCAGTTAAAATACGTACCGCAAACAAGGCATGTTTTGTTAGATTCTGGCGTGCTTTGACTTCTTTTTATGTACTTTGCTCATGCAGGATTTCTTGAAAGTTGGCACGACAACACACTGATATTTTTGGGGGGTGGGCAAAATGATCGTAACTTGCTGTTGTGCCGAACAGCTAAACATGCTTTTAAAAATTTCGGGGGAGCAATTTCCCGGTTTGCCCCCCTGTTGCGGTCCTGACAACAATGGTTTGGTTAATGTTTAGCGTGAGTTGTGACTTCGTACAATTAACAGAAAACCCTAGATATATTAGGCTGTTACTTGTTAGCATATGTGGCGAACGTGGGGTACTGATGTCCTGTGATGCTTTCCTTTGGATAAGACGCTGGCTTGTACTCAGCGCATCACTGCGTAGAACCATGGTTACACGTACAATTTACTAGGAGGTTGATTCAAACAAATGTACGTCTTTAGTCATTTTCCCAAACTTCATGATAATGCAAAAAGTCGTAGTTCAGGCAAAACACAGCAAACATGAAAAAAACAGAATACTTAGGATAATTGCTAGACCCTTGATGCCAAAGAATCTAGTTCAACAGTCGCGACCGAGACCAACATGTAGGTCTATAGCTAGTGTAGAATGAATCAAAAAATTATAGGCTCATAAGCCTAGCATTCTGAGAAGAGAAGCACAACTGCGTTCCAACACAGTGTGTATTAAAATTTTATCAGATTTCCACCGGTTGCGTGGCGTAAGTTTAACGGAAGAAAAGCAACTTGATTAGATCATTCCAATCTGCAAGCCATTTTCGTACATGCTTTATTGCATGGAGTATTTGATCAGCGATAAGGACTAGTTTCGTACCTGATACAAGTTAATACTTGCCGTGAAGGAAGCAACTTGCCTTTTGACTGCAAGGCAGTCGCTTCGAGACCATGTTTTTATTACGTTTGGCAAAATTACCGCAGCAAGCGCAGTGTCCACATGGCATTGAATATCCTCCTTCACTGACTCGAAGTTTCGTTGTGCGCCAGTGTTCTATAGTTACGCTCTGCAATTGTGTTAGTTCCTTTGTATATGTAATCATGGCTTCATTTTCAAGGCTTTTTCCTTCTCTGAAAGACGAAGCAGATTTGGAAATGATTTTGGCCAAACACCACAATTTTTTATTGATGCGAGGATGTGAGGGATTGAGTCTATTCTTCCACGTAGAAACCAACGCAATCATATCATTTGTCATGTTGAGAGGAAACTCTTTGCCTTATTCAATGATCTAGTCAGTCTTGCCAGGTAATCTTCAGTTCAAAACAAATTGGCCTCATGAAACTTTGCAACATTAGGGTACTGCTGAACCGTGCAAATTGCTGAAACTTTCAAACTGATGAGAAATCTTGGCATAACAGCCAGTGCCTCATCAAACCGCTTGTTCTTCTACGACCTTGTGATTATTTTTGTTAGGGGTAAAGCGGATCACCATTATTAACGTAATACATTTCTTAAAAAAAACGTTGTTTAGCTGCATTTTCGGTTCGAAACTTGATAGTTTTTAACTAAATTTAGCGTGAGGGCTGTTTCACGTTTTAGTGTCTTTCTGGGTTGA
>JGI24158J21664_10000225_pt1 | contig 44277 bp, 27 predicted proteins | sample Ectturendosymbi3_FD_21664 | JGI IMG/M metagenome (IMG submission 21664) | reverse complement strand
AAATAGATACGCTTGCAAGTTTTAATCGTCGCAGAAGAATGAAAGCAGAAAGCAGGCAGATTCCTCAGAAGCTTGCCGCAAGGCTAAAGTTTGCTTACTGACAGCTATCCATAAATTCACTGTCCACTTACGATGAGCTTACCTTGGAGACCGTTCACAAATTACGCCACGCTTTTTTGTCTAAAAACCAACCCCTCCCACAAACTTGTCAGATGTTGTCACAAATATCCAGACGCCCCTCAAATAACGTCACCGTTTTGCGCACGTCCCGGTGGAATGCTTGTTTCTATCGAAAACGAACTTCCAATTTTTTTGTAATGGAAGGTTTTCCTTATTAAACCTTTTGACGATAGTTTTTTAAGCTGTATGCACACGGCATGCGTCCTATGCGTTTTTTGAGCGCATGCATGTGATTTCGTGACGTCACATCCTTTTCTGATGCGTCTGGTACGGTCTGCGTTCGAGTAGAACCTGTTTCTATATTGACGCATCAGACTCACTGCTCCGACTCAATTTTACTCGGTTACACATTACCCAACATGTGTGGTAGTGTCTGTTTTGCCTCATGAGGCAAAAGCTGTGGCTATTTTGCCGTTAGTCAGACACTATATCAGTTGAAGTGGTCATGTGACAAGGACGATATGCAAAAAGACAATTGCTAGGGTTTAGAATTAAGGTCAGGATTTAGGGTTCCTCTTTAACCTCCAATTCACGCAGACAAGAAACCACTAACAGCTTGCCAGCACTGAAACCATCACAACACTTATCCATCGGATTTATGGCCACTACAGATGTCATGGTCAACTACAAGCAGGACATGCGTTCCGAACTTGTCATGTAATTATTTTAAACAATCGTTTTAAGCTAAAAGCAAAATAGCTCCAGCAGTGTCTATATTGTCTCATGAGGCAATATAGTTACTGCCACCCTGTTTTGTTTTGAATTCAATGAGTGCCAGGGTTACAACTACGCGCCACACTGAACTTATGATTGAGTTTGACTTTGACAAGAAGTGCACAAATCTTTTTCTATATGGTACAGGATGTTGTAGTTGTCCACACTTCTCATATGCTCTAATGGAGCTGTTTGAATCAAATCCTAGCTTACTACAACCAGCCTAAATTAGTGTTGGCCTACATGCTGGACTCCATGCGATGCCATCAACAGTTGTTGTACGTTAATTTAACAGTGACAAAGAGAGCACCACAACTTTATGTCCAATGTAACCGATGTTTACCTAAATCCCTTTTTTTAATTTCCAAACTGAACTTCCAGCACTGTTAGGCTCAGAATAAACAACCTAACCGCTCCCTACTAAATCCAACACTTTGCAAGATTTCATTCATTGCCACTTTAGGTGTATTTGAACCTGCAAGAACATGGTCAGGATGTCAATATATTTTCACCATCCTTTTCACTATTACTTAGTTTTTAGGTTAAGGCAGTGCGCTGCTGTACGCTGTTAAGACAAAAACTGGTGTGTTTCGTTCAACGCTGAAAAAAAGTTTTTCGTAATGCCTTATTAAACGTCAAGATTTTGCAATGATCTGGTAATAAATAGATTTAAAAAATAAAAATGTTTCATCTGAAAAACCATACAATAAGACGATAGAATCATGCTCATCTCCACACTGTTCCAAACTACATGTTGCTTGAAAATTGCGAAGTCCTCAATCTGAAAGCTAGGATACTGAGCGCCAGGTAACACTGAATTTTACCGAGAGAAAATAGAAAAGAAAATTGTTGCTAATGTGATTTGAAAATATTGTAAATATTCCTGACACAACTACTATCCAATATCAAGCTTTTTTGCATGGCCACAGTTTTTTTCATTTGGATAATCCGGTTCCGGATCCGGTCGAAACACAAACGATATCAAATCCAAATTCAAAAAATTCTTAATATCCGGCCGGATTGGACTCCAAAATATGGGTTTAGTGCACCACTGGCGCGCAACCGCGCATCTCAGGCTGAATCGCACGCAGCAACTGCAAGGCTTACTGCACCGGATCGCAAGTGACCTAGTGATACCTATACTGGCGTGAGAGTATGAAACCAATTGCACACGTTTTGTTTCATCCAATATTCGTACTTTTTGAACTTTATAAGCGCATGCGAACGCTGTAATTACCGAAAGATATATTTATACTCTTAGATTTATTTCAGCTATTGCCGAATTTGTATCTTCCAAAAACCCAGACTTGACGTTTTTTTTCGTAAATAAACCTAGACACCCAGGTGAACGAAAAAAGACAGATCTGGATGAAAAAAACAGCAGTGGGCGCCCAGCTCGCGTTGTCGGCTGCGCTACTTTGTTTTGCATTGTTTGTTGCTTGGGCGTAGTGGTGTGGTTTCTCAGCATCACCCATGAAGCAAAACGAAAGCAGATGACATGCCTTGCATGCAAAACGTTTCGGGCCGAAGGACAGTAGAGGTCATGCGGGGCAGAACCAAATGTTGCAGCTGAGTTGTGGAGAAAAGTTTCTACTCTTAAACTCAAAGCCACTAAAAGGGCTGGAAACGTGCGCTTAGTTCCGTCAATCGATGGTTCAGGCATGCTACGAATCTAGCGCTTGTTTTATTATTGCGCTCTTATTTCTCTGCTTGTTTGCGTAACAGGCAAAGGTGATGGAACAAATCTGTCAGCAAGCACTCTAAAATAGGAGCTTCTTGTTTACACATTTTACAATCTGCGCAAGATACTGGCTTGCCCAGGCGTGAATATCCCACCATAAGTGCCGATCTTTTGAAACAAGGTGCTGTTCAGCTAGTTCAGATTCGGTTGGTTCGATATGTTCAGCAACAGTTGAAAAGCCGTCGACAATGAGTTTGGACCAAATTCCCGCTAAAGTTTTGCCAGCGAAATCAAAGTTTACTTTTTCGCCTTCTGGGTGAGTGGTGAAACCTTTCTTGTCCTAATGTCTTCTAAAATCATCACTGGAAAGGATCAAGCCGCTGAGTTCCCGACTTGCTTTGGCATGCCATTTTTCTTTCAACTCTGAAAACCCTGGACGCGCTTCGCCCAGTGGCTTTTTCTGCGGCTTTTTCTGCGGTAAACACAGCATCGAGGTTGTGTTTGGCAAAGTGATGAATGCCAACCTTTATAACTTCTTGGTGGTGTGAAATTTCGTCCGGGCTTCCATCAAAGGTTATAACCAGTGGATGAATTCCACTTCTAATGATGTCTTCGAATTTTTCCAATTGTGTTTCGAAGTCGAGGCCGTGGCTCATCGCTGTTGAAGACGAGTGTTTTACCAATTTTAACGCAGTGTAAGACGGGCCCGACTGACCAACCGCTCCTTTGTTCTCTAGTCCATCACATTCAATATAAATTTCTGCATATGTTGATAGAATGGGCTGGTGCTGATCAGCCACCACCCAATCGTGATCTGTGAAACTGACACGATATTCAACACGCATAAACAGAGCTCTCTGCTACCTTGCAGCTGCTAAGCCAATAGGAACGCGGCGTTTGTCATCTTGGCTGCGAAAACATGCTTCATTTCGTCCCAGAATAGACGAAAGCTCTTCCAGGCGTGTAATTGTTGGTGTACAAAACTCCCCACCAACATGTTTAGCATGTTTATCATTTTGTGCTCTAACTAACCTTATTGGTATCGTCAACACATGGCGTTTGCCTTGTTGGGACGAACTGCGTTTCGGTTGAAGGTGAAGATAAACTCCACTTCTGCTAATGACAAATCCATCGTTTTTCAACTGTTCTGTTACCTAGTCTAAATTTTTGATGCTTCGATATATATCAGTCTGTTGTTTATCGTGATAAGCGATTCGTGCATAGCAATATCTATGTTTTCAGTGGCAAAACCTGCTGCTCTATCATAGGTGGTCTGCTATAATGCATCCTAGTTTTCAAAGCTTCGCTTAGTTCGGGATTTATTTAAAGAATGGCATTAGTTTTTCTCTTCTTAATTCCTATTTTACCTTGCCTTTTGAGACCGCTTTTGATCTCTCTTTTTCTTTTTTAACCTGTTTTCCAACTCAACCTTCCTTTTGCGGCGATTGCAGCGCTTTACTCTGCTCATTTGCAAGTAGCCATTGCCGCACACGTTCACTCATGGTTTGCAAATTAGGAGTTTGTTCGCCATCAGTCTCCGCCTGCAGTTGTAGTTGCACTGCGGCGCATTTCTATCGAATGCAACCACGCTGGGCTTGTTTGCACTCGACGCACACGGCGAGTCATGTGATGCAAGTTGCCTGAATCGAGTTTGTTCTCTTTTGGTGCAGATGTTTGTTTTGATCAAAACTTGAATAGTCTACCCATATTTTTCGATTTTTCATAACAGTGTTTTCAAGTTGACTCTTGAGACATTCAACTCTTTTTTTAATTCGTCAGCATTTTTTACGTCATCTCATACTTTCGTAAGCTCAATCGTACAGTCTTGCTTAGTTTTCAAAGGATACGCCATAACACATAGCTTGAAGAGTGGTTGGAACTGCTGGTTTTTATTTTCCTTGTTTTCTGCATTATTAAAGGCTTCAAAAACCTCTTAAAAACTGAAAAATTGCCAAATAAAAAATTTATCTGATCAAATGTCGCCTTACGTACTAGCATTGCAGTCTTCTACATAATACGAAACATGTCCTTTTTGTCATGCTCTTGTCAACATAGAACCTACAAGTCTCAGATGAAACTGAGAAACTGACTTTAATCTGTGCCATCGGTGAACCTACAAGTCTCAGATGAAAATGAAACTGACTTTAAATCTGTGGCATCGGTGATGCGAACCCTCATATTACAAATGCACTCAAAATCACGTTCTGTATTTCTTCGTGACATGCATTCACAAGAGATGAGCACATATTGTGAAGAAGCTAAAAAAATCAACAGGAGACGATCGAAGGGAGATAAGCAAACGCTTTTTTACAGTCCAGGTATTTGCAAGATATGTTATTCTTCTTCAGTACTTCATGACAAGTTCACGCCTCGTACAGCCGTAATCCTGTTCACATAGCCGACGTGCAAAGACGCATTAGAAAAAGCGACACACACCAAGCTGCCAATGGCGACGAACCGTCCCAAGCGGACGAAATATCGGAAGCTGTAGCATACGCCAGGGTATCTCCGGATAGCCTGAGCAACTGCAGACATGTTACCAGTCATCGCCGCACGGGAGAAACATTGTCGCTCAGTCGAAGTTCCGCAACACCTGAGCTCAACACTTCTGCAAACGTAGCGTAGGCATCGGAGGCCAGCGTGCGGTTCTCCTCATATCTGTTCTAATCTCGGCGAAAAAGTGCAAGTTCGGCGCGTGAGAAACTCATGAAACAGTTCGATGCTGGTTAAGTCTGACTTTTTCTTCCTTAGTGTACTGTACAGAGGGTCGAACTAGCAATGATCAGCTCATGTTGCTGGTTGATCTGGTTATGAAAGTTGTTACGTGTAATTATGCTGGAAATGTTCGGAGATGGGCTTGATGCTTTACCTGACGATACAGATAACCGCAGAAATACGATTTGCAGCCGTCTTTGCTAAGGAATCAGCTTTTCTGGTCTTGAAAACATCGCTGTCGGAAGAACAAGGCGCGATCTTTGTTTACTATTGCAGTTGATTTAGAAGCAATGTTGCGATTGGAAAAGCTGACGCGAATAGAAATTGTCAGAAAAACGACGAGGTACTGTAGAGACATTTTATAATTAGGAGTTACCAGAACTCGAATTTAAACTACCAAGCTAGGTATAGCGGCTCATGCAAGTAAGAACCTGTTTGAAGTTGACTAAACCTGACTCATTCAGTTGCGCGCGCAAAACAGAAACTATGGCTTAAGTCAGGGGTCGGGAACCTTTTTGGATAAGGGAGCCATGAATCCTACATATTTTTAATTGTATCTCCGTGAGAGTCATATAATATTTTTCAACACTTAATGCAACTAACTTACTAACTAACGTGTGCATTTTTAAGCAAAACCAACAATTTTAAACAATGGCAAATGTCTGAATTTTCTCGTTAATTACATGCTTCTTGCTGTTAATGCGCCTTCTGGTGCTGCATGGTGTTGCTAATGGCTTTGTAGTCTGGTAGATGGAAAATTACAGAAAAAGTTTCATTCGTAACAATCTTGTTAAGAAAATATCAAGCGAGCCAGATGCCGTCATCAAAAGAGCAACATCTGGCCCGCGAGCCATAGGTTCCCTACCCCTGGCTTAAGTTATTATTGAAAATGCGCTGCATGTCGCTTAAAGGCGGATTAAGTGCATGCCATAATTTATGTCTAACGGTATTTTCGCGTCTGAAGACTTTGGTGAGCTGGCGTGATGACCTTGGTTCATGTTTTTTTGTGGACAGCAAGTATGAGCTGAGACTAAAACAAATGCGGACAACTACGTTTTTGTAGTTATGTAGCAAAATGAACATCTAAAAAACTTTAAGTTTCGCACAAAATATCACCGCCGAACGTCAAGCTTGCCGTCTGCTCACAGTGTGGATGCCACAAAAAGTTGGGCTATTTTCCCAAAAGAAGTGATACCGACAATAGTGGTGAGAATATTGTTTGACACAGGTGGATCATGTTTCAAAAAGATCCCATTTTGTTTATGGGCAAAGGAGAAATGTATGTTTTAAAGAAAAATAATGTCAACAAAAATCTTAATCGCAACCCCCAAGGTTTCTGAACTTAGCGGCCGTTGATTTTCTTCATCGTGTTTACGATATATTGCAACCTTTGATTTTATATGTATGAACCTTTCCTTTTTCAGAAATAGCATGTTGTCGCAGTAAATAACAACAATCGGCAATGATCCGGCAGCACCTGGTGAGTGTGCTCGTAGCCAGCGTCGAAAGTCTGCTCTACACTGGTTTGACGTATGGCTGGCCGCTGCTGGTGAGCATATTCGTGGCGGAAGGGTACTACGCAGACCTTTGCCGAGCGAACGGCACCGCTGCAAGCTACCTGAATTCAACGCAGCCTGTCACAACCGAGCACACACCGGCGGAATCGGGGTGCACGAAGCAAACGGTGCAACTGAATCTTATCTTTAGCCTCTCGACAGTCGTGAACATCGGCATTTGCTTCTTTGCCGGCGTGGTTTTCGACTGGCTCGGGACGTGGGTCAGCAAAGGACTCACGACCCTGTTTTGCATGACGGGGTTGCTGTTTTTCGCTTGCGCGTCCCCGTCGTCGCCACACATGCTGTATTTGGCAATGATTAGCCTCGCCATCGGCGGCGCATTGATGTTCATCGTTAACCTGCAGTTTGCCAATTTGTTTCCAACGGTGCGGACGACTCTGATAGCGATGATGAATGGACTTCTCTTGTCTTCCCAATTCTTCTTCTGGCTCGTGCGCGTCGCGTACGAGAAGGGCCTGGCGTTGAAGATCATGATGTACACTTACTGCGCGCCCCTGGCTGTATTCTGCGCATTGAGCCCCTTTTTCGCGCCCAAGACGCGCGTTCCGTATCCGTTGCCTAAAAACTTTACCTACGGCGTCGCGAACAGCCGGAAGCGAGCTGCGTTGTCAAACAGTGGAAGCAAATCGGAAGAAAGAAAAGGTTCGAAAATGCCGCTTTTGACAAGACCGCATAAACTTAAAATGTCCAGTCGCCTAGGCCTGACGCTGTACCTGCTAAACATTGTTCATTTTTCAGTCGTGGCTCTGCGTAACATGTTTTTCATCGGAACGTTTGACACATGGGCGCGCAGCGTCACGGATAACCCTGCTTCCGTGCGTGACTTCATCAACTGGTACGGCATCACAAGCATGCTGGGTGCTTTCGCCGGGCCGCTGGTTGGCGTCGTCGATGACGTGATGTTTCGATTTTACAAAAGACGGGCGAGGAGCAAAATGGCGGCAAGAATGAAGTCGGCTACGACTTTCGCTTTGTTCACGACCTTCATAAGCGTCCTGCTGTCAGCCAGTGTCCTTTCGTCAACGCCTTTCTTTTTGTACTTGTCTCTAGCGTTACAAGCGTTGTCTCGGATCGCCAACTTCAGCTCCGCCTTCGTCTGCGTGACCTCGTTCTATTCAGCTAAGCATTCGGGAAAGCTGATCGGATTGACGTACGCGGTAGGGGGAGGCTTTACTTTGCTGCAATATCCATTGTTTGTTTTTGTTTTGCAAAGATGCAACGGCAATTTTTTTCCCATCAATGTAATCTTTTTAATTGCATGCGCCTTTACTTCGATTTTGCCGCTTTTTCTTCGCAGTAGCTGGTCGAGTCTTGAAAAAAATTTCGCAGCAGTTTCAGAAGCACCTGATGTTGTTGACAACAATTATCATTCCGGCGTCAGAGAATATAACTTATGAACTTGACAATGAACACATGTAACATGGTTTCTTGATTTCTTTACCAAGCAGTGTTGCAGACTGAAGCGACGACCAGCGGAACACGTAGCTACTATAGATGCTGACGTAATTCATGAGCGGAAGAAAAGCAACGCGCTCGCAACAAAGTTTACACGATGGTTTACTTCAGCAGTGTTTATGCTTTCTTGCCATGTTTCCAAATTTGCTTGTTGCGAACACAGTAATGAAATAACAATGCTGTTACATTTTGCGACAAGGCGCATTAGGTGTCTCGGTCTGTGATATATTGTATTTTTGATGTTGTATTAGTACATGCATTTATGATGATGATTAGTGCAATTTTAAGGTCAAGCGGTGAAACACGGTACTCGTGTATTGCTGCTAACTCGCAAAGAAAGAAAATAAAAGCAACTAGAGGCATGATAAACTAGACTGTATACTTTTTTCAATCTATCCTCGAGTTTAATTCCGGCATTTACGTTTCTCTGTTTTGAAATACAGCTGTGCTGGGAAATGAGTCATGGCATGAGTGCTTCGTGACTTGCAATAACTCTACAAAACTGGCCCATGTACTGCTTGATGATCTTAACGGCGTAGCACACCACTAAGGTAGGCTCGTTAGTCTTGCAGTGAGACTCGAAACTCGACGTAAATTACTGCATGTTCACCCCTCCAGATTTCGAGTGTAATGATTAGGTCCGTATCGGGAAAATACATCTAAGATTGTGCAACAAATTTTCACACAACTTTATGGCATTCGCCATGCTGAAGCCATAAAACAGGTCAACCTATCTGTTAGAACCAGGTTTTCCCTTGTTTTCTTACCGTTTTAACAGATATGTGTGAAAAGCTCTGCTGATAAGCGCCTTTACCTCATTCTACTACACGTTGACTATTGAAAGTCAAGCGCTAAAGTGAATATGGAAGCGACAATCATTAGTTGTACTTGTTATTGTTACATCACAAAACCATGTTCGCTCGTAAAATTTGCTAGCAAAACACGCTTTGCTGAGGAGCACCGAGAACACTTAACGCAACGGTTTTTCCATGACCTACCCGTTTCTGCTGTTGTGCATAAACTGCTATAATCAAAAGGTCGAAGCTCCTCGTAGTGACATTTCCTTAAGAAAGGGAAAAGAGTGTAACCACGAGCGAACACGTAATTGTTTGGGACAGTCTTTTAATTGACAGGTAGGCAGGAAGGGCAACATAAGTTCATTCCAGTAAAGTTTGGGTAACTCAATCGTCTCTTGCGCGTCACTTTTGCCTTTATCTTCTCCCGTAACCAAAAACGACTCTTACGTGTTTCGGAACTTCAGATCAAGGTGCGCATTTGTCTTGCGACCTTCGTTCTTCCGGTGCCAAGCAAAACTGTGAAACTCAGAGGAAGAATTAATCGATGTAAAAACCAGGGTTGCGGCGTCGGAGGTAAAATGCCCGACTCCAACTCCGACCTTTCGAAAATTTCGACACCGACTCCGACGCCTTAATATAACGTGAATGAAGTTTGGCTGTCAACTATTTTGTAGCAACTAGCAATCAACTGAAATCGAGGTACACAGCAAGAATAATCTGTTTCAATAAAAGTTTCAAAAGAAATTGTTCCATTTCACCAGGCACGAGTTACGATTCCTAACTTAGGAGTGCGATAGAAAAATGATTCAATTGGACTTCCCGAGTCGGATAAAATAATCCGACTCCGACTCCTAGTGTTCTCAGGAATGCGACTCCGACTCCACCTAATAACCTCCGACTCCTTGCGACTCCTACTCCGCAACCCTGGTATACACAGTGTAGTCTGCAGCCTGGAGTTTGATCTCCGTTGGATTTGGGCGTTTTTCAGCATTTAAAGAAGACACTGAGCAAAGAGAGAAATAAAACAAGTTCAAACGAAAATGTTTTAGTTTAATATGGATTAACATAGTTTTTAGGGAAGCGAAAAACTGAGATGAATGAAAAATTTGTTCCTTTCCGGACCCTGCTAAATGCTACGTGTAGACGTTCGATTATAATGTTGGTTGACTTGATTGCAGTCATTATTTTTCGTAAACAAGCTTTTCGAGTGTTTGCAAAAAGGGTTTTCCATCACTATGAATTTCTAAATTCGCAATTTCATTAGGATAGGTCATGAGGTCAGCAGCTCCAGATCTCATAATGCTATTGCATCGCGGTCCTAAACAATCTCTTCAGTTCCGCACCAAGACCCAGCCAAGCCTGGCCAGTGTTGTATTCATTCACCTTGGTCGTTGTATTGATGGTATTCCGGGTAGCTTTTTGCTGTATGTATCTAGCAGAAGCTTTCTCGTCAACCATACCCGCGTATTCCAGCCACATGGTGGAGCCGTCGCGACTAGAACCTTTGCAGAAGCAAAACGATCGGTTTAATGATCGGTCATCGGCAAACTTCGCCCCTGCCGTTTTATTTCCGTGGCGTTGCAACGCCAACTCTTGGTGGAAACCTGCAACATGCACGTGCAACAACACCCTTTCGACAATTGCCAAAGATTCATTGTTATGGGTGAGGACAGTAGAGGACACAGAATACAATTGGTGCGTAAGAATTCTCCGCAGTTTTCATATCATAAACCGTTAGCAATGCCTGGTAAATTAGTTTTTGATGTCAACGCATTTGTTACCTACCTGATGTATTTTCAAGCCCACAAAATTGCACATTTCCGGTGTAACTTTGTAAACAATGGTTGCTTTTTCTCAGAAATATTTACAAATTGTTACTTTTTCTCGTAAATATTTTCGTATTGAGGCGCATTCGCCAGCGTTCTGTTAAATCACAATGCATTGTTGAACTTGTTTCTGAAAGCGTAGCAAGATGTGAAAGTGCGTAACTATTTCCATGCCACTGCCGCTAAACTGCGTATGTTTTATGCATAGTTGCACCATAAGTTCCAGCTTTCCATCACGTAGCGTGACAGCGCATACAGAGCAACTAAAACCGAACGTTTTCCATGATCCCGTCTAATCGTTGTAATAATTGTTTAATTTAAATCAGTGAACTTGCGTTTGCTCGTGCAAATTAGCTAAACGCTGAAAGATGAGAAATTTTTATGCAGACATGTTTTATGCTATTTGGATATCACTGTATCTTCACAAACCCACGTACCTCGCTTTTCAATTCTTGAGAAAAAGTGTTAAGTTATATACAGTACTCTGCAAATAGACATCACGGACAGTTTCGTCGATCCCGAGGCATAAGCTGTAGTGTACTGTCGGCGAGGAGTAGATTTGTGTTGATGGAAATTAGCTCAAGCTTTTTCAACCCCAAACGTTAAATTTTCTCGTCGTAAGTACAGTATATCTTGAACAACTGTGTTCTAGATATCTCTGATTGTATAGCAGCAAACTTAAATAAATTTTCTAAAGCACTACTATGTCCATAAAAATAAACACAAAAGGTGCAGTAGACACCAACAGCCAAACACTTACCTTAAAAACGCTCTTGGGCGTTTAATTAACTGTATGTAAATTGTTTTGATTGTGTTCACCATATTCGGTCATTGTAATGTAAAGTTTTATAGATCGGAAAATTTTTGAAGAAAACGGTTTACTGGTTCATGACACGTTGTTCCCCAATTATGCTTACTCTTCCTCCTAAAGTTTTGTAAAGTTTTCCCACCGTGTGCTTGTCTCAAAATTGTGAAAAATGCTATGATCTGTGGGATCAATGAGCGACATTGTTTTGCTTTGCATCTGAGCCCCAGCAACAAAGCTTTAAACAAGGACCAAGCGTAGGAATTATCTTTTATTGTGGTAAAGCGGGACAAATAGTTTCACAAAATTAGTGCATAGCAGGAATCCTATTTAACGAATAAAACGTTGTCAAAGGGCAAAGCAAACGTACAAATAACGCAAATGTTCCAAATGTGGGTCTGGTGGGAAGTGCATCTCTTGTCTTCGCTTGTGTCTGTACTTGCGAGTGAGGATCTGAACAAACATTGTTTTGAAATGCTAAAATGCATGGGGAGTTTGTGATTCTGTGACCGTGAGTGTTGAGCTCACACAATAGTGCCTCTTATACTTTTCTGAAAACTGTTTGTTCGGTTTTCCGTCACCGGTAAATGTCACCGCAAAGTACTTAAATCTAGCCTGCAGCTGTTTTTCACCGTTTATTTGCAGAATCAAGTAAGATAGGTTTCTAAGAAAAAATACTTGTTTCTTGTGTTTTCATTTCTACTGCAGCTTGATTGTACACAGCTGCAAATCAAGCGACTGTGTCTCAACCCTTTAACTACCGCAGAAGCCACTCAGGCAATTTCGTTTAGAAATCGCCGACCGATCGCGCTAGAGAGTCAATGAAGACTTCATAAGATGCGCATTTTTCGTGCACCACTTTCTTTTGTTAAAAAAGGCGGGGAATTGGCCCTAGTGACGTTTTTTGGGCCTGTGAAACGATTTCAAGTGCCTATATGCCCTGCTGTTAAAAAACGTACACGAAAATCCGCTTCTCATGATGTCTTGATTGACTCTCTAGCTTGATCGGTCGACGAGTTATGACCGAAAGTGTGTCTCACAAGCCATCACAGTGGCTTTGACCTGTTCAAACGACACTCGCGACGCTACATCATCTGAAGAAAGCGAAAGGTTTATCTTACAGGTCTGTTCGCTGAAACACACACTGGCACGACTGTGACTACCTGCAATATCTACACGGAATACATGTTGGGTTGACCAGACAGTTACAAAACCTTGCTTTTGTCAAACACCAGGAGTGTACAACAGAGGGATTCGGTATATCATCCCCCATTTTTTGGCAAGAGGGGATCATATATGCATTCATCTCCTGTGGATTTGTCTCATGCCAAGTCATAATTTTGTCACAACCACCAGTTATTTAGCTCGTATGCACAGAGTATTCCATCTCACATCTCTTTAATTTCACTATTTAACAGCAAAACCATGTGGACGCGAAGAGAGTGTGAAAGTTAAAGATTTTCGGAACCGCCACGTTTACCGGTACAGTTTCACTAAACGTATGAAATCTTTCTTTGTACCGTAACCACGACACCCTGACTGCAGCCAACAAACACGTATGTTCACCGTCCCGGTCACGGAAAGAAATTTGCGTCCCTGTCCAACGCCCACAACAAGCTACTTCGGCCGGCGTGATTCTGTGAGTGCAAACACAAACCTCTCAGATGGAATACTATAACTCGGTATTCGCTAACAGTGCTCTATTCCAAAAAAACTCTCCAAGGGTTTTTCGAGGGAGCCGGACATCCTGTCTTTATGGTGTACGAGGTCAAGGTAGACATCTTTTCACATCTCACGACTTCTTGATTACGTTGGCAACTTTAGCAACGAGTGGTTTCCAGCGTAGCATTAGCATTGACAAACGAAGTTTATTCAACAGTGATCAAACAAAGACCCAAACAAAAGTCTTTGTTCCACGCACAGCAGTTCAAGGAATCATTCATAAAATCACTGGAATGCGGTCGTTCATATTTTCTGCTGCAACAAACTAGCGGGAGCAGAAAGCATTTATCTTTTCGTTTATGCTGGGCTGGCTCAATCCACCGACGGGATTAGACTGGTAATTTTTCAAGACATGCGCAAGATCACTTAAAAAAGCGATAAAACCGGAAAGGGAGAGAGTCAAACACAATCTGGAAGCAATAAGATCTTTCAAATTCCTTGGCAAAATTTTCACTTTCTGTAACGTACAAGCTGGCGTTGAGAAATATTTGTGACCATGGGCGCAATTTTGTTGCAAAATGTCGGGAGGACAGCTTGGTGTGTAACTAATATAGTTATCGGGTTGATGAAAAAGTGCAGTTTTACAAATAAAGATCCCTAATCTTGTTTTTTAGAGAGTTGAACATCTGCACGTGTGAGATGTCTTGTTTAAGTTGCTTAACGTTAAAAGGAGATAAACGTCTTTCTTGCACATTTCCTCTCTTTGAAAAGACTACAGATCTTTTTAATTCCTTAAGGCAGTGGTTACCAAAGTGGGGATAAATTACCCCCGACAGTAATATGCAATTTTTCGGGGGGTAATGACTTTTTTCGGTTCGGGAGCTAACGCGTAATCAAAACCACAATGTTGTTCTGTATGATGAGCGATCACTGTGAAATATTGAGGGTAACAAGACACAATCGCTACCTTGATTTGGATAACGGCTCAAAAAAGTTTGGGAACCTCTGCCCTAGGGAATTAGTTAATTAATTTGTTGTTTTCAGGCTATGACTTTAGAACCACAAACGCTAGAAGACTAATCAAGGGATCTAAAGATGCAGATTTTTGCCTAGTTTTATTTACAAATAGAAGCAAAAAGTTGCCCTTTAGGGCTGCGGCCCAGGCCCGATGACGTGGGTAAAAAAGGCACATGTCTCTATTGTAACAAAAAACTCAAAGCTACACCTTCCAAATTTCTTAAATCGAAACTGCAAGACTTTCCGCATCTCAAAAGGGTTTGAACAGCTCTCTAGCTCGATCGGCTCGTAAGTTATGGCCGAATATGTTGGCGCCAGTTTGCGCCAACTTTTGGCGTACGTGGGACTTAAGTAATGCTATTGGGCAGTGGGCATTATGCATGCAGCCCAAATCCTACCCAAATCTCCATTGATATCCTTTTGCCAGTAGCAAAAAAAGTTTGGCCAAAAATTATGACTTTCAATCTATTTTTACTGCTCGTGGATGGATGATATATCATTTCCATCTGGCTGCAATAACGCGAGTCTGACAGGCAAACCCCACTATTTGTAAACGTGTTGTTTGTGATCCAGCATAATAAAACCGTAGGAAAGAGCTTCAAGTAGGTCTCAGTTTGTAACTCTCAGCCAAACAACCCCAATTTCGCTTCCTGTTTATCTCTTGTCACACGTCATCGAGGCATGTTGTTTCAGAGCATGGATCCACCTCACAATGCATGTCAGTACCAGAGATTTAATCAACAGCGCGGGAGCTCGATCTAACACTCCGAACAAATTTGCTGCACTTGGTAAATACAACTGCTGTCTTGTGCCGTCGCTCCCTTTCTTGTTTATTTTATCAACGCTCGGAATAAGAGCTTAATGCTGTCAATGTTTGTCACTATTATATTTAGCGCGCGATAGATGTGCGTCTCATTTTGAACGTAGCGTCTGCTGCAACTAGGGTTGCCAGATGGCCGGCATTTCACCGGCCTGGTCGGTATTTTGCCGCTAATTTTGCAGTGGTCGGTGAAAGGCCGGTATTTTGAAAATCAAAGCCTGAGACCGGTATTTTTAAAATAAATAATTTGCCGTTAACTTCAAAATGAACTAATGCTGAATGTCTCAAATTATAATGACGTTTAGCGAATCTTGTCGGGCACTGGGCAGTTCCTTCAGCAAAGTTTATTTGCTGCTGTTGACGCAGTCCTTGATGCGATTGTTACGTCACACACACACCGAAATGTAATGAGCCAGCCAAAATAGGGCAAATTATTAATTGTGACTTAACAATACTCATTGTCTCTCTGTTTTCCCTGTGCCGCTTACGAATTACGACACAGCTTAGATCTGGCACTGTTGGTGAAATGGCCGGTATTTTTACAAAACGCATCTGGCAACCCTAGCTTGTTGACAATCCAAGCTTTTACTTATTAGTTTTCTGGTTGTCTTTCTATCATTACTTGTGCTACATGTACGAACGCTGAACTCTACAGGTCCTTGGCAAACATAGACGTAGCCAGGGGGGCAAAAGGGCCATGCCCCCCCCAAATTTTTAGAAAATATAGCCATTTTGTGCTTTGAGAGGCGTTTTTCTAAGCAAAATAGTGCTGTTCGCCTACAATCAAACATTTTGCCCCCCCCCAAATTTTTTGGGCTGGCTACGCCACTGTCGGCGAACATAACACCCCTTGCAAATGCATTAACACACCGCGTCTCCTGCTCTAACCCAAAACTGCATTTATCAAAGCACGTTGTGCTTAGCGAAAATGCACACCGCGTTCTATGAGACTAAATGTCGACACATTTGGGATGGTCTATTGACACAAAGAAGCACCAGCGTAGCAAAGCTCTCTTGAAATGGCTGTCAGGTCAAAGAGTTACCGTAACGATCTCGGTGCTTGTATCCAACGTGTGCCTGCATGCAGGGCCGGCCTTAGAAAGTGCGGGGCCCGATTGGAAGCCCTTTTCCGGGGCCCCATTAAGTGGCGTGTGGAGAAATTTTTGAGGAGGTTCATCAAGTCATAAAGGTATAAATCACGAGTGATGTGAAAGGGCGAGGGTGTCTGGAAGCATGCCACAGAGTTTCACCTCTCCAGCAGAGACTTTCCATGTCCGTTCTATGGACATCTCCATAACACCCAGTAAATCCATGAGTTACTACACTCAATACGTCTTTGGCCAGGTACTTACCGCGGGCACGGCAGGCCAATTGGCCATGTTTTAAATGAAATTAAACAACATGCTTGATATGATCAGCCAGCAAAGATAAGATATCACAACTTAGCTGCAGAACGTTAACAAACGAAAATACGTGACAACAAGCCCACCGCTGGATTTTGAAATTTGATATTTTCCCATTAACTTTTTAGTAGAAAAATGTTTGTCTCTTAGTTTCGAGTTGGTAAAATGAAGTTTCACCACTGTTGGCTCACTCCTGGAAAAAAGTGTTTGGCCACCTCCTGGCCAAATCCACTATTGTCCTTCCTGGAAAAATCTTTGCGACGCCCATGCTCCTTTGTCTGTAAATCAGGGCTTCTCAAACTTCTTTGCACATGTCCCACTATCCATCAAACGCATCATTTCGCGACACCTCATCTATGCTGATGTAATAATAAATTTTACAAATAAGACATTGTTTTTCATTTTTCAACTGACGAAATCATTTGAGCCGCAGACAAAAGTTTTTAGATGTTGGAGCCAGATCTGCAGCTACAACCTTTAGATGTGTAAAGCTGGAGCGACAGCGCGAGCCTGCAATTTGTGTTCCGGATCTGCAGCCCTACTTTAGACTATTGCAATCTACGATACGGAAAATGCATTTGCTAAGATAAACGTATTTTTGTGATTCAACATTAGCAAAGCTCCTCAGAATTTTGTCCGAGACCAAGCCTCTGCGAATTTCGGATTCATTGGATTGATGATCTCAAATAGGTGTTAATTACTGTACATTTAGAATTTTCCGGATGTCATGGTAACGGGAATGATCAAGTAACTCCTGAGGGCAATAAACTATTTACAGAAAGAGCTTCCATATCAGATGTCCACGAAGGAAAACGAATATCGCTATTAAAAGACTGAACAACACACATGACAAACAAAATTTACTTTTCAGAAGACAAGTGGCAGTAACTATTGAAACAGCAACAACCGTATCGAACTGTATGTTACAACAAGTAACTTGGCCTGCCAAGTACGAAACGCTTACAACTGAAACAGAACACATCTTCAAAACTCAAGCTTTCTCTGTCTTTACCAGATGCTATACTGAAAAAGTAGATCACACATTATGCAAACACAATGACCACTGTCCACTGTTACGATTCCACAGAACGAAATCTGATGAAAGAGGATGTTAAAACCGCACAGTTAACTTTGGTTTTCGTTGGCAACGGATCCCACTTTTAAAAAATACTGCACTACACAAGCAACTTCAATAGAAAGTGAAGTTAATGTTATGTTAGTAGGCGTAGCGCGGGGCCCCCTTTAGCGCGGGGCCCGATTGGAAGCAATCGGTCCAGTCGCCTAAGGGCCGGCCCTCTCTGCATGGCTTTGATATAACACAATGCGCTATCAATGATCTTCAACCTTGCTTGTACAATCGCCCCTACCTATGGTTTTAGCGTTGACTGAAAATATTCGTATTGTTTTGAAAATAATTCAGTGCTAATTAAATATAAGCGGGCGATCTAGATAGCACAAAACAAAACGAACAACCGAAAAGGAATGGAAATGCATTTGTAGAATAAATGTTACTCATTTCCAAAAAACATCTGGTTCCAAATACGGTAATGCAAATCTTGCGCCTGGTTTTTATCGGCAAGCTTTTTCAAAGCATATTGCCAGTTGGTCAGCTTGAGTCGTATGGCATTTTCCCCGGTCTTGTTCGTGTCAAGACGATTGCGGATCTTGTTACGCATGTGCACTACTAGACTGAAACCTTGCTCAGCAACACACACCGTTGGGAAACGCCAGTGGTAATATTAGCTTCACTTTTCCCCAAGGTTCTGGAAAACGCTCACTGCACTTGTTCCAAAAATCTGACCATCCGCGTGAATGTAATATAGCACGGCTACATAGTCGCTTTGGATGTCCATGAAACATTCTTGGATGGTGGAATCGCATTCGGTTATGCTAGTCAGCTGACAGAAAAGCATTATTTCACCCAGTAACTTTCTACGCAATACAAGTTTCGGGCGTGATCATCGGTCTAAGTTTCCCCTTCCTAGCCTACTGTTCTGTTGTGCTCTGTCATAAGTCAAATGAACACAGTACAGTAAAGCTATATCCACAAGCACAGCAAAACACTCGTACTGTCTGAAATATACGATAAGCACGTTTTTGCTACAAATCGTCTCGCAACTGTCATATTTCCAGTATTTTTACAATAGAAAACACTTAGCTTGCATGTTTCACTCAAGGTACGAACCAAAGATTATAAAACACATGATAACGGACTGTGACATTTTCAGGCTTGTCGATGGGAATGTCATTCCTATGGGAAACGTCCAATGGAATGGGATAGGCATAAATTGCTATGGGACGGGAATGGGACAGATAAATATGTCCCATGGACAACCCTAAGCTTGTCCATGGGAATGTCATTNCTATGGAAATCCCATGGGATAGGCATAAATTGCTTTGGGATGGGACAGATAAATGTCCCATGGACAACCCTAAGCTTGTCCATGNGAATGTCATTCCTATGGAAATCCCATGGGATNGGCATAAATTGCTTTGGGATGGGACAGATAAATGTCCCATGGACAACCCTGGACATTTTTTCCCTATGAAACAATGNCTTAGCAATACTCTGCAGAAAGCTATGAAGTTTTGTTTCAAGGCAATTTTTCGCTAATGTTAACACATAGCGTTGGAGGGATTTGCGACAGTTCACGACGAAAAATAATTAATCTAAACTTGGCAACTTGTGATTAATATTGCCGATCATCACGAATGTTCATCCGATTATTTAGTAGTAGTAACGTTATGATTATTGGGCCATTTTTTGTGTTTTTTTTCTATAAAAATGGAGTCTGACCCATTGGGGACTTTCCGACAGCTTTATCAGTACTGATCGCCTTCAGTCAATATTAGTACAGTATAACAAACGAACGAATGCATACTATACAAGAAAAGTCCAAGATCTCCCGCGTGCTGATGCACAGAGGCTGGTAACTGTTACTGCTGGATGTCCTTTTGACGCTGCTCATGCAATGGCTGGGTGAACCAACCCAACGCCCTTCTATCATATTTTAAACATTAGACTCAAAAAAATACCCGCGAGTTTTTAATCTCAGTTAGAACCGCAGTGACACTCCGTGGCCTTCGATGAATTCGTGAAGTTGTAAAGCGTTACACAGGACGATGTTAGTTCACCAGTCCGATATCATGTCTTTCATAACCTTTGTTACGAACCATTAAGTCGAAAGGGCATCAAATGATTCGGTTCCAGAATAGCAAACTTTATTCTCATTTTTGGAATCGATTCAAAATTTTATTTATTTTGACCTGCAGAAATCGCGCCCCTGGAAATTGCCCCCCCAAAATCTGCTAAGCCACAAAATCGCCCCCATTGAAGAACACTTTTCACCGACAATCAAAAACTCTTGGTTTTTCTGTAAGCTTTCCAAGATCTGCTTACTGGGGTCTGCTTTCATGACTTTTGCGTTTATTTGAATTTGCACATATGTGTTCAAACAACAAGTCGTCACGAAGGCAACGAAGTCGAATCAATCAGCAAATCTGTCCAATAGGAAATCGATTTCACTTGACATTACGCATCATCGTTCCTGAAATGATATTAAAAGTAGATTCTATTTGTGCGATATTCAAAGATAACAATCGTCGCTTTCGTCTCCCTAACGACGCATTATCGTATTTATTCGATTGTAAGCCGCGGCCTAAGCTTTTTTTTCATTTCGTGCGGCTTGCGTTTTTTAAATTTTATTGCGAACGAGAGCCCTGCACAAGCATCGAAACGTGGAACACGAGTCAGGATTCGGGTTTTCGGCAGTTTATTCACGACCGCGAGACAAAACAACGGGGAGGGGGGCAGTTGATCTCAAACACTGCGACAGTCGGTGCCAGCAGGTATGCGCCAGCGAAACAGCGGTTAGGAAAGAAAATGTAAACAATAATAATAATAATAACAACAACATTAATAATGACAATAGTAAACGTGATCAGCGTCAAATCGAATATAGCTGTGATGCAAATGGCGACAGAAAGAAACTGGAGAAAGATGATGGTTGTTTCGCGGAAGACACGCTATACTTTTGTTGCGGTTGCGTGACGTGCTATCAAAACATTTCGCAACCGAACGCTGCTCGCTGAAGCGTGTCGTGCTTCCGCTTTTCTGCAGAAAACACGTGACAGGAAACAGATCCGTTTCATGAGAACACTTTGACAGTAGTTCGTTGCAATCACTGCCGACTTGGCAGCGACGTGTCGCGAACGCCTCGGATCATCGGTGCAGGCAGCTGAGTTCAGACAAGTGTTTCACTTCATTGCATTCCGTTGCCAGCTAAGAACAACTGCTTGAATAAACTACACAGCGTTTTGAGCGGAAGTTCCGGCGTTTTCCCAGTCGTTTCTAACAAACGATTTTCCAGTTTATCGGACGAATGTCTGGCGTGCACGGCTGGGGGCGATTTCAGGAAAAGTAAATTTTATTCGCGTGTAACCGACGCCGCGCCGCACAACTTGGCGAAGCGCGGGCGAAAAAATCGGCGAAAGCGAAAGGAACAAAGTTGGGCGACTCGCGCGTTCGAGACCTGCTGGAAACTGGGCCGGCATCGCAACGCGCGAGCTTTGCGTCGAATAATGACTGTCGGCGGCGGTCTCGGTCTGAGACAGAAGCAAAAGGGGTTGGCGGAAGCTTCGGCAAATACAACACTTTCTGTTGAAAGCGGTCGAGTGCTTCCGACGGCGCAGAACAATGCAGCGACTGTGACGTCATCAAAAGGCGGTGACGTGAAAGTATAGGGGAGCGCGCCGTTTTAAAACGTGAAAGAAGGTCAAGAAAAGATAAAAAACGACGTGAAGAACTTGTATGGCGAAATGAAACGCACCCTGCGCGCGCGAAAGCGAATCGCGCCGCCGCCTGCGACTTGCCCGGATGTGGGAGGCGCCGATGTCAGGAAAAATGCGGGTTCGGTCGTTTTGCCCCAGCACAGAATCGAATATATTTGGGCGAAAAACTGTTCAGCGAAACTTGAAAGACGCTGCCGAGAGTTGTATGGCTGGCAGGGAAAAACAGGAACTGGTGAAGTTCGATCGTCTCAGGATCACGACAAAACTCGCGTTCTTTGCGCATTTTTTGCTCTTTTGTTAGGAGAAAGACACAAACGAAAACATGGCTAAAGGTCCAACGTCCCTGAACGTTAATTCAGATTATGTTATGCGTTTAACCCCCACCCTACGCCCCGCGGTTTTCGCCCACGCGCCATCGTCAACTGTTGCCTTTCGGTTTCCGCCAATGACGTGACTGATCGCACGGGACATGGCTTTGCACTGATTCATTCGCGCGGCGATGAAAAGAATAAGCGAAAAAGCGTCGTTTTACGAAACAGACAAACAAGATCGTCGAAAACGACTTAAAGCAAAGGCGGAGAAAAAGAGACGGTGCGAAAAGAGCACGGCTCGGCCGCGAAACGCGGTGACCCGCGACAGAGAAGTGGGGGGGGGATTCGAAAAAAAAGGGGAGTATTGCATCGACCACGACGGCGAACAAAAAAATAAAAACACTGGGCAGGTACAGACGATCGGCCGACAATCGAACAACAAGCAGTGGATCGCTTGGCTGGTGACTCAGTTCCAGCTGCTGGTCGTCCGTCGCAGAACGAGAGCTTTATATGCTGGTTACAAATTGGCTGCTGCAGCGACGTCTGGAGTCGACGACCGCTTCGAGTTCAAACGATTCGATGACGCAAGAAAATCGAGTAAAGCCTATAAAAAAATCGTTTTCACGACGGCGATTGTGCTTCGCGAAGGGGGTGGGCGTGGGGAGGGGGGTTCGCAGCAGTGATAAAATGATAGTTGCTTGCACCTTTAACACGACACGGACTCGTTTACAGACTCGCCGGGAAAGCGAGTCGCAGAACAACTTTTTGACGTCAGAGACTCCGCACGGCAGTGACACGTCAGCGGATTCCGTCACTGCGCAGACGTCACCAAGAGAGCAATGCCCCAGTCTACGTCATCGCATCGCAACCGTCATCTCACGCATGTCGTCAAGACGTGACGTGAACAGCGACGATTCCTCCACAGGACGCCAGCGAGGCACTTGTGACGTAACAGTCCGGCAGAACAAGCGACGGTTCCGGCTCAACCCTGCTCCAGGAACTCGGAGGGGGGAGGAGGGAGGGCAAGGTCCTCCTCAACGCCCGATCGTTCGCCGGAGTCCGAAGACTGTCCGCTCGTCTCTCCGGCCTTGGTGGAGATCCGCGCTTTGTCGACGACGTCCAGAAGGTTCTTGGCGTCAATCGCTAGCACCTGGGTGGCGGCCATCATGCCTGGGGAGAGAGGGTCGGGCGCGTCAGAAAAAAAACAACGCGTATTGACGAAAACGAGTCGAAGCAGAAAGGAATTTTAAATGGAAGAAGCAGCGATGGCGTCACGTTCCACTTTGGCGGTGGAGTTGCGTCATGAAGTCATTCATGCGTTCAATTTTTTTGCCGCCCTTCGCAAAAACATGTCCCGGAGCAAACTAATCTCGTCGTAATGGAAACGCTGCGAGGTTTCATTTGACGTCGCAATTAGCGCAATATAACCATGACAACAGCACAAACACATGTTTATAACCATGGCAACAATATACACACGCATCGACGCAACAGATCTGATCGTCAAAATACCTTTCATCGATAGGGGGAGACAGCAAAGGGGGTTGGTGGTTTCGCAGGGGTTAAAAACTGTTGCGTCCTTTTTCTGAGTAAATCAGCTCGATGAACAATGTCATTACTACGAAACAATCAGGTTGATGACCAATGTCTTTATTACGAGACAATCAACGTTATGACCAATGTCATTATTACGAGACATGGTTCGCACAGTGACATGGTTGGCAACAAAATGTCAGTAAAGACGCCCAGCTACCTTTTTCCTTAACAACGACACTGCCGTTGCCATGCAAGAGGCACACCAGAAAATATACGAACGCGCTCACATTTTTTGTATTCGACAACTTGCGAGGTCTCGAAGAAGCGCTTGACCAGCTTGAGTTGATTGATGATTTGCGAGAGGTCTTTGTTGGTCGTTTTCTGCGCCATGTCGATCTCGCGGTGGAATTGTTCGGGGAGCGCTTTCAGCTCCTCGTCCAGACTGTTGCACAGCTGCTTCAGCGCAACGCCGATGCCCTGTGTTGTCAGAAAGCGATGGAATCGATGGCGATCGATCGCGAATCAGGAAAAAAGCTGTTGGTTGGAAGGAGACCTAGGCTTGACGAATTTGCAAATTCGGTAGCTATCTACGGTTCCATATAAAGCCCGGGAACCGCGTCATCGAATGGAGCCAACGCGACATTTTAATGTGAAACAACAGCGAACTATCGATACGTTGTTACAGGGGAACAAAAAGTGGCAGTAACATTTTTACTTGCAGCTGTTAACGAGAGCTAGCTCAAGGCCGCAGATGAGAACGTCGTAGCATTACCACCACGATGCAGCCGAAACATGGGTAGAGATGTGGCTGAACCGGAATAAGCGGTATATTCAAACCGTGACGACAAACAGATAGCTTCATTGTACTCTTACGTGAAAAACAAAACGTGTTGCTGCCAGTTAGATTCCAGTCAAGTGTTACAAACATAGGCGCCCAGTACGGGACTACCGCTAATTTTTCATTTTTTGATTGAGTAGTTCTTTGTTAACAAGTACTAAGACATTATACTGAAATTTATTGAAACTTTTCGGATAAATATGCAATGGAAGACTTAAAAATCGCAGGTCTTGACGTCATATTTTGTGACGTCATGGATTTTGCATTCTCGTAGAAATTTCAAACTAGGCACCTATAGTTACGTACACCACCGAGCGTGCAACGCGGCTCAGCCCTTCGGAAATTCTTCCAATGGGCCAACTCCCAACCACCACGAATTTTCAATCCACTGTCAGGATGCTCAGTGAGACGAACCTTTACGAGCGTGAACAAGTCGTCCGGTTTGCCGTTCATTGTCTCCTGGTTGGTTTGCAGCACGGCCTTGACCACGTTCATCGTGTCGCGGTAAACTGCGTCGTTGCTCCGGTCCACTTTCATGGTGGGGGTGGGCTTCACCTCCTCCAAGTTAAGCTGCGCGAAGAAGTGGGGTCGTTTCTTTGTCGAGCCAGAAAGACGATAACTGCACCACCGGTGGCGTTAGTCCATCAAAAGTCGTTCGCGTCGAGAGGCGATCTTTACTTTCTTCGCATATTCTCGCATTTGCAGATAAAAGAGTCTGAACCGACAGTGGCGGCACTGCCAGAGCGCTCTTACGAAACTTCAAACTTTTGATATTGCGGCTCTTCAGCCACGGGCACGTATCCCTTATTCTCGCACGTTCGTACGTTCTGCGCAAACTCAGAAAATCCTACAGTTGCTTTAAAATTGCGCGAAAAGCTGCGACGAGCAGCAGCGGCGGCGGCGTTTGAAACTGCGCCTGAAACGCGCGCACGCGCAGCTTTGTTTGCTCACAATTTCGCAGACCGCACCGTGCAAGCTGCATTTGTTCCCGACCAGGAACAAGGACGCTCTTTGGAGGAAACGTCAAAAACAACGCAAGGGCAACGACTTGAACTTTTCAAACAGGCTGCGCTGCGGGAACGCGAAAATCCTGATCACCGCCGTCGCTTTGATTGCTGGCGAGCAAACGCGCGATACGCAAAAGGTTAATAAGGAGGCCATTGACGTCATCGTCAAACTGGTGAGCATTGAGGTCGAAGGGAAATCGGAGAAACAGTTTGGGTTGCTGCAAATAAACGAACGAGCAACGGGACAGCAGGTATGCAAGCTCCCACTGTGGGTCAAACTGCGCACAGTCATCACGCGGCCAAGTCCTAATAATAGCTTCCTCCTTCTGCAGGGGACAAAAAAGCCGAGCTTCCCGGTCCCAGTGGCGCAATGCACGAGGTCTGCACGGCAGCCGTTGCACGATCTCGCGGGATTGCGAACGTTTGTAAATTAAACAATAGATAGAGACCAGGCGTCGCAGGTATCTCTGTCTCGCTCACTTTGCAGATACGAGTCTAATACAATTCAGAGTCGCAGCATACCTTGGGCATCGGCGGTTGAGGGGGTTCTTTGACAAGGGGGTTTCGCGGGGGCTTGGCAGGAGGTACGTTGGGTGGTGGGGGTGCTTCCGAACCGGACCTGGAACCTGCGATGAAAACAAATCAAGTTTCACGAAACACAAGGCCCAAGCGGTGTCCAGTCGCACGAACATAGATAATAATAATAAACGCCAATGTTTTTTCGTTACAGACGAGCGAGTGTCCGGTGTTTGGACGTAAACATCCATCGCCAACGTTTTTACAAACGTATCCGTTTCGATTGGCCGAATAATTCAATCCCAAAACCATAGATGGCCCGACGTGCTCAAGAGATTTCTTTTGTCAACAGACCCGAGTTTCCTGAACAGGGATTAGTCATCCGTGAACTAATTAGTCATCCTGAGCGTGTGTTCCAGCGAACGAAGTCAAACGACGCTGTGAGATTGAACCGTGTAACGTTCGGCCTGAGCTTGAACAAGCGTGGGAAGGTTCACAATGTCCAGCGCGACCCGCGATGAGCCGATCAACATCGGCGAAAAAACGTGCGGCGTGTAACTCACCGCCGGCTGCGCGTTGTCTTCGGATCTCGTCGGCGCTTTGGTAGACGTGATCGGGGTCGAAAGCCTCGTCCCCGTTCGGATCGGTCTGTTCGGGGTTCTGCAAATGATTTCGCTGCGGCGTGAAACGGTGTGGAAATAAAGCCCGGCAGAGCCAGACGCGGCGCGAGGCATGCACCGATGATACGCGCATCGAGCGAATCGTGCGTGGGTCGAACCAAGTCGAACGCCGCATTTCGGCGCCGTGCAGTGACGTCAACGGCATGATGACGCGTCGTTCGTTTGCGTCACCAGTGATTTGTCACAGCGACACATCATGCAAAGAGCGAAAAATAATAACAATTCAAGGACATTTCGGTGACGGCAAGCACGGTAACATGCAAGTGATGTGATGATTTTTTAAGGATAAACACGGCAAGAAAGGACGAAATCAAGGCAAACAAAAACAGACGTTTTCGTCACACACAGACAGACGTGTTCACCGTACAAACGCGCAGCAGCATGCAGTGGCATACGAAGAGCGTGGGTCGTTTTTTTTCGTGAATCGTTTCAAGACGGCATTCGGATTGCAGCAGAAGTCATCCGTGGATGAATCGACCCGGACGAGCAGTTAGTCGCGCGAGCGTCAAACATTGGGCGGCGACGGCGGAGCCGGAGAAAAAAAGAGAAAAAGAAACAACGGCGATGAGGCGCCGGGTTTTTTTTGACTGTTTGGAAGACATGCAGGAACGGCAGGAGTGCGCTGCAAAGCGGTCCATTCACAGTGTGCGTTGCTGACGAATACGAGATTAGATGAATTTATGCCAAGCTGCTGATCAACTTCAAGGTGCAATTACTGCTTTAACAGGCATCATTATCAAAGCTGGTGCATTAAACACACCACAAGAGTTTTTCAATACTTTGCGGGAAACGTGCAAAATGCCTCGTTTACTTCAATTCGCGTCTGTATAACTGGGATGCTTATTCGACAGATTAGGGCATTGCATACAAGTTAAATGACTAAGTCAAGCAAATTAGAAGGCCTCAGATCGTTAAATCAGCAAGCCTCTGTCTGCAAATACTGCAAAGAACCACCGTCCACGTGAAAAATGCACAGAACTCAGATCACACTGCGACGAGCACCTACCAACATGATCTCCTCCTGCTGCAACCAGCGGTCGTCTTCGGCAGCTTGCAGCTTCTGGTGGGCGAGCTTTTCTTCGATACTCGCCTCCTGGAGTTGCTTCAGCCGCAGCTTTTCTTCCGCCTCGTGTCGTTTGATCTCCTGCGGCATTTAAGGCCGGTCCATGGTCACGGCGACTATAGGCAATGCCAGCAAACGCGAACGAAAGCTTCCGAGACTATCACTGTTTACGATAACGCCGCAACGCGACGCGAACCGTTTTTGTCGTCGTCGCTTTGTCTGCTCACTTGCGCGCCAATTGGCAGCAAACCTAAGCCAAGCAGTGATCGGAGCTTTAACTGGACGTCGAAGCCGATGAGTAGCGATCAGACGTGTGTCGTGCTATTCTTATCCACACCGACACGCGATAACGGGAAGATTAACAACATGCTTGCCATAGGCGTTCGAAACTGCATCGCATGCTGAGCGCTCACCTCAGACGTCATTATCTTCGGAGCAGATTTCGGGGGCACGACGGGGCGCGACGGAGCGTACATTCCAGGCTGGGCAGTCGGTTGGTATGCAGGCGCGCCACCTTGCGGAGGATACGCACCACGAGCAGGTGGACCCGGGAAGCCGGGACGACTCGGCTGTGCGGAACAAAAAAAGACATCAGTTTGAAGCAGTGGTTCTCAACCATTTTTGGCCCACGGACCATCTTTTGCAAAACAATATCCGATGGACCACTTCGCTACGCTCACACCTCATGAACTACCGGATGAAACTTTTCAGGAACGTTTTATCACGGATTTATGATACTCTCCGTGGACCACTAGAAATTCTTGAGAATCAGAATCACTGTTTTAAAGCAAAATAAACGGAAAACACTTCTATAAAGCAACATCTTTTTAGTAGCTCCTGCTTGAGAATAACGACCAAGGCTGCTTGATTTTCGCAGCATGAGCACTAACCAAAAAAACACCATGTTAAGGATGGAAACCGAATTTGCATTCGCCCAATGCATCATTCATTTACCGTTTTCTTGACCACGCGCCCACTGTTCACCCTCCGTATTTTTCTCACACGCGAGTACACGGCGTTCGGCTGGAGGGGTGACGCGTCGGGCGTGGGCAGCATCGGGGTACTGGGCTGCTTGGTGCCCGGCCCGTCATCAACGCTACTCCCTCGCCTGGACGAGGGCTGCAGCGAAAGGGATACTTGAGCCAGGAGGCGGAGGGTTTCGTTTAACTTTTCCACTTCAGGATTGGTCGACGGGACCAGAAAGTCCAGTGACATTTTCATATTTTCCCCTATTAGTCCGCTTCAGTGCGTATATCACAACAATCAGAATCACATTCGATACACGTCGCTGCGAAGATTTTCAAATAAACATTAGCAATAGCACATGACAAGAGTTCGATCTGCTGACAAATTACAACTGCANTTTGTTGCACGAGCCTTCTATTGTGTGTCGTTTGCACGACGCCGACTGTTTCACTGAAATGTGAATCGCACCGACTTTCGCGCAAGTTGCTGTTTACTTGCACGTCGCCAAACACACAGCCAAGTAAGCGCGTGCAACCCAGCAGCTATTAACCTGTTTTCGCACCACCGCAAACCTATGGTTCTTGCACACTGTCTGATTCAGCGAGCTTCAACAGATTGGAGGAAGGTTTCCGGAGCGACGCAGCGGACAAGGCTGCTGCGCCAGACGGAAGCGGTCTGCAGCAAGACATAAACAAGCGCGTTGCGTCGAACGAGACCTTCCTGGTCAGCTGAGAACTACTCGAACTTACTTCACTGGCAGGCAACTCGCCCTTCAGGAGCCAATTTTGCAAAAAGCGATTCTGCAAATTGCTGACCCTAATGCGACCGAAAGTTCTCGTTCTCTGCTACAAGCAAAACTGAGGGTCGTGAAGAACGTTTTCCGAACATATTGAATTTCTTTGCAGGTATGATTTATTTGCATATAGATCACGCATCGAAACCCTTGCCTCATATTTCGGACGTGGTGGACAAGAATGGCGTGCGGCTGCCACCGCTACTTGTTTGCACGCACTTCCACTTCCTGCCACGTAGACCGAGACGTCATTCGATTACAGAAATTTCTACTGCTACCGGCCTATTGCAGCGAACTGCACAGGAAGCATTTACGGTTTATTTTCACGTGTCCGAGCTCGTCGCCAAACGACCTGCANTGCAAAGGCTTGGCTTTTGTCAAACCCAGTAAAAGCAGCTGTGTACGAAAGATTGAAAACGCCTAAAAACAAAATTTTGGCGCACCTGTGCCTGCTCTGCGACGAGAAAGACAGACAACTGAACGACGTTTCCTCGTCGTCAAACTGTTCTTTGGTGCCAGCCAATGCATGTATTTTCCTCGAACCACGCAACTTTCTGGATTTTTTTGCGACTGCGCTCAAGTAAACCAAATCAATTTCGCGAGAACAAATTCGCGACTGGCAAGAAATCTCTTTGCGCTCGAAGACCACAAATTTACGGTCATGTTAATCGGGCTTTTTGAACTGAGTGGATCAAAACAGTAAAGAACGGTTCGATTATTATCCGATCTTCGCGCTAAACTCCAATGAACTTGGTTTGACTCGTCGCTAGCCTGCCAACCACCAACTATTAACGCTCCTGACTTTAAGAATGGTTCGGGGTGCAAACGAGACAACCGGCGAGAAAAAGGTATTCCGACTGCTTACTTTCTCTCTCGCGGTGCCGAAATTCCATGACATATGCATGGCTGTGACGTAAGGACGTCGTTTATTATGTCACAAACCAGAAGACATGTCGCGGAACATTCAGCTAACAAGACTAATTTTTCGTTTACTCTGATGTTTACGCGGAGGCGACATCGAAACGTGCTTTCTTCACGCTTCAGAAAATAACTTCCGCCAACCCAAGTCGTGGTCTCGACTCACTCGTCAGCACTGCAATCACGTGACTTTCCCTGAAAAATGAAATCACCAGGGAGATTGCATCATTTCTTCACTGTAGATAGGCGGCCCCTTCCCCCACGCCTAACTCGGTAATGACCAACCAGACGAAGCAGGTGGCACGTGAGAAACGTGACTATTACAATATTGGCGGAGTAGTTCGAAAGTCGTCACAATAATCGATTACATGGACCTACAGCCAACAAAAGGACACAAAAGGACAAAATCGGTGCATGACCGCTTGTGATAAAGACAGCACTAAGCTGGCAACAAAAACAAACACCTTCCGCCTCGCGACAGTCTTTCAGCCAAGTTTCGCTGAAAAACAATGACGTTTTGGTTCACGACGTAATATTCAAGCTGATGCGTTTGCTGTGTCCTTGTCAGAGCTAGTCCTAGTAAACAGAAGGCTGTTGTTTTTCAGCGTTTCGCGCTGACGTTTTTCCCGTGAAATAACTCAAAAACACTGCTAATTTTAGAACCAACATCAATCGTATAGAATTTCGTTTCGTCTTTCCATGTTTCGTATTTGATGCACGCGCTCAGGCGCGACTCTTCAAACGACCAACCACGTGACCAGCGTTGCGTTATTTCCCACAAGCGAACATTTTGCATCTGGACGTTGCACTGACCGAGGCCACGTTGCATGTACGTGCATCATCACCCTTATCCAGTGCAACCGCTGCGCCGGTGATAATTTGTAATCCAAATAAGGAAGGCGAGTAGGGAGGGCATGGACGCGGCAGTTAACTGGATTAGCGTTTCCAGCCTTGGCTCTGCCGGCATCATTGCGCGGTACGCAATTCGATTTTAACGACCTCAGTTCAACCAGGCAGTGAATGGGTTGGCCGAGCCCAGATGCCTGCTTCCGATNAGGATGNACAAGATTGAAACTGGCGACATTTGCTTCTGTGCAAAGTCGCATGAACGCGCGAACCAAAAAAAGAAAAGGTATCAACAACAAGAAATTGCTGTAAATTCTCGACTTCGAACTAGATAAAAGCAGTCAACGCCTCCTATTGGCAGAGTGCTGCTTAAACACTGGGCACCTGCCTGAATCACACGTTTGGTCGTCGCTTTCGAGTCGCAGTGAACTTAACTTCTCTGTAATAATGCGGCAAGCATGTTGTTGCAGCGAGGGCATCGGGTAAACGCTGTCAACGTGGAAAAAATAAAGCTGCCCAGCTTGGCAAGCTGAACGGAAGGTGTAGTTTGAACGGCGGCCCAATGGAACACGTCGACAAGCTGGGAAAACAGGCCAGGAGGCTTTGAAGTGCGTTCAATGCCATGGCCGACTGGAATTCCGAGGCTTTTGTCCGTGTGCGGAACATAATCGAGTTAATCGCACCGATTGATCGCAAAAGTGGTCGTCGGTCACTTCGGAGCTTAGACATGGCGGGAATGATCCACTCCCGGACTTATAGCAGAGTAAAAAGATGAGGCTTGAGCAACGAGAAGATGACGGTCGACAAAAACAACGTGTAAAGCAGAATGGGTGCGAAAGTAAGCGAGAGGTTTCGCCTTTGTTCTCGAGCCATCACTGTGAAGAGTTTAGCACCGAATACGACCAAGAGTCAGATATACAAGGTTATTATTTGCTCAGAGCCACATTTCTTTGACTCTTCATAAAATGTGAGAGAAAAACCACCGACATGAAACGTCAGCCAGGAGCTTTGGACGAAGGTGACAAGCACCTCTTTGATTTCCAGATCAAAAGAGAACACTTGTTTAATAGCGTGCGACAGCATTGGATTGCTCGATATCCGCGGACCGTTGCGCATGTGTTTGAAGCAAAACACACGCCAATCGTGCACCACGATTTTCTTGGTCAAACGAGCGGACCGACCACTGGCCTGGGCAGGATGCGAGCTTGGTTATTAAACCCAAGAACACTTGTGCGTTGCTTCCGCAGCTGAATCGAGCAAAAGTTCATCGCAACCTTGCTGAGAGTCGTCGGCGATTCCTGGCGTGCAGCAATGGTCCTCGCAACCAGTTTAAGGTGTTCTTCTGAGAGACCGAAAAGGTCTTTCAAATTTTCCCAACGGTCTCTCAAAATACAGTAGAACCTCTCTGTGTAACCACCATCAAAATACACTAAAACCTCGCTTTCTGGCTGTCTCGGTATTTAGATGGAAGAGTTGCGGTCTCTCAAAATGTCTTAACGGTCATCAAAGTCAAACCGTTAAAAGAGCCGTGCTCGCAACCACAGCGCGTTCGCTGATTGCAGTTTCAATGCGCGCAGGGCAACAACCCGCAAACTGCCTTTAAAATCAGTTTTCACGGATTGGTTTTCAAGAACGGGGCGATNAGTCGATCGTGCGGCCTCGCCGTCGGTCATCCACCTGTGCCAGCCACCACCCAGGGTTTGCAACTCCGCAGAACGCGTTTTCGCAACAGCGAATTGCGTCTCGCGAAGTTCAATAGCTTCCACAGAAGAAAAAAAACGGATTGCTGTATGACGCGCAGGAAATGACGAAACGACCCGCCAAAAGAATGAGAAATTAAAGGAGCGTACGCGTCGAGGACGGCGATGCTGGATGGGAGGAAGCGACTGCAAGTTGAAGGCGACAGGCGCACGTGCACTTTGCGTGACGCAAACTGTCATTTTCTCCCTTCCCTTACAACCCGCGACTTCTTCGGCTTGACTAAGAAAAGAACCGTGTGCGTGCGAAAAAATCAAGGCGGAAGGGAGAAAACCGCTCAATTAACAACGTATCGCGCGGTGCAAACCTTGTAACGAAATCTAGCTTGGTCAGTTTCAGCTTTCGTTTTAGGCTCGTCCGCAATCATCTACAAACTTACTGACTGTGTACCGCTTCTCTTTTACATTTATCAACTGAAGACAGCAGCTTCAATCGTGGTTTTGAAGATTTTGCTAAAAGAGGTTTTCCCGGGAACCTGTTTTGCTCCATGTAGGTTTTGCTAAATTGCCACATGCAGCGACGTCACCATTTGACAATGCAACCTTATTGCGCCTATCATGCAAGTTACGAGAAATGCTTTTTTTGATTTTATGATGATGCCCACTCCCAGAAAAGCAGTTCATGCCCAGTCAGCGAAGCAGCGCGAAATCTTGCTTGCGTGTGCAACGTGTGGCAGAGGGATGTGACGTAAATGCTGATCGCCGAACGAACGAGCATTGCGCATTGCTATCAAACAACGCCGGTCGTCGAACCGCGACGAACTTCGCAGCGCGAGGCGCTTGGAGAAATTCCTGGCACTGTTTCACATACCACAGTCTCAGATGCACGCGACATGGAAGGTCACAAGAAAGACGGCAACGTGATTTGCCGGCAAAGCGACGCAGAGTGGTATGTAAAGGGCAGAACGTGATCATAGCTGGACACGTGGGAAAGTGGCGTTGAGGGCACAACCAGGTTTTGAAGACTAATCTCGTAAGCTGAGTACTCTAAATGTTAATGGTCTGGGTAAACGGCAACCTGCGCCGTTCAAGCCAGGCTGTCGAATGCCTATCGCAACGTGCAGGATCTTGATCTGGAGCGGGTAGTTTTATACAGTGAGCACATGACGTCATGATCTTGCACGGAAACGAGAGGCGTTGCTAACGCAGGACTTCGCGTAATGGTCATGCCTGGCAGCTTTCATGCACAGTTAGCAAAGCATTAAACAGTAAAGTAAGCAGAGCCTGGTCGGCTGGTTCCTCGAAAGCGGGCAGTAAACAGAGCTTTTAGCACTAAACCCATTTCTTTTACTGGAACCACAAACTTCGAGATCATTCCTTTGCAATATATTTTGCAAACTGATCTCATTGCTGGTGTAGAGCCCAGTCAGTCAGTCAGTCAGGTAGTCTCTGCGACGAATAGACAACTTGGCTGCATGAGGACGCTCACAAGCTTCTTGCTCAAAGGCACAGTCAAGTCAACCACCACTAGCACTTCCGTTACGTAGTCGAAAATACGAATGAACATAAACAGTTTCCAATTTCATTCCCCATCATCGAGACCGGCAGAAGGATGACATCGACCGCAAACTTGGAGACAAGGTACTCGAATGCAAACAAACGTCAGCAATGACCGTCGATTCAGTCACAGGTAAATTTAAATGTCGTGATGGCCATCTAGCGGTGGCAGGTCCAATTGCTGCTGAAAGCGAGGAGGCCTACATTGCGCATCCCTTATAACTACCACACAACGCTCAACCGTCACTCAGAGCAACCTTCATTGAACACGTGACTGTCTATGGTTGCATAAACTCACCCTGGTGGAATAAATTCCACAACTGATCAATCTATTAATGTGTTTTGTAGTTTTAACACTTTCTTTTAATCTAATGCTCACTTGCAATGTTAACGGCTTTGGTCTCTGCCAAGTGCCGAAGGTACACAAGTTCAAGCAGGGGACGGTATGGCAGAAAAATTAGAACTGCATAACTAGAAACGCTCTGTCAGTCACCGCTTTGCGACAGGCGAAGAGGTGAGAAACGCGTCAATTGCGCACACGCTGTGACATGCCGCATAAAACATGTACCAAGGAAGGAAACGTGAAATGGCATCGCTCTGGAACTACGCCGAGTCATGTGGTCGACGTGAAACGACCTGTTTCAATGTTAAAATTCGGGCACGGAAAAAGAATCGATTCACTTGTAAGTTCTATACCCGGTTACGCGGAAACTGGATGAGCGCGAGCGTGCGACTGCTGTTGTCATTCTTATTTCTCCTTTACGGCTTAGCCTGACAGAGGGCCGAGTAGGATGTAGATTAAGTCATAACCAATGTTCCCTTTAAGGTGCGCAGTACCGCCAGACCGTTTGTACAGTGAAATCTCATTCTCGCGCATTTGCAACATTCCAAAACATGGAAAAGCACGAAAACAAGATATTATGTGAATTAAATGCGTACTTCGTTCGTATTTCGATAAACATTTTATGCTTATTCCAATAATTAATTAACAAAATCTGTAACTCATGTAGAACTCTGCTAAATCAGCCTAAAAATGTTTATGCTCTCCAACACAAATATTTGATCAATGTAAAATTTCTTAGAGGGAACATTGGTCATAACTGTAGCTGCCACTGCAAGTCGGTCGTAAATTTAGCGAAGTTGTAAAATTCTTTCAGGCAGCCAACTTTCAATTCAGTCACAAATTCTGGACAACTTGACAAATTTTGCCGAACTTAGGAATCTTTGCGAATTGCTTGAAATACAATTCACCGTTTCTTCCGCCTAACGACCTGCACGGGATTAAATCGCTCAAGGAGTTTGGACAACTTGCTGCGCAAAGTTTGAGCACTCAGCAGGCAGGTTTCTGAGTTGGCTTGATCAAGGTCACGACCTACAGTGGTCTTCGACTTGCAGTGCGCTGATTTGACAAAACTGTACAGCTTCGTAAGGCGACCTTTTCAATTACGATCAACTTGATTCAGCAGGAATGCTTCGTAACAAAATCTCGACCTCGGACATGTGACAACATCTAGAAAACGACGTCGTGTGACGCAGAGCAGCGAGTTAGAAACGAACGAGTGGCTTACAATCGATCTTGTGCTGAGCATTCGTCAAAACGCAAACGCACTCACTTTGGGCGGCGGCTCATCGGGATGTCGCGACGAGCTGATTCCACTCTCCAGTCGTCGCCGCTCCTCCTGCTGTCGTTCAACGTCGCTAAGGATCTCGCTGTCGAATAAAGCAGACCGACGTTAACATCGAAACTCTTTCCGGGACCAACGTCGAAAAATAGGAGGTTGAAGAATGAAAGAGATAAATATCAAGCGTTGTCTGATAACACACGGGCGGCAAGTTTTCGTACTTCGGGAATCACAACTTTCCATTAAACTCTGGTGAAACTTAACAGCGTAACAATGAACCTACGACATTTCCTAACTTACGTAGTCCAGCGGACAGTTTTGCCCACTGTTCGCTTGCATGGCGTCACACAAGACGAGCCATTATATCAGCTGACGGTTTGGGCCAGATGCGATTATTCGCGAAAGGTTTACAACGACAACTCTTGGGTTGACGAAGAAGCAAGGGCAGCAGCATACAGTTGGTGACTGTCAACAAATACCTGCTCTGAGTCGCTCATTGTTGTCGACTTGCAAAGCAACAAGCTGCGATGATTAACGCGACCGATTCATCGCCTGCCAACCTGTTCCGCAAATGACCCAAGGTTCAGTGAAAGAACGCACGGCGTCACACAAATGTGTCGTGGCAGCGACGTCAGAGCGTCGTCTGACACACTTAGACTTATGCGAACTGAGCAGTGCTGCTAATCACGTTTTTCTTTATAGAAACACAAGAGAAGTATGGCTGGTTGAAGTGCTGACTATTTTTCACAAGGTTCCGTCGCCACCAAAGCCATGAGACGGACACAAACTGTGAGCGTATCGTTTTTGTACGAAAGAAAGCACGAAAATGCTTACAACGGATACAGACGACTGAGAGCGAGGTTGTGTTTCTTCGTAGCAAACATGCCCTATGCTCCGTGACGAGCTGATATTGTTTCGTAGCAAAGGTAGCACTGTTTCGTAACAAAATATGAGCTTGCAGCGAAGGTGCTTCGCACAGTTGGCCTCAACAGCGCATACAGCAGGAAAGAGTAATGAGTATGGTGATAATTTACTAATGCGACTGGCCTTGCATATTCTACGCGATTTGAAAAATCTTTCGTTGAGCGTTTTAAGCACTTTATTAGAAACACCGTCGGCGCTAGTTTCTGATAATTATTCACCGCTTCAGTAAAAACGTTTTACCCTTTTCGGTCGAACACATCATCGCTTGCCTCACAGTCTTCCAAGGCCAGAGTGTTTCGACCGCTCATGCCGCGTCCAACGCTTTCCGCAACAAGACGCTGCGCTGGTGCGGTTGTTGGGGGGATGCGTGCCGGCGCCCGTGGCGCGAACCCAACTGCGCTGTAACCGCAGTTTGAATTTGTAGCAGTGTCATGTGCACACTGGGTGGCGACTGGCAGCGCGGCTGGTTGTCGATCGGTTATTCTCGCGTAGCGCTGGTCGGCATCGGAACGACGATTTCCGGCGAAAGTTTCCGACACGCGGGCGCTGCGCATCGAATCGGCGTCGCTTTCATTGCCAGCGCTGTCGTCGAACGAAGAACGCGGCGGCGGCGCTGCAGCGTGCGTGCGATAGGCCAGTATCGATTTGTTCGCTTTCAGTTTGTCGCACGGCAGAACGGCGTTGTTGTTGTTGGCGGTCAGATCGCCGTCGACAACGCACCAGTTGCTTTCGCTGTCCTCCGAAACGCTCCTGACGCCGGCCGAGTCCGTCGATTCGTCGCGGGAGACTTTCGGGCGCCTGCCCTTGAACTTGCGCTTCAACTTGTGAACGATCGTGCCCGGCTTGAGGTTCTCCATGGACGGGAACTTTTTAGACGCGACGCTCGACGACGAACCTGCCCGCGAACCCAACGAAACGCGCCCGTTCTTCTGCGGCGATTCTGCCTGAGCTACAGCTGTTCCCGCTTCCTCCACCTGCCACCAACGCTGCCGAGAAAAGCAGTTCGGGCTGAAGTTCAACTGCGGATTATTGCTGGTAACCTGGCAACGTTCAGCTTCTAACGAATGGTCCTCGGTCGGACCTGGCGGAAAGGGCGCAAAAGTTTCATGGTGGCTTTTTCTAGAAACTTCGCACTCCCTGATATGCGCTGACGCGTTCTTCGGCACGCTGTACAGTGCTCGCGCGATTTCTGCTTGAAATTCGGCGCAATCTTCGTCGTCGCCCGAACTTATTCTTGAGTAGGGATCTTGTTCTGCTGCTGCTGCTATCGTTGCTTTCAGAGTATCACCTTTGCCGTCATCGTCCGCATCAGAAGCGCTCTGATTGGATAGCGCGTCATGGTCGGACGAAGAACACTCGATGCCATGCCTGGAGGATGAGCAGGCAGGTTTCGGTGGCTTTCTGACGACAGCGTAAAGGGGGTGGCCGTTTCCGGCAACATCCGTCACGTGTTTGTCATTATCAGACTCGTTACAACAACATGTGTCGTCATCGTCTGGCTGCGTACACGGGTCTGCGAAGAGACCTAGCGGGCTTGTCGCCCAATCACGAGGCTCCTTGTCATCGACGGGGCTTTCGCTGGTCGAAACGCGGGTGCTGCTGCTGCTGTGACGTGGAGCGGAGCAGGATCGACGTTTCTCCAGTTCTTTCGTCAGCTGCGTGAGCTGACTTTGAAAATCTCTGTGCATCGTCATCATGGCGTTCTCCGTATTGCGCAGCCGCACCTCCGCCTCAGCCAATCGACTGCGATTCTCGCGCACGCATATCAGCAGCGCTTTGAGCACGCCGACGTCTATTGCCACGGACCCGTCGCGGCCACTTTTCGACTGCGGGGACGCCGAGACGCCGCCCTGTGTGCCCCTTGAGCGCTTGCAGTTGGGCGCGCCAGTCGACATGATCAGGGTCTGACACGTAACACGTGAGCAATGCGTCAATTTTGGGCTGCTCTCTACTTCGCTCACGCGGCCGCTGTCGTGAGCGTCGGGTTCGCTATCCATCTCACTGCACCCGCTAGCGGCGGGCGAGGGCAGGTCGGTGTCGTAGTTGGGGCAAGTTCCGTAACTTCCAAGTCGTCTCGGTTTTTCAGTAATCCCAGTCATTTCATACAGACTACCAAGTAAGTTATTGATGCTGTCGCGCGCACAGCAGATATAATCTGCACGCAACTGTACGTCTTACTGTGCGCCAATCATATACGCTGCGAAGAAACGAGAAAAAAACGATATTGTAATTAGTACAATTTCTCGTTTACGCCTGCTTTGGCAAAAACAAGGCCTTCGTTTTTACCTGGAGCGTAAACTGTCTGAGCACGGCAGCCGACAAAAACCTCAAGTCTTATTACCCTCTGGCTAAGCTTCGTCTGACGTACGACGTGCCCACAAGCTTGTGGCAGGATCGGGTCAAAACAACGTCTCGGTCAAGCGCATGACGGAGCTGTGTGGTATTTTTTTCCGAGCCATTTAAGGGCAGCCAGAGAACATCACAAAACACCGGTTTCAGCGTACGGAAAGGAAGTGCAATTTACTCTGGCTTTCGGGCAACGACCGCAACAAATGTGGTCCTTGCGTCAACTTGCATCTCGAGTTACTTGAAACGCTCGAAAGTTGTGCACTTAGCTATAATAAATGATTAAACAGTGTTGTTTTAACAACGCTTGCTACATTGATAACATCCACAGGATCGCGCCTGCTGTTGGTAAAATATCACCATGCCTTTTAAAACTGTAACATTGACTATTTCACAATGCTGCCACCCTTCAAAAGTCAGGTAAGTCCACGACAGAAAAGCTTGTCTTGCTAAAACAACCTTCTTATTTATTGGTTATTATCAGTCTGCTACAAATCTCATACAACTGATCTTTTTTAACTAGCCTGAAAATAGTCTGTGCTGATTGCAAGAACACTGTGCTACTTGAGCTTAAGACGAAATGACCAAGTCAAATGTTTGTTGAATTCGTGTAACAAAACGAAACACAGGATCTTAGCCTTACAATATATCAGCACTGCAAGTTGCTCAAAAGCGCTACCACGACTAAAAATGTGATTTAACTGCAAGTGAGACGCATTATCCATGCCTGAGTGGAAAGCACTGCCTATATTTACGAAGGCATTTCAGATAAGAAACGAGAGACTCTGACTCAGTCAGCGACATAAACGCACAGCGGCTCAATGCTCGCGGCATGTTCATGTCTTTGCGAGAACGGAGCGACCCACGAGCGCAACAAAAAAAGAAATCTTTTTTTTTTTGAAAGGCGGGCTAAGAACAGCCAATGAATCACGACTGAACGACGGACAATGTATAACCTGACGCGAGCGGCGGAAAGGCAAACAAAAAAGACAAGGGAAGCCTACTGTTGTACAGCACGGTTTCGAATGACGACTGACCATGAGAATGACAATAACAGTGACTCCCAAGCTGCAGTAAAGCGGTTGGTTCCCCTCATTCGAGTTAACCTACAGTCACTAGTGGATCGCGGCACTCACTTGCGCATTTACACTGACATCGCGTGANAAACCACCCCCGAGATCAGGTTGCACAGCGCCGCGGGTGAACAGCCGAAATTTAATTCCGCTCTGGGCTTTTTCAGCCACANCCCCTCTCGGGAAGAGGTAACAGCAGNTACACATTTTAAGGGCTGTTACACACAATGCACCACAATGGCTGCAAGCGGAGGCCGCAGGGGGGGAAGAAAAAAAAAAACCGCCGGGGGGATTGCTGCTGACAGCAAGGAAACAATGAAGGTTGGTTTCCTTTGCAGCGCCGGCCTCTTAAAAAATCGCAGCGACGTTGACCAAACCACCATCAAGACTCTTCCCGACACAAATGACGGGCGAGCCGATAAGCTTTGCATTTAACAGCGCCCATAATTTAAAGGATGCAGGAGCATTACCGTACAAAACGCACATGTGTCCACTAGGCTGACACCGATGCGAGGAAAGCGCCAGTACATTGGAGAAGACGCGCTAGCGTATGCGATTTATGACACCTTGTTTATTCCTACAGTTTATTTGGGCTTTCCTGTGACTTCTGTCCATTGAGATCAGGACATTCACGCTGCGTTGCGCGGTTTTGGCAAAGATCATGAGACTGTTAAAGATATCGCAGAATTCACGCCTTCAAGAATCGTACAACAGTAGTTTTCTACCGCAACAACAGAAAAATTCTTCTAGCCTCGTTTCACCTCAAACGCACAATTATGACGAGATGATACGCGCAGAAGCGACAAGCTACGCCTGGCCAGACAACCAAACAACGATCTAACATGCGAGTCAGGTTGTAACAGTACTAGCTGCAATTTTTCTGTTGAAACTACTGCGACTGCCTTGCGCGCAGAACATTCTTTCAGAGTTCTTACAGAACCAGGTTAATACACTTCACGGAACCCCGAGCTGAAAACTTTTATCTTCACGCCTACAACACACCGCGGCTGCAGGAACAAAGTTCATTCAAAGAAAAAGGTTTTTCGAAAAGTGCCATATTTCTCCTACTTATGAACAGGGTTGAACCTGTGCAACGACACCTGCAAAAGCTGAGGTCTTTCGTAAATGCGTGATTTGTAACGAAAAAAAATCTCCCAAACAATGACATCATCGGCGCGTCATGGCGCATTTAACAGCGTGTAGAGGAGCTTAGCCGATCGTGCCCACGCTTTCTGTTGAGGATTGCTTTCCGTCTCAGGTCGCAAAACATCCCGGTTATCACAAAAAAAGCAAAACACACCCACTCTGCCCGGTGTGTGTGATTCAACGGCGCGAGACGAGCTTGAACGGACCGCGCGCGGACTAGGTCGGAACGAAATTAGTTCTTTTTTGCAAAAGGAACTTCGCCGCCATGCCCGTGAACGGCGCCCGCCATTGCGCAGGACGATTTCTATGACGTCGAACGACGCAAAAAGCTTTCACGGCGGGGCACGCTGTAGCATGGCAACCTGAGAACTGCAGGGAAAAGCTGCGAAGTCGTTTGTTTTGATTCGCCGCCGGAAGCCCTTACTTCACTACAAGCAACGCGAGGAGACTCCTCAGAGGATAGACTTCCCGATCTTCTTTGTCTTTAGCTAACCCGCGGTAATAACCACATTGAGCAGTATTGCAAAACGAACCAATTGCGTGACCATCATCGCACGCCCGTGCTCTTTTCGCCATGAAGCAAAAAGGCTGCTGCACTGTTTTAAACACTCTGAAAAGCGAACGGCAAGTTCGCTGAAAAAACATAAGGTAAGTTTCCAAGCGAAGGGGCTTCGCAGGCAGACGGGCATCAACGCAAAGTATAGCAACAAGCTGCTTGTTTTTGGTCATGGACCGAATTTTTTTGAAATGACCGAAAAAGATTAAGTCAATTCGGTCATTATGTCCCAAAAGGTATGCGAGTGAATACGGTACGGGAGGTTTTAATGCTGTTACGGGACAAATGGCCCCGAAATGTCTCAGCGAAAAAAAACAGACTGCAAGTGAAAGCATATCTCATTACTAGCGAACACTGAGCAGCAACGGCTTGTATTCTATTTAGCAACAAGCGGCACGAGCCGCGACCGGTTTCCAGGCGCTAAGTCGTCAGGCTTTTTCGCATTGAGAACATTTAGCGGGTTTCGCATTTCGCTGATAACGGTTTTAGACGGTCGCTCATGGCCGACCACAATTACCGGTCGGCGCGCGAGCCGAACGCACTGCTGCGACACCTACTTACTCAGCCCGAGACAACGATAGCGTCGCACAAATCGACTTCAAGTCAGGCGAAACTTGATGCAAAATCAGAATAGCCAGTCGTTTTCATCCCATTAAGACGTCTTGTGCAGTTGGGACAAATGCGGAATGCGATCGTGTTGCATCAAGGAGGGAGCCTATGGCCGTCGCGTTAACAGAGCACCTACGGTGTTAGACGATGTTATCAAGTGGTGAGTCAAGCAAACAAAGCGTTTTAGATCGACAGGCGTCGCAACCTTGAAACTTCCTGCATCTGGCCAATGTTCGAACTTTGCAATACTTCCGCTGAAACGTGGACTGGCAAAAATCGATGACTCATTCCGCGAGCTCCTAGTAGCGTCTTGTCTTCGTTAACTGAAAACCCGTCTTTTAACATGTGATTAAAAAAAAACACTGCAAGCAACCTGTTTGATGGCGACTTAAATGCAAGTAGGAAAGCTAATTCGCGGGCTTTTGGCGAGAAAGGTTCTCTAAGTGAGTGCAGCAATGAAGCAGCAGTCTTAATCGAACGCTTGCTCAGCTGACCGTTGGACCGGAAGCCTTGCCGCAGGCAATCGCTTGCGCTGCCTTGACGTAACTAACTTAACGTTTCATATCGAAAAAAGCACCGTATATAAGAATCGGTGGCGTCAGTTCAGGGAAACATGTTACAAGTGACTGATCGGGCCGCGCCCGAATGACACAACGACCACAAACAGAGGTATGTAGTAAGAGCATCGGAATTGAGCCTGAAGTGTCGAATGAACAACAGACTTATTTTCAGCGAAAGGCAAGTCGCCCGTACGTCTCTGCCCAGGTCGTGCGAACAACGTGTAATGAAAACAGAAACTAAACTGTGGATACCGGAAGATCCGGTTGTGGGGTTGCCTAATCGTAAAAATCATTAATTAGCCTGCGATTGTTGCGGCCAACGCAGGATGTGCGTGAGGAAAAGCTTAATTTGCGAGACTGTGCTGTTCAACTCCGGCGTTATTTCCCTCCATTCTTCACTGCCTTCAAATGGTAATGAAGTCGTTACGAACGTACGCCCTTGGCTCTCACTTCACAGCTGCAGTGTTTTGGTGAGCAGCAGCGACGACAACCCTTGTTGAAGTCTCCTCCACAACGCATCCACCCACGGAGACAACTTTCTACAATAATTTCTTCGTTACTGCTGACGTCCGTGATTACGCGAAATAATCCCAAACAAGTGTCTTTGTACTTTGTACGTTCGTAACCCACGAAAAAATGCACCTCCACAGTTTTAAGAGACGGCTACTTCTTCAAAGGCAACTTTTCATCATAGTTCGGACATTACAAATTAGGACAGTGCATTCTTTTTTTGTAAATTAAGGAAGGCCCACCAGGCCAGCTTGCAATCAACTTGATTTTACCAAATATATTCCACACACTTGGTTATTGTTGTCAAAAAAATGCCACCGCCAGCGCCTGATTAACCTTTTGCTTGAGGATACCGAGCGCGAAACCTGTTGATTGATTTTCTGGTCTCCGACGGAGAAACACCGTTTAAAGATTTGACTTCTGCTGTTGTTCCTTAAACCTACCTGACAGACCAAGACCTGAAGGCTTCAAAACGCGCCAGCACCAGAAGCTAGCGCAGAGCAGACTTCAATGACAGACAACAATGCTTGCTTTTCAAAACGCAACCAAACAAGCACACGTAATCCAAACCGCACAGGCTGACTTTATGCACTCGTTTCCGTTCAAGTAAGCGCGAACGCTCCGGTTAGCGCAGATCGACAAGCGAACTGCTCGACATGACGTAACGCAGTTGTCTAAAACAAGGATTGTTGTTGATTCTGCGCCAAGTCTTCTCTTCATTGCAGGCACCGTAGTCGGGGGGGGGGGGGNGACCTTAAGG
>JGI24158J21664_10000223_pt1 | contig 44306 bp, 27 predicted proteins | sample Ectturendosymbi3_FD_21664 | JGI IMG/M metagenome (IMG submission 21664) | reverse complement strand
TTTGCATAGAATGGGTAAAGCGCTTTGTGAATGTCCGTTTGCATTGCATCGTCAGCAACCTGAAAAGTATAAGCAAAATATCGACGTTTCCCCCCTGGAAAAATTTCTGCGGATGCCAATGGAAAGGGGCTTGGGGCCATTCTAACGAAGGTTTGCCGATAACTGCTGTACGCAATACTGCTGAACGGAGCTTCAGCAAGTTGAGGCTAATCAAAACTTTTCACAGATAAACTATGACTGATGAAAGGCTAACAAATTCGGCAATGATGCCTATTGGAAGTGAAACTGCTAATTTATTAGATATGACTGAGTTGACAACAACATTTGCTTTTTGAAAACTTGGAAAAAGTCATTTTCTTAGATTGAAGCAAAGCAAATGCTTAAGTCTGTATGCTTTATACGTTGTGTAGAAAATGCTTTTATAAGCATTTGTTAGAATAAATCGATGTTTTTGTTTAAAACATCGATTTATTCTAAATACTATGCGTTAAATGCAATCTATTGTATATTGGGAGCCCCAACGTCCAGGTTAGGGGGGGCACCAAGCGCCGGTCCTGCGTTGTCACTCCGCCATTGTGAATGAAATCATGAAATGCGTCTTTTCAGTTGGTGGACACTAGAGGTGGCCGGAGTCACTTTTTCAGACTCCGACTCTGCTCCTGTTCCAAAATTCAACCGAAATTAATCCATGTTTTCACTTAAGAAATAACCAGGCAAACTCCTGCTACTGCTGAAATTGAAAAGTGACTCCGGATCCGCGTCCGGTTTTTCACAAATTATTGACTGCGGGTCCGACGGAAAAACCCATAATCCTGCCGGAGTCGACTCCGGATCCATGGCCACCTGTGGTGGATACGCATTGTCCGCTGTCGACTGATATCAACATTTTCAGACCGTGAACCTGTCATGTTCTTTTCATCATCAACAATATTTTGTGATAAAACCTGTGCACTGACGCGCATTTTCTCTGCCACGAGGTCGAAACAGCAAGCAAGCTCTCAGTACTTTCAGATCACACAAAGCTGACGGACCCTTGTCAATCAACGTGAAAAGGCAAAAGAACTTGGGAAGGTCCATCAGACCATTTAGAAAATCATTGCCGACCGAAGTTGGTTGAGGCCATTCACGCTATTAATCTCCCTTCTGCAGTGCATTTCCGTACCGTCCTCAGGACGGACAATGATTGTCATGACGAACATTTCAAATCAAAAACTCATTTTCGACAAGATTTATTACTTTCAGACAAATGGACCCAAGCGCTGTTTTGTTCCAATTCGCCGTCGGCGTTCGCACGAAATGGCGATCTCGCAACAAAGATCCAAACACGGTTCCCAAATGTTGGGATGAGCTCCATCGCAATAGGTTTTTTCCTCTAATCTGGCATATCACCGATACAAATATTTCGTTCTGACGTGCTAGAAACAAGCAGTGGTAGAGCACATACCAAGCAATGAAGCTTTCCTGACCTGATGCACCAATTCCGCACGAACTTTTCAAGAATCCGCAGAATAAACAAAGCGTTCCTAACCTTGCCCACCAACGCCCTGCGCTTCAGCGCTTGGAGCCTGGAGTACATCTCAAAAAAATCCTTGTTATATAAACAGTTAACGTTTCGCTCCGTATGGTTCCAACAGCTCCCACGAGTGCCGAGTATCAGTTGCAATCAGATTGAGCGCGTTTCCAACGATCTCCGCTTCGTTTAGGGAGAGGCTTTCTAATTTTAATGAGGTGAAAATGTATGAGGTAATTTCACACGCGAGTGAGAATAACAAGGTGAAAGTCGCTGACTTGAGTCGAATACGAAAACCGGGAGAAAAGATCTTGATCGTCCGCAGACGATAATTTTTCTTGTTAACAAGAATGCCTGAAATCAGCGCTTGTGATATTTTTCAATACTGAGCTGCAGGCAATTTTTACGAAATGGTTGGAAAATTTCGGTGACAACTATTTAATGAAAGTCAACAAATTACTCAGACTCGTGGAAGCAATTGTTCGCACAGTTGTCTGTTTAGCTATCAAGCCAGAAACACTGTTTTTAGTCTTTTAACTCCAAGTACACGCTTGAGGCTACTACGTTTGTGACAAGATTTTGAAAGTGCAGAAGTCTGCATATGCAACGACCGTTGCAAACGCTTAGCTTAATGAGACTTGATTTACCTGACCTGCAAAACCACGCTTCGTTTGTGTGGTCCGTTGTCCGACGTTTGAGTTAGTTCTCAACGTGTATCGCGCTTTGACCAAACAAGCTGAAGGTGGCGTGTACGGGCGCTAATTCGAGAATCGGCGTTTCACAATATGTTAGTGACCTTTGACAGCAAGCTGCTAGTGACGTTTGACAAACAACGTCATTAACAGATTGTTTCGAGAAACTGCATCTTCATGCTCGTTCTTGGAAGGACGTGGGCAAGCAGATTCAGATGGGAATTACGGCACTGATCACAAGCCGTTTCTGGAAATGTGTCATCCACATGTTCATCGATGTGATCTGTTCAAGAGGCTGAAAGTGATTTATGACACTTTTAAAAAGGTGAGTTATATCTTAACGCGTAATCGGTAGGTGCTGGAAAGGCTTGGCAAGCTTGCGAATATTATCATCTGAACAGCATTTTTTGTCTCGACCTATCGTTAAAAAAACTCCACTCCGTGATTATTGCCCCAAGCTTGATGTGTTCGATGTCACAAACGGTAATTATACCACGCTCCATCAGCAATCCACGTGTGCTGAAAATTTTCTCGTTCAAGCGTTGTTTGTTCTCAAACTGTTGATCACTTCTGCATAGCGGTCGTCAAGTTGGGCAACAGGCAAAGCAAGCAAACACATGCTTTACGAATGCAGGACATATATGCATACATTACCCTGCAGCGCTTCTTGCGTGTGGTCGCTTCGGCGTATTGCAACGGAGCATCAATTAACCCGTTCAACCAGTGATTTAAATGAATGCAGCGGAGACTTCTGGAAGCTTCGCAGCCAAGCAAAATTTCAACGCCAGCACTGTTCAACGCTGGTAAAAATTTCATGATCGATCGCACTCCAATTTCCTGGTATTTTCATGAAAAGTTCGTTTTATTCGCTGTTGCTGGTCAACCATGGGTCTTTTCTGATTTATTTTTTTCCTATCGCTGAACAGAATGAAGACGTGTTTCGACGTATTGCGATTGTGTCGTCTCGAGCCTGCGACAAACAAGGGATTGTTCTACGCGTGAAATAGAAACACAATTCATTGTAGCTCAATAATCTTTAAATTCTGCATGTACACTATAATGTACACAGCCGTAGTGGTCTGGGGTCAGCTTTCTTCCTGGGCGTTTGAGAATTATACTTTGAAGGGAAAATAAGACTTGTTGGACAAACGCTTCCACTGTATTAACAAATTTTGTATGAAATAAAAATGCCATTTGTATTTGTTACCCAATATTATATGCTACTTGTCAGGTACTGATATTTATCGTGGTTACAAAATACACCAATATTTGCGCAATAGGCATGATTTAGGAGAATCTGTGGTCATTGCGCGAAAACGTACTGGAAAAACTTTTTTTTTCGTGCTAAAATGTCAATTGCTATTTGGTTAAAAAGTGTACACCCCACAAATCTTTACGCCTGTGACTTAGGTTCGTCGATATGTTCTTCCGATGCGTTTTTTCCACAATCCAGAGGAATACCGCAGCCATCCCGCGACATTAGACGAAAAAACTAGCAGCGCTGAAAAGCATTTTAGAAAGGTACCAACCTACGCAACGTTTGACAGGTTAAATTTTCAACCACTTTATTTAACGTCGAACACTGACGCTCTGGCGGAAGTCGTATCTGCGTTCCCATATAAAATAGGCTAAATACAAAAGTCGCACAGCAAATATTTTTCCCCGAAAACTCCTTGAGATGGGAGTGGTTCAGGCTGAAATGGGCCTGCTGTTGCCATCATCAGGTCTGCTGCACCTGCAGGCGTGTTGTCTTGTCACTCTTCGTACGGCTTTCAAGCAGGGCGGGAGTTCAAAAATTATAGAAACCTTATTAACTTGCAGGACTTGAACTCCCAATGAAGGTTAAGGCGTAGGTCCTCCGTTCGCAGAGGCAGTGGCCGTCTAGTGCCGAGATCATTTTATCTGTGTATTTTAATTTGCAGTTATACGAGAGTTACTTGCTTGATTGACTAAATTTCGAGATAAACACTTTCATTTTTGCCCCAAAAATGATGAATTTGGTGAATTTGAGTCATGGATGTTGTTGTTGATATTTGCGTCAAGCGGGTTATCGGCGAGTCAAAGCCTGCAATCCACGGCCAGCTGACCTGATGACCTCTGGGCCCTTCGTTGACCATGCAAAATAAACAAGAACTGTCATAGGCGTCGGAGGGCGATCATGGATCCCTTCGTCCCCTTTGATATTGAAATTTGACATTTTCTTATTAAAGCTTTAGCAAAAAAGGTTGTTTTCTTAGTTTCGAGTGGGCAAAATGAAGTTCCACCACTTTTGGCCCACCCTGGAAAAATCGTTTTTGGCTACCCTGGAAAAATTCACCATTGGCTTCCCCTGGAAGAAATCTTTCCGACGCCCATGCCTGAATCGTATTTGTTGCCAGTGGTGTTAGGTTCTTTCTTGTGAGCGCATCTCCCATTCTTTAATTGGCAGTGGAGACTCACCCGTTTTTTGATTGAAAGCCAAGTACAGGTGCTTTCAAGGCAAGTACCGTAACTATTTGACTTATCGTAACGCCCGTCGTGACATAAGTGTCGGCGCAACCCCCTACTGTTCGTTATGTATCTTATGTCTATCAGGAGCGTAACGAGGGGGCAAGGGGGACATAATTCCCTGGGCGCCGTATCACCATGGGGGTGCCGAAAAGTCCCAACAACGTCACAAGTGCTTTCTGCACGTACAGCACATTTGCTTCAAAAAGACCCAGGTTCGAACATGGGGGCGCTAAACTTTCTTCTTGCCCCGGGCGCCGTCGAACCTCATTACGCCCCTGATATCTACCCCACCGTGTTGTAATAGCACCGTGGGGACGTTTTTCTAGAGTTCACTATTACTAGATAAAAGCAGGCCCGTAGCCAGGTGTTAGGGTTTGGAGGAGCAAAATTCATTTTTAGGGTGGTCAGATTTTGTTTTTATTATATGTTTAAAACAATATTTTCTGGGCACAAGAAAATTGGGGGCACAAACAAACTGTGGGGGAACTTCCCCCGAATGCCCCCCCCTCCCGTGGCTACAGATCTGGATGAAAGCACACTCTACTGATGATTGTGTTTTCATCACGAGTTCTTTGTTAGGAGGTATGAGGATTTGATATTATTAAACCGTACGTATGTTACTCTTGCTTTGTGAAACCCACACAATGCTGAAGCAATTTTTGTTTGCCATTTCCCATGACACACGAAAGAATTAATTCCCACCAGTCCGTTGAGTTCACGCAGCGGTCATTCGGAAAACGTTCTGTTCCTGTTGGTGCATTAAGTCACACAGTCGATCACGTTCACTGGTGCTGGGTGCTGATTTCACAGCTGGCGGAGACGATCATCAATATTTAACGCTTCACATTAACGGCAATGATTAACTGGTCGCCCCAGTCTTCAATTAGCGCACCGTCAATCACGCTGGATGAAGAAGCCATTAAAGGTTCGTGAAACGATGATTTAAATAGAAAAAAGCGCTGTCTGGCTCTTGAAGTGGCAAAGCGCTGCGTTCAAAAAAAAAGAGCTTTCGTATTTGTGGTCCGCTTAACGTGATACTTACAAGGTGATGCCAGGAGTGACTGCGTGCATATTTCTATCACAGAGTCCGGTCACAATTCACACGAGATTGGAGTTTTTCCTTGACCGTACGGTTGTCGTAGCTTTCAAGAGCTTGCTATTTCATGGAATCACTAGCACTTCGGTCTAAGTCACCAGTTTGCTTCATTTTGCAAGCATCGTGCTTGAAAGTTACTTTTATTTATCCAAAAAATTTGATTTAAAATAGCTCGTGGTTAAAATCATTACACTGTAAAATCGTAGGGTCAGTTGCTTGTCTTGCGTCTGAGACGGACCTTTGGACAGTATGGTCCGACCACCTTATTTCCAGCCCTGCGCTGCGCCTGCTCATGTCAAACAACGCGGTGAAGCGAAAACAAACTGAACAATGAAAAATCAATCGAGGCGCCATTGTTGCCATTGTAAGCTTCGGTTGCTATGGCTACAAAGTGCCTGGCTTAGATTGGAAACTTCAATCCAGGAACGAGCTCGGCGTGTGTTGCTGGAGACAACACGCGCGAAATTGCCAGGTATTGCGCGAAATCCTTACCAGGGTGTTTGTATGAGCTTAGGTGAAAAAAGTTTTAGATTGTGAAGGTTAGAAAATTATGGCAAAATATTCTACAAACAAAAGCTTGAAAAAAGGCAGATAATTTGGCAGTTTCAGACGTCTTTTCAGTCTTTAACTGGTAAGCTGCGAAGCCAATTGCACTTAATTGAGAACATGTGTATTGTTGCACACTACAGCCTGTGTTTGTTGAAGCTCTATGTCGAAAACACGAAACTGACTAATGTTGCCTTGGCAACAAAAAAGGAACCAGAGGAATTTTCTTCAAAGGGTTTTTACCACATGCGGATTTCTCAGGATTATGGAAAAGTTATGTTTATCAATATGCAAAGTTTCCTCAAAATGCAATGTTTATGCTCAACGACCAGTGGCGTAACTGACGGGTGCCAGGGGGCGAGCCGCCCCCCTGGCAAGCTAAATGTAAAAACTGGCCTCTTTGGCTGAACTTTTGATATTTGGTATTCTTTTGGTTTTCAGTAGGTTGTTGTTTTTCGGAGTGTTTTAGTTTTTTTACCTAACATAGACACCCGCATTCGTTGTCATTTCTTAACTTTTCTTCTGAGTGTTGGTTAGTGGCCCCGGTACGGTAGCCAGTGGGTCTCATTTCAGCTAAGTTTTGCCCCCCCATGGCTCAAACCTCTAGTTACGCCACTTTTAGCGACAGATAATTGCACGTGTCGGTTTCAGTGAGTTTCTATGCTAGTTTTGCTGGAAAGCTGCAATGTTTTTTATCTTCAAACGCGAAAACGAAACCATTTTTAATCAACACTAAAAGTTGCTTTCTTTTTTAGTTTGTATACTTAGAGAATCTTCAGCTGGGAAAACTTTCAGACTTCTATTGAAAAGATCTCGCTTGCTTAATTTGTAAAAAGGTTCATTTTAAGTTCAAGTGTGATTTAAAACAACTTCTGGGTTTGATGCGAGAGCTACAGGCGGTGTTCATAAGCTTCACTTTTTATCATTGGTCAAAGACTTTCGCACAAGTTGGGACTTGCACGTCCACAGTCGCAGAATGGTTTCTGCCATGACATTGCTTATTCGCTCAACAGATTTTCGAAGTGCATGTGTGGAAGGTGATCATTGCGTTGACCTCAGCTTGATACTTTTTTTGCAAATGAAAATGTTTAGGCCAATGTTTCAGGCATTTTCTACTCACGAGAAAACAATGCAGGTCGTTCCGATTTTGACACAAAAATTTTGTCGATTATTCTCCAGGTTTACACTTATCGCAAGATTTTCATTTCAATTCGTATCCGTGACACCCATTTGCTAAATCGTTACTTGCAAAGTAGTTTTGGTACCGCTTAAAAATAGATCTGAGAAAGTGAACCTCAGTCACTGTATTTGTAAATAAGTCAAACTCAGCGTTTTCTAAACACTTGTGGATCACGGACCCTTGGTTCAATAAAAGTTACAGACCACTTAAAGAGGAAACGTTGCAATGAATCATCAAAATTGGGTTTTAAATCATGGTAGTTGTGATCAAAATGTCTGTAAAGCCGATTAACCCTTTGAATAACATTCATGGACCCCTTAATGCACCTCAGGCTAAAAACCCTGGTCTAAGCGAATAATTCCGCTTGTCACTGCACACAAGTTGAACCCCACTAACGTTTTTTCAGTTAACTTTGATTTGGTCTCATTCCTCTTCAACCAAGATTTATTATCATAAACAAACGAAGAACCAGCCAAGACAAACAACGATTTTAAGAAAGTATGAAACAAATCTCAGAACAAATCTTAAATGTCGCTGATTCGCTGTACAAAGATGTTTGTGCAGCGAATTAGCAAAACTTAAGTTAGCAAACTTTACAAGTTTACATGAAATGTACGAACAGTTTTCCCCTTAGCAAAATTTAAAAATACGAAAACTCATAAAAAATTGCTTTCATCGTAGACAGTGACGATTCAACGCAATAAAGAATCTCAGTCTTTTGGTTCTTCCTTGACTCCCTCCCCATTTTCGATGGTTGGTTTTGAGAGACCCGAGCAGTAGCATGGGTTTAAGTTATGCCTTTTATTTCCTTATGTTTTGCTTTTTCCCGCAACTGTTGCCCAAAGTTGAAAATGGTAGCTAAACTGCGCGAAACCTGGCATAAGATTGTCTTTAGCCATGAAACTACGGCTCGCTTACTTCAAGTCTTGCCCCAGTTTTCATTTCAACCGTAAGCTTTGCTTGCAATTTACAGGATTGAAGATGCGTATATGACGCGCGTAATGGATTTCCTGGTAAAAAACTCCGCGAGCGGATTTAGCCGCGTCGCCATTGTGGAGACTTGTAGCTATGCAACGTCAACGACAGCAGACTGCGAAATCAAGGTTCTGCTGTGCTGACTGATTCGACCAATTCTTTTTATTACAGTAATTTAACAATGGTCATACACAGACACAGCGAGGTCATCAATATCGTCAGCGAAATTTCCGTTGTGGAAAGGCAAATAACGCATGAGACTCACTTCAACGTTGTGGTAAGGCAATACACAGGAACTTGCTCTTCAAATGACCTTTCTGGTTTTTTAAAACAGCTAAGGCAGCTTTGCAAAAAGATGTGATTGCATAAAATGTGATTAAAACAACGCTTAAAACTTAACTTTGTTTATTTATTTTCAAGGCTGGTAGGATACAGGCATGTCGCAAGCGGTTATAAATCGACCGGGCAGCATTGGTCGTGTGGGCTCGCTGCCTAGGATCGAGCACCCACTCTCGCGGTTAGAAAACCCTGATAATATTTCCGTTAGAGGGGTGAGCCGAGCAAGTTTTCGTCAGGGTGATGCTGTCGCGGAGAAGGGGGTGCGGAACCACCGGCCGGCTACGATGAGCCCCAGGAGGAAAGACTTGGACCCGAAGATGCCAATACAGGCCATACCCGAAGGTGTTCAGGTCGTACATTCCACAGATCCGGAAAAGACTACTCTTCCTGTTTTCGGTAAAGTAGACAGTTTTGCTTTTTGATTTAATCAGAATGTATGTAATTTTGCTTAGACAGATATTACGGTTTGGTACGCCTTTCACATGACGTTTAAAGCTGTTAATTACAAATGGTTTTCTTCAGCTTTTGTTGTTAGGAAAATTGCTTATCAGCAGCTTTTTTACCGAATTCACCAGCTCAGAACTTGTGAAGTCGTGAACTTGTGAACAGCTCAGCCACAGGCGTAGCCAGGGGGGCCATGCCCCAAAAAACTTTCGGAAGATACAGTCATTTTGTTCTTTGAGAGGCAATATCCTAAACAAATAGTGGTATTCGCCTAAAATCAAACATTTTGGCCCCCCAAAATTTTTGGGCTGGCTACGCTACTGAGCTGAGCTCAGTACCTCAGTTACGATTTGCAGCTAATACAACGGGAACTTCACTGGCACGTTAATTTATTACCAAACTTTCATTTTCGCCGATTCATCTTTTTCTGCCACTTTTATTAATCTTGTAAGTTCCAGATATTTATATCTTCGAATAATCGCATTGTAGTTTGTAGTCTTTGCTTCACTTTTTTCCAAACTAATACGCTTAAATATTTTTTCCGTCTCATGAAATTGTTTTCCTGATTTCTTCAGTTTAAGTGAACAAGCAGTTTAAGAAATACTGGCATTCAACTGCAACGTCATCGTCAGCAGGAACGCTTTCATATATTCTGCAAAGTTACTTCAATACATTTTTGTAATCACAGAACAACAGTACCTTTCATCACCCATTTCAACAGATGCGCTGTTATGATTTTACCGGAGTATAAAATTATTTTTTCCGTTTGAACACATGCCTTTTAATCATGTTTAGGGCTCTTCCACGCGTTCCTGCTCTTTTGACACTTTTAGTATTTTTGTCTTTATATCACAAAGCACTTTTTCACAACTTACAACATGTATGTCCAAAACATGATCTGGCGATATTTCCAGGGTTGCGGAATCGGAGGTAGAATATCCGACTCCGACTTTCCAAAATTTCCGACTCCTTAATATAAAGGGAATGAAATTTGGCTGTTAAAATCAATGGAAATCGTAGTGCACAGCAAGAAATATCTGTTTCAACAAAAGTTTCAAAAGAAATTGTACCATTTCAACAGGAATTCGATGTAAGAAATGATCCAATCGGACATCCGGAGTCGGACAAAAAAATCCGACTCCGGCTCCGACTCCCAGTGTTGTTAGGAATCCAACCCCACCCAAAAACCTCCGACTCCTTACGACTCCGACTGCGCAACCCTGCATATTTCACTATCGAATTTTGCCAAAGACCTGCAATAACCGGGTTGATTTCTCGACTTCTGCAGTATCTTGGCCTGGGGTAATCAGTGCCCTTTTGTAATATTTGATGAGATCCCAAACGTTTGAGGAGACTCGCTGTTGTCTGCTCCACATTGCTGTACACCGAATAATGTTTTGTGTTTCGTGGTTTGATTTCGCTTCTGAAATAATTTGCGTAAGTTCTCAGATTCACATTCTACTTTTGATTGTTCCATAACGATGATTGAAATTTATTCCGCCAGTTGTTTCATAACCGATAGTAATTTTTAAAAGTGCATCGTTTATTGTCAGTCAGACCTTCTATGTTTAGTGGATTACCTTGCACTTTTCATAGCTGAGTGCATAAATCAACTATTTCCGTGCACGCAATGTCAATTAATGCTAACACCCTCACAGAATACCTGGGAGATATTTTAGTCCCATTTCTTTGCCTTCTTGTTTACTGTCAGTTGCACTCTCTTGGTTAAATGGTCACATATTTTCTGTTCAATACGTTAGCTCCCTTACATACAACCCCCAAATGACATGTCCAATCTCGGTCTATGAGTCCGTTTCAGACTCATGGGCTCATTTTCTCTGAAACCTCGCGAAACCTCTTGATATGCCCTCAGCTCCAACCTAATTACGCTGCCATTCAAAACCCGTTATTGCAAGAAAAACGTCCTTTCTTACGTGAAGCAAACAGTTTTCACGCCGGTGTTACAGTGTTTTATTTTCCGAAACTGACTTTTCTTCCAGGTGGCAGAAATTATTGTTATCGATACGGTAAGCACGCTGATGATGCGAATCATTCTAGAGAATAGACCGGAGCGTAGCTTGCAGAGCTTGTCGGCGAAGCATACAGTTACTCTTATGTGCCTATCAACTGTTCGTGAAAACTGTTGATACAGCTGAGATTATAGTGGTTGAGGTGATGTGCAAGACGTACAGTTAACTACTCACCCGCATGGCCAGTACTTCAGAGGAACGCATTCACTTCTTGGCGTGATTCAATGGAATCTCGTCACCCCATCTTATTTGTTTTGTCAACTAATATGTTGTGAACAAATCCCGGCTATCATTTGGCCTCGTGGAAACTGGTCATACTTACTGGCATATTGGACGTTAGTTCCTTGTACTAAGTAAATGCTGTTTCAAGCGTAACCCAAGCTAAAAGAACAAGATTTCGTTCACTCCAAACTTAAAAACAAGCATGTTATTTTCATTTCAATCAAGAATTATTAACCATTCTACCTATGGAATTTTTCAGCTTGACCCCAGATTCAGACTAGAATATCCAGAGAAATTACTGATTTTGCGCTATGCTCTCGCACTTACGTTACAACTGCAATCGCTGCTGTGTATATCGAGCGTGTTATTGACGTTGTAGTCAAAACTTGAAAAAATGTTCAGTTTTTCCTATTTTTGTAAATAGACGCAGCAATCATTCCTTGTGCATGATTGCTAAGAGACTAACATTTGCATGTTATGCATGCTCATCTATGCATGGCATAAGCGTATAATAACTCGCCTCATGTAGCTGTAAAAGTGCATCAAACAGTGAACACAGGCCTATTTGAAGATTGTTTATGGAATACCAGGAATATCTTCCGGGAAAAGCTCTACTTTACATGTGGCGATCTTTTTCAAAAAAATACAGTATGTATAAAAAGTGCATTGTCCAAGGGGTTAAACATTTTACCGATACAGAAAACTGTCTTTGAGATGCTTTCTCTTAAACGCGCGGGTGTTGTACCAAATCAGCTATGTCCAACCCGTGGGCCGCATGTGGCCCAGTCGAAGGTTTTGTGCGGCCCGGTTTAGGTTTTCTCTGCAGTAAAAGTATATATACAGGCAACTTTTCCTTATTTGGATAATCTCGAAGTTGACAAATTTGATGCAGGTGGTCTTCAGTGCCATTTTATCACGTCTGTTGCCACTGCAGTTAGGATTCGAACGCTTTCACTAGGCTACATTAGCTTAAGCTAAAGTTAGTTTGCCAAGATGAAAGTAAGCCAATCAATGTGCGGTCCTCATTAATATGTCATTCAATGTGCGGCCCTGGTTAAAATAGTGACATAATTTTTGACTCAGTAAGCCATTTGGGTTGGACATAACAGTACTAAATGGTTAAGTCCGTTTTAACCTAAAGTAAACTATATAGCCATTCTTTACAGTGTTTACACAATGGGTGCTCACATTCCGTTAATTGTCAATGCTGGTATTTATGGTTTTCTCTGGGGTATCTTTTTGGATTTGCAATTGCGAAGTTCGTCTGCAACTTAAAGATGTTCTTGGCGCTGTAATGTTAAAAAACGTGCGAAAGCAAAACGAATCCACGTTTCACCATGCGCAAGGTTATGGTTGTCCAAAATGCACTGTATCTTTGATTTTGATTCATGATAGGTAAGTACGAAATCCATTGTTCAATTGTACCTCAAACCTTGGGGCGGAGCCAAACCAAGTCCTTTGTCTTGATTGTTCCAAAGCTTGACTGCCGGATCGTACGAAGCGTTATGAACTTTCAGGCCTAAAACCAGAGTGTTTTTCCCACTCGCTGCTGATCCGTGATGCAACGCAATTACAATTACTTCTATGTCGGTCCATTTCGGCCAATGTACAATCGCGAAAGGGTGTTGAAGCCCCTTCAAAGCAGATAGCTTATTTCACACATTGACGGAAGAAGCAAAAAATTTTACTACAATTTAGGGTCTTTTTAATATAGTTTTTTGAGACGCAGTTGACCGCCAAGAAGTAGGGCTGCCGTTCACCTTCCTCTTCAGCTAAAATACTTTCAAGGCAAATGTTGCTGTATCAACACCGTAAATACTTGGCTTATCATTAGCAAACAACTACTGTTTCCGCTTATCGCAAGAAATTTTTGCACCCTATGTTCTGAATCTGCAAAACAAGGCGTTGCCTTGTAATTTTCCACCAATGTTTTCCTTCGTTGTCCGTTTTCTTAGAGCATGTTTCGCTTAGTTGACAACTTTATTTTGCCATACCCCCGAAACTGCAAGTTTATTCTGCAGCTATAGCAAAACAGGGTTGCAGGTAACCTGAGGCCGACGCAAATCAAATACAGATTACTTGTGGGCTAGAAAGCCGCTTTGGCAATTAGCTGTGGTCTTTTCCAGATTAAACGTTTAGCAGATAGTTGAAGGTGCGCTGCCAGCGCATGCATTGTACGCTTTTTTGACTAAAATGTCGTATACCTTTCCAAATTCTTTCTACTAAACAAATATTAGATAATAGTGTATTGCGCAAATAAGGTCCTAATACGTACGTCCACATAACTGTGAACACTATACCTTCCCAAGATTTTAAGCGTACATCACTGGAGTATGTTTTCCGAAACCACGATCAAAATGATACTCAGTCAGTTGCTGTCAGCGCCAGGTGTTTGTACTGTGCTATAAAACTGTGCAAAATTCATCTCAAAGTTTTGTGTCGACCACAGGAAATCGAGCTGTGCTGAGCAGGGCGGACTCACGTGCAAGCCACGCCAGCAGAGCATCGACCATGTCACGGCCTGGAACGCAGACACGAATTGAAGTAGACGAGGTTTGTTGTATTGCTTTTTAAACAAGATATGGCTGAGAAATACATCAGATACAAGGCCTTTCTACTTGAGTCGGTGACGATCTGTCAATCAGTTCAAAGACAAAAAAGTTCAATTGCCTGACAGCTGGACTACATTCAGCTTCGCGATAGGTCAACAGCTTGGCCTGGTTTGTGATTGACAGACGTATCGGTGGTGATGAAAATCATTTTAGCATTTGGCGGCGTTCCAAAGAAGTGCCCAACACAATTTCATTGCAAAATGACCAACGCAACTGCATTCAATTCATTGTTGTTGTGTTTTTGCGTAGTTGTATCCATCCACATCAAACTGGCTCAATCCCATGTGACCTTTCCGGACAATTGTGAAGTCTGTCGTTGTCTTGTCTCGTCGCTGATTTCTTCTGTCACTGAATTGCAAAGTCACCGTGCTCTTTTTTAGACCAGTTTGAGAATCACGATTTTCTCTGTGAAGTTAGCATCGCTCAAAAACGTGGAGGCAAAAATTGCGTGGTCACTTCTTTTTGTGATGTTCCCAGCTGTGCTATTAAAATTTTGATTTTCAGTTGGAGATGTTGCTTCGCGACAAGATTCGCACTGGTGGGTACTTCACTGTTCGGCAAGCTTTCAAAAACAACGATCCGGAAGGCAAAGGCAACGTCACAAGGGAAGCTCTCATGCATATCATATCCTCGTTTCTGGGAAGAATGATTTCTTCAAGGCAATTTCATCTTCTGCTGAAAAGGTTAGCCATTTGCGCACATACTGCACACCTCTCGCTGCTAAACTGCGAACCACGCAGTATGAGTGTGTTTTACATATTGCTTACAGGTTTAAAGCATGCAAGTTGTCTGTTTAGTTTGTTGAGTGGATTGCAGAAGAAGGATGACTTTTCAAAGTTTATCTGCTATCTCAAAATACTTTGCGTGACATTATTCCCTTTCGTAAGGGCATACTCCGTTATAGTGTAATGTGAATACCTTCCATGCAATGCTCCATTTCTGGTAGGGCTGCGCATGCGAAACTGAGATGAATGCAAACCTGCGAAATTAGCCCATGAAGCAGATCTTGTTTAAAGCAGTTTGAAGCAATACGTATGCATTTTAAGGTAGCTTCTATTCGCGACATTCCTGTTATGCCTCATCTCTGCAGACTTCACCTCGATAGCCAGAGCATCATCAAGTTCGAGGAATTCTACGCACAGTTTCGTGAAAGCGTTTCGTCCGAATATCCGCGGTGGCTCGACCCCGTGGCAAGACTACAAACGGACAGAGCAAACATGTCTGCCAGTCAGGTAATATGATCTGCCGGCTTCCAAGCGTGATAATTACAAGGTCTCTGGTGTTTGCTCTTACCGTGCGTTGGCATTGTTAAAACATGTGAACAGCATCGGTGGCGATTTAAGCTGCTGCTAAGGTGGCGCATAGACGGAAGGGGTTGTTTTCGTCGATTGTATATCCTGATGATTAAATACTATATGACAGTAGTCTACGGCTTCTGAAACGTAGAAGTGTGTTTCTACCAACAATGACCCCATTTTGTTACGTTTAATCGGGTCAGGAGATGCGAAATACCTGATTTGTCTTTGAGGTCGGCTTTAGTCTTTTATCGTAAACAGATTCAAATAGTCAGACTGACATTGTCGGCCCTTGAAGTTATAACCGTACACTGTGCTATTGCCGAGAAACGACATTTGTAAGATAAAGAAAGGAAAGTAATTATTTCCGAAAAGCTACAGAACTATATAGAACTACATTTCCCCCAATACACAGAACTAATTCCAACAAGCGTTTCACGTTCAATCTCTGTAAATTTTAGGCAGTATCAAGGCACTGATTATATATTAAGTGAACCAGAAGTGATACGTTTTCGATCGATTCATGTAATTTAGAAAATGTAATGGTGGTCACTGCATATATAAACTAAAATTGGAAATATTAATGCATATTTATGCGCAGTCAGACCTCGCAAGGTCGCTTGGTGGAGCGATCGCACACTGATTTTATTGCAAAAATCTCATGTGATAAGTAAACGAGGATTGGATCCTTTCTTTTAATGAAAAGAATCACGCCCGATAAGGGACTTGAACCCTTGACCGTTGGATTAAAAGTCCAACGCTCTACCGACTGAGCTAACCGGGCTGCTGTGTAAAATATCCGCAAGCTACATGACTTGCGGTACAGCTATGTCCAAGATTCTTGAAAAATGCTGTAACTATTTTTTATTCAAAAACAGCCCAAAATTCAGTTCTTCAGTGAAGCAAGCCATTGGTACAGCCTTCGTCCCTGATTGCTAATGAAAATGCAAATATTGTTAAAATTGAAATAAAGGTATAAACACATCAAGCTGTGCTTCTGTTCTGATGTTATTCACCAAAACTGACTTGGATTACCTTTTCGAACTTACCTGTAGTTCCTATAGTTGACAACGGAAGATGCTGAACGACATAAGACAATGGACAGTTTAACACCAATACCATATTTTCTACATTTTTATATCTTTGTTTATTATTTTACTCGTGTGGTGCCTATGAGGCGTTGGGCGTTGCAGCCTGTTCGCCAAGTCACGCGGCTGTACTTATGTCATGAATGACATGATGTTATGATAAGCAGCACCGCGAGTAAGCTTTGGTTCGACGCCAGAACCGTTCAAAGATCTTTGGTATATGACTCGACCGTGCGTAGATTTCAGCCTGAGAGCCACTCTCTAATGATAGAGCTGACAGACAAGCTGATCCGCTGGTCTTTCGTCCAAAGAAACTCCTTGTCTCATTCAGAAACAGCTCTCCCGAGCGCAAACCTTCTCCGTTAAATTTTAATTTTTCCGTATGTTATAAAACTCAGTTTTTTAATTTCAAACAAGATTGTATTTAGTGCACATTTTTTTGTTGTGACCACAGACTGAAAATGTAATATGAGTCCCGCAAACGCGCCAATAAACTTAAGCTTGTCCTAAGCAGCTGGCACCACATTTTCTATTCTGTATCACGCACTTGGCAAAACTAAAGCAACGGATTGGTTTCAGTTGATCATGCTGGAGGCAAAAGTTATTTTATATTGAGGGCTTTTTTCAATAACACAAAATCTCTTCAAAGTTCATTGTGCGTCTAGCTTTACTGGGTGCTGTTAAGCGCTTTTCTAGAAACATCTTTTTGTAATGCGTTAGTTTAATCCAGAGGTGGCCAAACTTTTTGACCCGAGGGCCGAATTCGCGACTGCCTGGCCACTGGAGAGCCGGATACAGCGCAATTTACATAATCTATGCAAAAATAGGGTGTAAAAATGTACTGTACTACATAAATAACAATAAAATCATACCATTTTGTTTACACTTTCAGCCAATGCGGTTGCACTACTGTCCCCAGTCGGAAACGCGTTGCTTGAAACAAACGTGCAAGGTATTTGACTGGCCAGATTAAACTGGTTGACGGACCGGATGCGGCCCCCGTGCCGTAGTTTGGCCATCCCTGCGTTAAGCAGTCTATCTACCCCTGGGGGTAAATTTAATGTTCCAAGGGGGTAAATTTACTGAACCATAAATTGCAGTCAATGTAAATTTTTATAAATCACTAAATTGCAAATTTATAAATAAAGAGTTTGTTAATTTCGTATTTTCAATAAATGAGCACCATTGAGTGTATTGGGGGTAAATCTGGTAATCTTGTTTGATAAAAGGGTAAAATGTATAAAAAAGGTTAAGAAACACTTATCTAAGGAATCCTTTCCCAGCAAAGAATCTGTCACTAAGATCTTACTGAGTATACATTTCGCCTACCTGGTAGGCATCATCAGCACTCCAAAGTGAGTGAAGCACAAAATATTATTAAATAAAACCCACAAACAGTAAAGATACAAAATTAAGAGAATTTAATTGAAAAATTGCAAGCGTTACTTTCAATGTTTAGAAAAGAAGAAGATAGATTGATTGATTAACGCAATTTGAGGTGCAGCTCGCTCGAGAGACGGTTCGTTCGGGAAAACGTTTCCTTCCTGACTTGGTCTCTGCTGATATTGGTCACAGGTCCACGCCCAACTCAAAGAAAAGACAAAGCAGAGGTTTCTGGATTTGGCCGATCTTGTGCCACAAATGAACCCTGGCGGGTCAGGGAGGATCATGGCGCCCGAATTTCGAAACGTGCTGAACAAGCTCGGATTTTTCATGGAAGATGTTGAATTCGAAAAGCTGTGGAAAAAGTACAGTGCATTTTTTAACTTAATTATAACCCTACACTGTTCAGGTACGAGATACGACGTGTAAATCCACGTCTGAGTAACCTTCTGCAAACTGCAGCCCACGTTGTTGAAGTTCGATATCGGTTTTGCAACATTTTGACGTCATTAATGATGTACGAGCGTGAAAACAAAAATACAGAAATAAGAAATGGTTTGCAGAGGGTTTCTGCAGGAGCACGATTCGTGTTCTTTCCCAAAACAATATCTTTTCTGATGTAAAGCTTAGGTGCGGGAAAATTATATCAAAGTCCCTGTTTATCGCGAATAACAATATGATTCATCACATTGCATGCTAGTTGTTTTCAAACTGTCGCTAGGTTCAGCTGAATTCGAATGGTGTTCCATCAGTTGGCGAGCAGATGCTGGCAACTTGGGTAAATGCCACCTAGTGCCTCCAGCTAGCTTAACTAATATACGTTGTTCACAACTTTTGCGCTTCATATCAGCTGACGTGGCTTAGTTGTAGATAATGTTTAGAGAAGTATCTTTGTTTAGTTGGCGGTATTTGCATCATTGAAATTCCGAACCAGCTGAGATTACTGTATCTGCGAGACAATTACTGCTCAAGCGAGTGACTGTCTGATTTAGCTTTGTTTGAGTTACTTCCGAGAAATTTGCTAAATTATTAATGTTTCTGATTCCTAGACCTGTAATAAATTCATTCGCCCGCAACAAAAATATTGGCCAAGTCAGTCACCAACAGACCTTTAATGCGGTAAGATTGCCGATAGTCAGAAAAAAAGCTTCCAGATTAGAATTTAAGTTTTCCGTGATGTATGCGTGGTTGATGAAACCTCCACAAAATTCACAAAACGCCCGTGAGGGCTTTCTCTGACGACAACTCTGAACCCTTGCATTGCACACTGCATTTTGGTCATCGAAAAGCATATGAATTTTTTAGGGTAACGGCTCACTTCCCATCTTTTGCATGAAGGTACGACGAGTCTGGCTTAGGTGTGGTGAGAGCAGAGTCACTGCTCAAGAAGCTTGGAATCGAGTTTAGAGATTCCAAAACTCCAGCCAGATCGATCCATTCCTACTTAAGTGACCCAAAGGCACATGAAGTTATCTCAAAGAAGCCTGAATCTGCTCGTGAGTTGGCTTATCAGTATGTTAATGAGCGCACCGTTATCTGATCTTTTGCACTGCCGATCAACACGTAGTTGGAGTTAGTCAATGCTAAATCTTAACATGTCAGTTAGGCAATTTTGGCTTACCTTTTTGTGTGTGAAAAGCAGGCTAAATTTAAGCTAGAACGCAAACCGATGGTTCTTGCAGGCCGCCTGCCCTATTTCAGGTTTCGCAAATAATTCTTGTGTTTAAGTATCTTCGACTCAAAAGGTTTGATGAATAAAAGAAAGCATATCTTACACTGCTTTATGATTGTGATTCGGTTAAGCTTTCGCTATATTATTCTTACCTGAAGCAAAAACTTTCTTTCTTGAATCTACTGTGTTCACCATTACGTCAAAAATATGTGGAATGTGTTTTTTTTTTAATTACTGATTTGAAACATTTGTCAAGCTTCTGTTTCAATCATATGTCATTCTATTAACATTCTATTAACATAAACTGCGAGCACCCTTACATGTAGCTTCTAACCTAGAGCTGAAAGTGTATGTTTAAGCTGACAGTAGAAAACCAAACCTTTCTATTGAGAAACAAGCATGATATGCCAGAATTGTTATTGCAATGAAAACAGTTTAGATAGGCAAGGGTGATTTTGGAAAATTTACAAGATTATTTGAAACTTTGGGTTATTCCCACGAATCTCTTCACTTTTCTGGCACTTTCCCGAGTTCTGGAATTCACTTTATCCTTGATAAGTTGTTTTCGCGCAAAAATGTAAATAATTTTTCTTGTTAAACCTTTTTATTTGTTCATTTTCAAAGATCCAATGTAAAAAAAACACAAAAAACACGTTTTGCTTGATTTTTCAGCCTCGACCGGCCGATCGCTGCGACCGAGCGAATCTCAGCGTCGAACTTCGATCGACATCGAGAAATGGTTGAAGAACAAGTTCCGTCAAGGATTCCAAGAGATGAGGGCTGAGTTCCGACGCGGGGATCAGGAGAAGACTGGAAAGGTGATACCGATTTGTCGCCGCGCCTAAACACAATTCGAAAAGTATTTACCACAGAACAATGGGGTGCTTCAAAACTGTTGCAAAAGCCCAAACGCCTCTTCCATTGTGCGTATAGTTTTTAAAGCAAGTAGGTTGGAAAATGCGTTTGTTTGGTAAACGGACAGCTTAACTTGTTGAACAACCACAGTCAGAAGGCAGGGGACAAGTCACCGAAGTCACGTGACTGGAAGACGGGAATGTCAAGCATTATTCTAAGTAGCGCCATAAAAGAGTGAAGAGTCTTCTAATTACTTTCACAACTATGAACTTCCAAATACTTCCGACACTCGGCGACGTGACTGATAGCAGCAGCAGTTGAAACATTCAAAATTATCCTGGAAAAGACGCATTGCTTTTGCGTAGAAATGCTTTTCTATGGATGACTCAGCAGATTTTGCTTGGTACTCTGAAGTCTAGAAAATAGTCCCGATATTTTAAGGAAGAGAGCACGGAAATGGTCCTTTCCAGTTTGGATTCGTTGTTATACACTCAATGTTTGTTTTTTTATGAGAAAAGTTGAATTTCTGGACCTTACGCTTCGCAGGGTTGACGAAATATACTTCAACATCTTTGAAAAACGAACAAAATATGTCGCTGCCTTCGTAACATGCTGTTTGCGTGAAACTCCCACATTTTTACAGGTTTCTCGTGACTTGTTTCGCCGAGTTCTTTCCCAGTTCGACTTGTACCTTCGTGAGGATTCCGCGCTAAATATGTTTCTGGCAAGATGCAACTTGCCTGAGCGTGGTGATATATCTTACGTCGACTTTTTGAATAAGTTCCAAGACAGAAGTGAAAGCGGGATTGCGCACAACATTCTACAAAATCCACAGCACAGGTAATCTCTTCATTTTCTTGGATGATGCATATGCTTGAAATTCCTGTTTTCTTCAATTGCGTAAGTGTTAAGTGTATGGAAACATTTTTGAAGTATACGACAATAAATAGGCCTATTGTCTGGATCCACGCTGGCAAGACCACAAAAGTAACATTTTACGTTTGCTATTATTATAACGTGATTAAAAAATGTAATGAATAGTGTTCTGTAGTATTTTTGCATTGTTTTCGAGTCACGTCGCCATTAAAATCTGTCTGCTTTGGATGGTGCAGGGAATGTCATGACAGTTTACCTTTCCAAGTTAGATTTGCAATACGTTTGTACTGCGGTTAATCATTCCCAAAATTTTTTCTTGAAAAAACGCAACGTAACCGGGTGGTTTGTAGACATGACGATAGTGCTTCAAAGCCTTTTGTCGTGAAAGATCCACTTAAAAATGTTTTTTTCTGTCCCTTTCTTGAATTTGTCAATGTGATACATTTCTTCCACCGAGCGGTATTCTCACTTAGCAACCATGGTTTCAAACAGATTCAACAGGAACCCAAGAGCAACCAGTCCGAAGTCAACCGTCACAGCAGTCGAGTCAAAACTCATGACTCTTTTCCAATCAGACTTTCTTGCGCTTCTGGGAATGTTTCACAAAATCGACAAACATCATCAAGATATTCTTTCCCAGCAAGAATTCAGAGCCGCCATTGAAAGCAGGTAACTCCGAAAAATCGTTTCACGCAGCTTTTTGGAAAGTATGGATGCGAAGACTGTTTCTTTTGGATGAAATGCATTTGGATTTGCCGTACACAAGTTTTAAGCAAGTAGTTGGTCAGGTAATATTGCCTACTTTGACAAAACAAAACAACTTGCGTTAGTTCTAAATGCGCTGTTTTGTTTTACTTCTGAAGATAAAGACGTACATCGCTGATAAGAAGAGCTTTTTGCGTTTAGAGTTTAATTGTACAACAGTTAACAGTTATCATGGCCAGGTTGAGACGGCGCCGCAATTTCAGGTTTCATAAATGCGAACGTCAACAATGCACGGTCTGTACAAGGAAGAAATAGCTTGTGAGTTAAAATATCGTCAGCAACCGTGAGCTATTCCAAAATATTTGAGCACTTGCTGCAATAAAGTTGTGAGGATGTAGATGTGCCCGACCGATGAACAGCTAACAAGCAGAGATTTACATAAGTGTTTATTATATGCAAATTTTGCCGTGTTATATGGAAATCAAATTGCAATCGATTAAGGAATAAGACCAACTTGTTTTTTGCAACTGTGATTTTCATGTAATAACTGAAACAGATTTTGCTTGGCAACAAGACTCAGAATCAACGTTAAAAGAATTTTGTTCGTCTGATGTTGGAAAATTTGCTGTGCTCAATTAGTAAGCGTCTTCGTAAAACGAGCGGCGACACCCAGTCTCCATTTCCCAGTTGAAAGGTTACGAGTTCGATCCACGTACACTAAATGAATCGCCGTAGCGCTTCTTGGGCAAAAGTGTTCACCTCGAATGAAGCGAAAAGAAGTAAAATGCAGGCTTCAGCCTGTTGCCAATTGCCGTCACCCAAAATGATGTAAAAACGTACATTAAAAAACGCACACAAGTGTGCCCCGGTCCGCAAACGACTGCTGTCAAAGAGTTGCTGCATTTACATCTAACGTTTGACAAAAGCAACATGTTTTCAGATTTCAACTGGATATGGCTGACGATGAGTTCGAGACTTTTATAGAACAAGTTCCTCTCGATGAGGATGGAAACGTGAAGTATCCCGAATTCATGGCTCAGTTTGACACGAAGTGGGTATTTTTTTATTGGTTTGCTCCATGGCCGTGAGTTACACACTTTGATTGTTATGTTATCAATCATGGAAATATAATTTATGTCCCCAGCCATTTAACTGTGCAAATTGTCCAAGTGATCTAACTGTACAAGAAACTTCGTACTTATCGAATCAAGTTTGTTTCTGCAAACAATCCCTGCTACCTTGCCACCTTAGTCACAAATTACTGTTAGGTGTTTCTCAAACCCACAAGATATGTTCCATTGTTTAAATTGCAAGGGCCTTTCTGTTTGAAAATTGCATGCAATTTTTAACTTCTGCATGGTAGCACTCCAAAATAGCATTGACAAGATCATTGGGTACACCACAAAAGTCTAGTTGCGCGCAGAAATAACTTGTAACTGACAAAGCAGCTGCACTGCGTCAAAGTAAAAGCAACTCGAACGAATTGCTGGGAGAAATATTCTGAGACATTTAATCAAAGGAACATTTTAGGCAAGGAGCGAAAAGTCTTTGGGACGCAAAGTCTGTGATGACAAACGCTGCGCCACCAAAAAGCAAACCTCCAGCTGCCAAGCAGTTTGAAACCAGGTAAGCGCACTTATACGACTATCAGTCAAACTTTTCTTGAATTTTGAGCGTTACTTATAAAACAGACTGACATTCATCACATCGCTCTTGCTTGTCAATGAAGCTTTTGACCAGTTGTTGCTGTTGCAAGCATCTTTATCACAAGACGAATGTTGAACAATCAAAAAAGTTCAATTTTAGAGAAATATTCAAAAGAAGTAGTTTTGTTCCTACGTTGCTTTATCAAAACAAGTCGAATTAACTTCAATTTAAGCAGACGTTGATGCAAGGTTGCGAGATACAGCCAACACGAAACATTTTTAACTACACATATTGTCGTTGTTAAGGTTTGGCAACCACAAGTTCTATGTAGTGTCGGAATAATTTGAATTTACAGCTTGCTTAAAAATAAAACTATGGCATGCAGTTTCACGCGTCATGTAGGTCAAGGCAAATTTTGTAATGGCATTTTGCAGACATCTTTTTGTCTGTTTTCAACCTCTAACTCCAAACATGCGGCACTGTTCTTTTTCGCATACTTCTGCAAATGTTTGCATTAGCCAATTACAAAATGATTGCAGGACTCTCGGCGAACTCCACGACATTCTGCGAGAAATCGTCCGAAACGACATGAACAAACTCGAGAGTGAGTTCCGCGAGTTGGACGAGTACAACAGTGGAAGATTAACGCAGGAAATGATGTACCAGCTGTTGAGCAAGTAAGCTTGTTCGACGTTTGGTCAAAGAAATGGTTTTGAAGGCGGGTGGTTTAGGTCTGACTGAAACTGATGATCACAATGGATTTTTATTGAGTCACTTGTACTGAAAATCACTCATGATCATCCAGAAATCATATAACCATGATTAACTCTAATAAAGCTCGAACTGAAATCCAATCTCTAGTCTATCCAATGTTGATGCCTCTTAAATTACTAAAATAGCTGGACTTGGAGCTACTTCAAAAACTGTGCTTACCAATAGCGTCAGAGAATGTAGTTTGTTTCAGACTTCGCAACAAATTTCTCGTGAACGTAAGATAGTTTCTCCACAAAATATTCATGAAACGGAATTGAGAATATATTCCCATCGTTTTAAAACACGCACGATGTAAAATCTGTTCAGAAGTTATTCCTGACGCTGCTCAAATTCCCTGGAAGAATGTGCAGCTGACGACAGATTTACCGCAAGTGACAAGGTATTTGCATCCATTGTATTGTTGCATGTGGGGACACAAACGACTTCAGCTATATTTCAGTACGGCTTTGCCTTATATACTACTTCAGAACCGTCGCCAGAAAGTCTTCAGTAGGGGAGCTTTACGTTTGTGCAGGGGGCTTGGCATTCTGAAATTTGACAAAAACTCTACTTATTTACAGTGCTTCATATTTCAATTTGGGGGGCTGGAGCTTTGTTTGGGGGCTACGCCCATCAAAGCCCACTCATGGCGACGGGACTGTACTACTTGTCCGCGAAAAAGTCGCCAAGAATTCATTACATACTTAAAACATTGCAGTTGCCGTACGTTGACTTGAATGATAATTGAATGAGAATGAAGAAAATATCTTTCCGTTTCTACGCCAGCAACAGGATAGAACAATTGCTATGTAACATTAGCCATATTGTGATATGGTCCAATATTTATAAAAACGTCTTTTAAGAAAAAACAGGTTTAGCGAATGCGGAACTTCAGTACCGGGACTATCCTGTATACTGACATGGGGACGATCTTCAGTCCCGGGACCACAGATTTCGTTCCTGAACACCGTGCAACAACTCTATCAAAAACAAATTTAAAAGCTAAAATTCAATTCTTCGTTAATCATATCGTTCGAAATCAGTTCTTTTCACACAAGTCTGATATTTATTTAAGGATGTCCATCAATCCTTCTGTGACGAGGGGAGAAATTCGACGATTGTGGGAAACCTTCATCATCAACAAAAATCGAACGCTGAGCTTCCATCAATTCGTGCGACACTATGGCTACTCCCTAAGGCAAGTTTTTAATTTAAAAACCGTAACTAAACACAGTGGTACAGTTTAAGTGCAAGCTTTTTATGCATTCCACAATGAGTGGATCAAAGCATCTTCACGCTACACACTATATTGCGGATGATCTACTGAACAGCGCTAAACAAATAAGCTTGCAAAAGGTTTTTGTTCTTGATTACCGTAATGCATTCAAACACAACGCAGCAGTTGCAATGAAGTGCTGATCGTTCCTTTAATATTTGTGTATTTTGTAAATTTGAAAAGTATCTGCGGACAAGCTTTTACACTTACACTTTCCTTTCTTAAATATTAGCAAACAAACTTCTTATTAATATATTAACACGATATAGTTTTGAAGCAGAACGTTTGCAACAAAGCCAGCATAGCATATTCAAACTTCAAAACATAAACGCCTTAGAATCTAAGTCAGACACTCGTATTTACTTATGGTTAAATGTTTTTTTTAATGTAAATGAACGATATTTTCAAACCTTGGACTTCGACCACATTCGTAAATTGATAAAATGTGTTTGTAAATCAGAAAGAGTCTAAAAAAACTTGGATATCTAGCAGAGTATTAGTGGAACCAAAAATGCAAAACTCATAAATTGAAGCAAAATTATGTTGGACACGTTGACGTAAAAAAAAACAACTTTTTGCTTTCGCCAGGTCTGCCGCATTCCCTAACGCCAAGGTCGCCCCACCACAACGCGGCGACAACGACTTCATGATAAGATCGAGGAAACTAAACTGCGCTGCTGACATGCTGGAAGACAACCTTCGAGCAAAGGTAAGCGCTTTTTTTGTCAGCGATAAAAGTAACAATGCGGCAGATTCCCCGCTCTTTTATGTCAGTGGAGCTTTCCAACCGAAGTACAATGACTGCCGGTACATTGTATCGAGATTGAATTGCCAGGTATGTCGGAACGTTACAATAGAAACTTGTGTCCTAATTCTTTTTATGGTTTTGTAGCAAACTTTCGGGAACGAAGCAAATTCATTTGTACTTTGTCAACCCACTTCTGTTGGTACAGAACCGTCTTTACAGGAGGCTTAGACAACTAGTCTTTTCCAAGGAGTGTACTTGTAGGGAACACGGTATACCACACTGCTTTCAGATCAGATACAACGCTCCCTGACTTCGTCCTCCAGCACCAAAATATCTACGCCGTTGTCATTGTTTTATGAATCTTTCACTACTAACAAATGTAGAAGTATTGGTTACAGCAAGTCGTACCTTCGCTTTTGCTAAAACGTTCCACCACTTTTAGTTGCCATTACATACTGCTTTTTTGAGATAATGTTGATGTTCTCCATGAAAAAAAACAGTGTATAGGGCTCCTAAAACATGTTCTGATTTTTGATGCACCCCGCATGCTTTCACGTGTATAGCTGCAATTAACTAAAAAGCCACATTTTGAAACTTTTCACAGAGCATGTCCATTCTAACCAGTTTTTTGAAATTGTCTAGTGTAAATACAATTTTTAAAAAATCAAACTTATTCTAAGACTGATGTAGTTGTTGAAAAATTACCTGAAAATCCAGTGCACAGTACTGCGTATTTATAACAAAATATCTTTTGCGCATTAAAAATTAGAAAAGTTCGTAACTCAATGCCTCCCGACTCAGGTCGACTACTTGTGGGAAGACCTGCGTCGCGAGTTCGTTGAAATGGATCCGTATCATACTGGATTTGTATCAAGAGATGAGTTCCGTGACGTTCTCATGGAACTGTGCGTTCATCTGACCAATTACGAAGCAGAGATAATTGCCACCAAGTTTGATACAAATAACGACGGGAGGTAAGGAGTAAAAATTGGGCGAAGACAAAATTGAAGACAGGCTGTTTGAAGTAAGCATGCCGTGGAGCAGACGGTATCCCACGGGAAAATTAATTTTTTAACATTTATTTCGCAGTTATTTTTATTACAATTACTTTTTTTAATGTATCTGAAATATTACAATCCTATGTGATTAATTGAAGTGATGGACTGATACTCAACACATAACAAGCAACAAGACACCAGTCACTGTTGTAGTAAACCAACCTGTAGAGTGTCTGTTCATGAATGCAATGAAGATTATTTTGACTGAAACCTTTTAATGAGTCCATTTACGTTCGAATGGCCTCAGTTCGTTATTTCATATAGGAATGAACTACAGCAACCGAAGCTCAACTTTTGCTGGTTGGTCTGGAGACACTGACCTGAAAGGTTCGCGAATCAAACTCAAATTGAATTGCCAAACCGTGAATCACACCAAATACTGCCATCAACTCATGTTGCTCTAGTAATTGCAACAGGAGCGTAACGAGGGGGCAAGGGGTGCGCAACGTCCCGGGCGCAGAATCACTGGGAGTCGCCGAAAAATCCCAATAATGACGCAAGTACTTTCTTCAATACAGTATATTTCCTCCCAAAAACTTTAAGTTCGAACATGGGGGCGCCAAACTTGCTTCTTGCCCCGGGCGCCATCTAACCTCGGTACGCCCCTGAATTGCAATAACTATAGTATCATGTCTAGATATTTGTCATAAGATCTACATAGTTGTGTCTTTGGACATAAATTTTTTTTGAAAAACATTTTTAAAAAACGTCTGATCATTTAGGGTATCTTACGTCGAATTTCTTCGCCCATTTGCTCAACGTCGCCAACTATGGAAAGATGGGAACAACATGCAAACCATACTCGCTCATCCCCTTGCTGAGTTTCCAACTTCTCAAGTCCCCGGCAAACCAACTAAGGGCCTGGAAGCAGTGACGTCAAAGCTGAAGCAACAGGTTTGTTTGTTTGTGTCCAAGCATAACAAGCATTTATGGCTTTCAAACTGGCTAGTACTTTTGCGTGATGTCGAAAGTCATTGTTGAAATCGAAGTAATCCAGTTCCATGATGTTAATCTCACAAAAGAGTGTTACTTGGGTGAAAGAAATGAGTGGTTTTCGTCTTAGCAATGACTTAGGCAACTTGGTGACAGGCTGATGAATACACTTTGTTTCAAAAAGCATATTCCCTCTTATTTGGTTACTAAGCAACTTCCTCCTTTATGTTGAACATCAGTCTTGAATCATGGCGTTTATACCAAAATAATTTTTTGCCACAGTTTGGTTGATCGCAAAGTGTATGTAGCTAAAAAAAGAAGACGATCATCGGCCTAGAAGTTTGAAAGTGCGTTTTTGGTTGCTGGTGTAACAAAAAAACTGAACCGGATAAAAATGGTTCGGGAGAACAAACGGAACTGAGAAGTACACCAAATTTCAAATATGTATAAATGCATTGCTTTAAAGTCTTACATGTTGTTATACAGTAAATAGTCAAGTATAGGATGTGGTTTGCTGAAAATACACTTATGCGAACGTGAACGATTAATTTTAGCTGGCTGGAGACTGGAGGACGTTAAGAAGAGCTTTCAAAAAGATGGATTCTTCCACAGATGGAATGCTAACGTTGCCAGAATTTCGTAGCGTGTTAAAACTATGCAACGGTACGTTCTTTTTTCACATTCTGCAAAAGATGCTCTTTGTCGTCCATGCAACCGTTTGTAACAAAGCTTGGAAACAAACTAACAATATGTTTTGACAGCAACATGCATTTCATCCCCTGGTCTAAGTAATCCAGTACCTCTCTCCAAGTACAGAAATTTGCTAGTTTATCCTCACCGCAGCAGTCATTGAAAAGCTGTATAGCCACTGAAATAGTTTTGTCTGAAAAAAAAAAAAAACTTCGAAGAGGATGTAAACAACAGATTTAGACTGCAAAGCTTTTCAGCTGCATTCCCGAATACTTAGCAATCCTATAAAACCTGTACAACTGACATGCAAATCCACGCTACCCAAAAAACATGCATAACAATGTCACCAATCCCTCTGTGAAAACTCACCCCTGGTGCTCTTTCTCAATGCACAAATTTTAGAACGGTCAATAGCAAAGTTGAATTGCTCTTTGTTGTTATGTACGTAGTTTCTTGACTTGCCTCTTTATTGCTATAATAATCCAAGTTAAGAGGATCTTTTACGTAGATTCGACTCTAATTATAGTTTAAAACAAAAAGTTGTAAAATCACAGACCGCTCAAGTTCAGAACTTTTGAAATAAGTTTACATGGTCTATTTTCCTGCGTTTTTTCTCTCATTGTCGGTCTTTGGAATACTACGATTTGCTATTTTTACTAAACATGGTGTATTCCCAATTGTAAGAGTTTCTGCCTTTATTGTCTATCATAAAAATGGAAAAGGTACCGCTTAACACTTGACAGAAATAAATGCGATTCGTCTCGGTTACTCGACAGTTGATTATGCTTTTTCTTGTACATCTCGCTTACTAAAAATGTTGATGTGGACTGCTTTCACTTTTCGAAGTTGTGAAGTGTCAGACCATCTTGAACAGCGTTTTTTTTCTAATTACACCAGTCACATGCACTTTAGCCTATTCAATCAATTAAATTCTCTTCAGTGGTTTTGGATGAAGATGAAGTATATCACGTACTATCCGAATACGACAACGACATGTCCGGCAAGCTAGATTACAAGAAATTTATGCGAGATAATATGAGTGGATGCGCTTCAAAGACACCTATGATTTGATTTGCATTGCTTGTCTGATGAAACGAGTTGCTGCACGTCCTCGGTTATTCAAACATGTTGAGATTATGAGCTTCAGACCAAGATACTTTTTATTTCGCTGTGGTTCGATGGTAGGTTTAACCCCTTATAGTTCAAAAACGTTTGAAAAGACGCATTTTGGCTGATGTTAGTAGCTAGTTCACATAAAATTTTCGTCTAGTAATCAGTTATTCCATTGCTTCTCAGCTTGGCGCTGACTTTTCATCTTGTTGATTGCTGCAGCGCCACCATGCACCCAGTTGGGTTTTGTCGCTAAACTGAGCAACATGCGCAACCTGTAGAAAAGAGCAATTTGCGGGAACTACTGGTGTATAATGTATGTCGTGTTTAATTGAAAAGACAATCGTTGCTTTATTTTTGTGCATTTTTAGTCCATTTTGTGTGTTTACATAAACCTGTGGAATGTCGTTTTAACTGTTGCAACGTTATTTGTTGAAATTTGTAGTCGCAGTGTTACCAGCCACAGGGGCAGCATCCAAAAGCCTGTTTACCTAATCACTGTCGATGTATATCGCACTCGAACGTAGAAAATTGCCAAATTTTATTTTACCTACTACAGAATTAACACTGCTGCAAGAGTGTTGGAACTGGTTACACTATATATGGCCTACCTACTCTGACAAACTTCGTCATAAAATGAATCTGGTGTTGAAAAAACTCTACGACTTCACAACTAAAAACTGTTTCTCGAGTGAAATAGATACGGTAGGAACAAAAATGAGCAACCAACCAAAAATGGTTTCGTGCACTTGTAGATGCTTTGCGAACGTTTCTGCCGGAACGTGGAACAACAAACACAGAAGAAATTCATGTACATATATTGTAAAAATTCGATTCGCTATCTAACTTTCAGTAATCAAATCATATAGTGGTGATGACTTTTTTATGATAGGCGTTGCTTGAAAGNATTCAACTCAAAAATAGTTTGATGCTTATTTCTTTTATCTCCATTGCTTTACAGTATATTTCGCAGGAATAAGTTTGAAAAGAGTTAAAGCAAAGGTTTCACAGAATATCAATACAAACAGTTTGACCATTTATTGTACCTTTTGCGGGAAATGTCTCAAAATGTGTGCTAAATACATGTCCTGACACTTCTAAGGAAAATCTCCATTTTACTGTGTAAGTGTTGTTCCTATTTCTAAATTGATGAGCGAAATGTTCTCAATTGCTTGTTTTATTAAAATTTCTTGTACTCGGACGCTTCGTCATTGTTTCACCAGCAGTCAGTTATGTCAAGGTTTGTTCGCAGTTCTTGTATAAAAAATCCAACCTTTAAAATATCTAACACCGATTGTACTCTTCGCTCCTCTTTGCGAAAATGCCGCGTATGAAACTATAGTTTCATATTTCTGACCCACTTAGCTACTGTTACGATGTAGAAGACCATGGACTTTCCAGCACGTCTCCCAAATTTTCTTTCACGGCTGTTTGTCCAGGGATTTTTGCTGTGAGGTTTAAAAACACATCCGACTTAGGCTACCCAAGCTTGCATACAGGTTCTCCTTTTCTGTCGAATGCATTTGACTAATCGATTTCGATGCTTACGTCTATATTTGGTGGAGAACAACTAGCAACGCCGATTTCATAGCAAAACAGGAGCTGAGGCTGTGCATGCAGCGAGCAAACGATTGCAAGGCAACTTCAAATAACAGATCAATTTGCATCAGAATTTCAGCCGTGATCAAGCACTGTGACAATGCTCCCAGTTCCGTCTATTTCTTTGCTGAAAATGATGCCCATTAACTCATTTCGTATACCACGTCTCCCGCGGACCTTTTACACGCAACTCTCTGGCGGACAACACTTGTGAAATACATCGGGCTTTTGTGGTTGTTTTCAGGTTCACAATCGTTGTCAGTAAGAGTTTTTCCAGAGGGAAGGAAATAAATGACAAGCTTTTGTTCTCGAAAACTTTGCTCTTGCACATTAGTTGGCAACAACAACACAAACGCTACGAGGTGTGCAGGAAAATGTGGACGTAATTTGATGTGTTGGAGCGCTTTGCTTCAGGGTTTGCACCCGAACAAAGCACACATAAGAAATACCTGAGAATCGCCGCAACCAAGTTTTAAACTAGGGACGGGGAACGTGCGGGCCAAATGCGGCCCGTCTGAAAATTTAATATAGCCCGCATCAGAATTTTCATTACCCAAGGTAGAACACAACATCGCGTCAAAAGGAAACTCCATGACAAGCATACACGTAGACAGTAAGTCAAGAGAAGTATCTCTCGCTCCTTGACAGTTTTCTCTCCTTGTTTTCCTTTGGAAGACAATGGTAGAATTTTAAGATAAAATTATTTAATTTTTGCGGTTCGCCAGCGATATTCCACAATTCACGCGGCCGCAGAACCGTCGCCAGAAAGTCTTCAACAGGGGGGTTTGACATTGAAAAATTTGACTAACTCCATTGATTTATGGTGTTTCATATTTCAATTTTCGGGGGCTTGGAGCATTATTTTGTGGAGGCTTAGCACACCAAAGCCCCCCGGCCGGCGATAGTAATAGGTTCCCCATCGATGATCTAGGACAGTGGTTTTCAACCTAGGGGTCGTGAGACATTTTTGGAGGGGTCGAGAGTAGATATTTTATGTACACAGCTGTGTTATATCTGCTTTATTCGAGTTTTAGGTGGGGGTCGTTGGGTTATAGTGGGTTGCTGTAATTGGTCGCGGTACAAAAAAAGTTGAAAACCGCTGGTCTAGGGCAAAACAAAGCTGAACATCACATTTACGGAAAGTTGTTCAATGACCTTGGTTTTATGTGCTTCATAACAGGAAGCAGCTTTGTTTTACGAACAAGAGATTCCTGCCGACCAAGCTGCAACTGTGGGCTGGGTGGGGATAACTTAGACCGGCGATTTGGTCCAACCATCACCCATCTTCGCTAAACCACGGAGTCCAAAAAATCTCTTTCGCCACTTGCTGTTTGAGGCAAGCCAAGTAGTTATTCTGCTGTGGAGATTGTGACAAAGTTGCATTGCGTGAAACGCCTTTCTGCAAGCTAACTTCCACAAGCGAATGCGCTTCCACCAACTAGAGTCATACTATATTTCATTCACACGAATGGTCAGATTTTTGGAGCAGGTGCAGTGAGCGTTTTCCGGAACTTTGGATAATAGTGAAACTATTGTTATAACTGGCATTTCCCACGACCCATGTTGCTGAGTAAAGTTTCGGCCAAGTATTCTACTGCACGTGCGTAGCAAATACCGCAATCGTCTCGACACCAACAAGACTGGGTAAACGCAATACGACTTGCAACCTGCTTTGACAAACCCTACAGATAAACACCAGGCGCAAGGTTCCCATTATTTAGAACCAGCTGTTTTTTGGAAATCAGTACCATTTATTCTTCAAATGCATTTGCCTTCGTTCTGTTTGTTCGTTTTTTTTGTGCTAACTACTATCTAGATCAGCGTGGTCCAAACATTGGCACGCGGGCCGCATGCGGCCCGCAAACGCTTTCTGCATGCCATATACTACACAAAGTCATAAATACATTGTATTAGCCACACAGCCTTTGCAAGTAACACATCATTGAAGTGCAGGTCAACATGTAACTATTAGGGGGTACGAATATCTTTTTACAATTTATGACGTTACACTAGCTAACCTCTAGCTAGGCCAAGGGCGGATCCAGTCAGTAAGTTTAGATGGGGCGATTTCAGTTATATTTGGCAGTCAAGTCTCATTACGGGTTTTCTACTGAAAGAGAGATGACGTGTACTTCACAACTCGGCAAAATGTTCTTACATCGCGAATGCTATTTTCCGAATTGTAGAAAATCATGGTGAATAAAGTTACTTTCGTAGGTTTTACGGGGGAGTGTCGTCCCCCCTGGATCCGCTCCTGCTCTAGGCTGGCCTACCTCTGCAGTACTCTTTGATCACAAAGCATGCGTTTAGTTTTTATCTTCGTTGCAAGCATAGGCTCTGTAGTTAATTTTCGAGTTAGATTAGAAGATGTGCATTGTGGAAGTATTGAAGTAATATATTGTCAAGCACAGCAATCTAACCAAAAGATAAGTGACAGAGAAAAACAGAAACTTCATTTCTGAGTTGGAGCAAACCACAGTGTCTTGTGAGGTTACAAGTAATATTCATTCCAAAAGAGTTGTTATTTTAAGAGGCAATACAGCACCAAACACGAGAAAATATACGGGAAAACCACGGAAACTCTAGGGAAGCATTTTGAAATAACTGAAGGGTAACCAAGCCCGCAACCAGGGGGAGGGCAAACCCGGCAATTGACCCCGCTTAAGAGACTTTGCACTGAAGATGTGCTCCACTCCATGTTCGTAATTTGCGAAAGTGCTTTTTTGATTCGCAAACAAACAAACAGAAAACTTAAAAATTACCCTAGAATAAAAAATTGCAATAGGCGTGCAGAAAAAATTAGGTCTGTTAGAACAGCAAACGAGTCTTTCAATTGCAATGGAGTTTCTCTCTTTGCGGCCCGCTAATTTTTCTTCAAACCGTAATGCGGCCCTTCATTCTCGCAGTCTTGGACCACCCTGAACTAGATTACCCGTTTGTCTTTCACTAAGGACTAAATTCTTGTAAGAACAAAAGAATCTTTTCAGAGAACACGAAAATCGTAGGTAGGCGGCGGTTTTCAAACAAAATCGTCAAACAAATAGCAGTGCGCCGCAGATTGTGCTGGGAATGCCACAGATGGCGCTGGAGAGCGTGATTGACTGTTCTGCCATGGTCGCTTTAATAGCAAACGTGGTTCCACTGAACACACCATTCAACGATGCAGTCACTTCTTACGATCTATTATTTCGGGATAATGTTCAAGTCAGGAAATTTCAAGGTATAGCTAATTCAGTTTGGGAGGAAGACACTTCTACAACATCACTGAAACAGCAGTCTTGTTTCAAAGCTTATCTTCGTCGATTCCTGCATTACCAACTTTTCATCTTAAATTTACCCGTTGATTTTGTAACAGTGAGAAAGCTGTCTTCATTCATGACGTAGTTCAGCCGCCATTGCTTGCGAAGGTTTAGGCAGAAACGTTCTGTCTCAGAATGTGTTCACTTTGTAGGCTATTTTGTGTGTACTTGCGCATGTTGACCATCAGGGCAAATGCAGATGAACTTATAATAACTGCGGCATACGCTGCTTGCATAAAATTTGCCGAAGTAGCCTTTAATAAAAAAAATTTGGTTGATTAATTGTAAAGTGGACTTTAAATTTTGATACCAACAATGTAGATTGGGGAGGTTTTGATGCAGAAGGAACCAAAATTTTGGCCGCTATGTCTCAATATGAAGAGACAGCGTAATATACAGCCACTCGTTGTCAAGAGAAATGATTCTCTTGACGAGTGGCTGTGTATTGCGCTGAAATGATTCTCTTGACGAGTGGCTGTGTATTGCGCTGTCAGTGGCGTACGCAGAAAGTTTTCATGAGGGGGTTTCATTCGGTGGCACATGGTGGTCATTTGTATTTAGTGTGCGTTGTTTGTGACGTCATAATTTGACGTCATACTCATATTCATGCTTTCAAACTAATGTTTGGCGAAATTGGTTGAGATAATATGCATATTTTTCTACACGCACTCCCCTTATTTTATGTGAATACAACCATCAGCACTGAATATAAACTATCAGCGCTCTAAGTTAGGATATCGGAGGAAAATAAACTCAACGCTACGACACAGCAGTTCATTACTGCAAAAATGTCAGGCTGCGCACAGAGCCGCATTAAAGGGTAGGGGGGCCCGGGGCAATTTTTACCTGAGGGCACCTATGACGTAATTCATGACGTCATCGTTTGCAAAAGCATGTTTTCGCTGATTCGCAAGGTTCCCGTTTGTTTTATCCGGTAGTCGAGAATGTGCTTACTCAAATTCACATACAGTTAGTTGCGAGAAGTAAATACCAGAGTGTATTTTTACTAAGAAAAAATATTTCACAGGTTAGAGAGTGATTCGGCAAGAAATAACATTCACCCGAACAATAAGGAGAAACCTGAAATTACAAACAAAAACACCGGAAAGGGAACATGTCAACATGGCCAGCCAGGCTGAATGTGAAAGTTGCTTCCAAGATAATGTCTTGATTTTCACATTCATTTTCAGGTACTCTGGTTAACGCCACTCCTTTAACGTTGCTGCTTGAAAGTTTTGCCAGAAAAAGCGATTCAGTCGCGGCTTTTAGCTAACACTGCCAGATCCTTGCGCTGTTTCTTCTTAGAAGCTTTGCGCTTTTCATAGCTCCTGATGGCATTAGATATTTCGGCATCTCGCTAGCTACCTTTTCTGATGGACCACGGCCCAGTGTTGCCAGATGGTTGTCACCTAAGCGTGCTAAATCACGTCACGAAAAACTGCTAGATCCTGCTAAAAACCATGTCGCAAATTTTCAGATAAAATCTGCTAAAAATAGTGAAACACTGCTAAAAAACTGCTATTTTTGAGGTGGTTAAAATAGACTTGCTAAGCAGTGTATCAATTTTTCGTCCTGCACTCACTATCAATGGACCAGACATTAGGCCTGCGACTTCCTGGCATAACTGAACCACCTGGAATAATCATCGTAGGATGGAAATAGATTCGGCCAATGTGTTCATTCAAACCCAATGCGCTCACTAAGCACAGAAGCAAATCATTTAGGCTTCACCAAGCTATCCAGTTGCTTATTATTATGATATGATGCAATTATCTTCTTGAAGCAGCTTCGATGCGTCATAATAGAAAGTCCAATGGCAATACTAACAGCAATGTATATTTATGCATCCAATTGATTAAAGGCAGCTGGTTGTGCCTGGTGATCTTTGTGTTTCCAATCTAAAGCGTCAGAAAGAAGGTAAAGCATTTTTTGATGAAGAAGGTGTAAAAGTTTTCATCTCTAAAAATTATTGGAAGAATTGGACAAAACCGAAAATACTTACAGGCTATTCAGCAGCGATTACCAAAACTGGTAGACAGTCAAGCTTGTAGAGAAATCAGTTGCTATTGGGGGCAGTGGCGTAACTGACGGGGAGGCAAGGGGGCGAGCCGACCCCCCTGGCAAGCTAAATGTAAAAACTGGGCCCCCTTCAGTTGACATTTTGATATTTAGTATTCTTTATTTTGCTGTTTTTTTTGCGTTTAGCGTGGTGTTTTCGTTTTTTTACCTAGTATGGAGAATGGACATCCACAGATTCACTAAACTTTTTTACGAGTTTTGGCTAGTGGGCCCCCCTACTCTAACCAGTGGGCCCCCTTCAAGTAAGTTTTGCACCCCTGGTTCAAACCTCTACTTACGCCACTGGTTGGGGACCCCAGATACTTAATGCAACATAGGAATATAACATAGGGTTGTATTCTTGTATCGCTTCTGAATCACAATTTTTCAAACAAGTATTTTATTTGAAACAAACAATTTCATCACGGGGGGCCCGGGGCAATTGCCCCCGTTGCCCCCCCCATAATCCGGCCCTGGCTGCGCATTAAAACAGGGGAGTAAAATACATTGCGTCAGAGCATTACAACTGCAAAATGAGGCTGCGCTGATATTTTGTCGAATACGAGCAGTCGAGCATAGAAAGTGTGCGGTTGGGCTGGCTGGAGCACTCCCCGGTTTGCAAGATCGAATCTTGCTAAACTACACAAGAATTGAGAATGCTCATAAAGTACGCAAGAAACTTTCAATTTTTTGTCATGTATAGAAGTCCAGCAAACTTTTAGTTTTCCTTTTTCCCTGCTGAGACATTATCAAATGCCTGAATACTTTTACCCTATGTTAACAACTGCTGTTTTTGACCTCGTGCAGCAGTTCTGTCATGCTACAAACAGAAATCGGTAAAGTAGCCAAAGCGGTCAGCGCTTGCGCTGATCAGCCATAGCAGACAAAATAAAGACAATTGTTTTGGATACAGTTGACTATCGTGGAACACAATCTTAAACGTGCGTAGTGGGTGAAAGGTCTGCAAAAAGTGGTGAGATGCTTTCTGGATGCAGGCGATAACTCAATTTCCCACCAAATCCTAACTATTACCTTTTGGCCCATTTTACATTGTTTCTTGAAATTTGCATGCAAATTTCATTCCGTGGTATTTCCATTAAGTCGACAAATTAACAACCAAATGCATTGGAAAACAATAATATTCTTTTCGCAGGTAATAAAGTTTTTGTAAAATATCAAGCTTCTTTTCGCAGGTAATGAAGTTTCGTAACATATCAAAGGGATTTTTAACCCCAACCACACGTTCAATATAAAACTACCAAAATTTTTGGGGAGCGACTGCGCCTTTCAAACCACCAGTGTTCATACTTGTTTTAACTGACACAGAAACTGTCTCGGCAGAACACACGACTACTATGAATCATTGGGGAAGCCCAGAATCGCAGGAAGCACCGAAACCATCAGAAAGTTTAATTTTTGAATCGTACGCAGGCAAAAATCCGTTTGAAGTTGCCGTTTGCAGAGAACTAATAAGCCACTATTTCAGCATCGCACTGACTGACAACGATGCGGTCTCCAGTTGGTTTATTAACGCCTACAATATACGGATGCAGCACGGTGCGTCTCGCACGTAAACCAAAAACAAAACACGAAATTATGTTACAAGGCTTAGAAGAGGTCAATGTTGGATTGCAGCGAACGGCGCAGGGGGTGGTCAGGGATGGGAGGACCTGGGGGGACGAACTGCAATTTGGCTAAGTTGAATACTCACCATCGTGTGCATCACACGACACATGCAGATCGTCCCTTGCTTTTGGGCCGAACAGCAAAACCGCTGCAATTACGCTTCNGGCGTTGCCTGGCGATTCTGCCAGCGCACATCAGCCGCGGCATATCGCTGCANTGCTGCACGTTTTTCGCCCTCACGCCGGCACCACCCCTCNCCGTTCCGCGGGCGAAACCCGTCGCAGCAAATGACGCGCGGTCCGTCGGCTGTGACGATCGGCGAACTCTTTGTCGGCGCCAGCGAGCATTTTAAAAACGCACACGTACTTCCGTCGATAATAACAGCTTTCAACCCGAAACGCTCTGCGCACGCAGCCGGTAAGCGAAGCTTGGCCAAGCAGGAGTTCGTGCGATCGAACGAACGTTTAGGCTTAAAATGAACACTTTTTGAGAAAAGGAGGTCCACAACAGAAACTCTAACAGATTTGGAAAAAGTGTTCGCTTAGGACGACATTAACTGCTCCGCGCCGTTTTAACGGTGATCACGAATGACCTCGTCGTTACGGTATTCGTCAGTCTTCGTATAAAAGTGAAATTGTTCGAGCGCAAGCAATCGGGAAAGCTATCATTACTCGCCAACCGTCTCGAGAAGAGAACACTTTCAAGCAAACAGCCGACAGTTGTCAGAGAAAAAGGGACCTTGCTGAAAACGCAAGGTCATCGCAGAACCAGGCAGACCCAAACTATCTGAGCCGGCTTGAGCAGCAGGGGGGCTGAATGCCAGTGTTCGTTATTTTCTACATCTGAGTCGCCTGCGCTGCCGAGTTGACAGCATTCTGAACGCTCTTTGTCTTGTCAAAACGTGGGAGGGGTACATAAAAAAATTTCGAAACGCGGCAACGCGAATAGTTGGTTTCGGGTACAACGGCAAAAGAATGATACGACAGTTCCGTCGACAACAGTGATTGTGACATCACAAGGACACTGAAGCTTCTACAGAAAGTAATCGGGAGTTCGACGGGTCACGTGAGGTTCTCCTCGCCTGGGTGCCGGGTCGAATTGCAAGCTGGAGAAAAAACAACATTAAAAAAAATTAAACAAACCGAAGTGATATTCACCGGGAGCCTATCACATGGCGGCGCAAATGACCGACATTGAACCCAGTGTTTCCTCTAAGGTGCNCAACTGCGCAGCACCACCAGACGATTTGCGCAGCGTTCTCATTNTCGCACACTTCCAACATTCTAAATATTAAAACGGTATATACATATATATCGCATAGCCATTTTAACGCTTGGAGCGCTTCACCGTGTGTCTGCATGGTTGCGCAGTTGCATGCGCTTCGTGGGCAACAAAACAAACATTTGCACAGTGTAGAATTTTCTCAGGGGGAACACTGGTTGAACCTGCTTCTTTGTTTTGAGGCTAAATATTTGGTTTCCAGGACAATATGAACGAGCAACAACTATTCAACAACAGCATTTTGCCAACCGCCCATGAAAACAGCCATGAGAACGATTACGTGGAAACCTTACACAACAAATCCGTTTTTCGTTAAGGGTCTACTAATTCTGTCATTACCAACATACGGTCACCGATCTAATGATCTGATACGAAAATGAGGACAGTAGTCGCCTCGGGGCTCTGCATAAAGCGCGTCGCGAAATGATGACTACAAGACGTGAATAACGTCTTAGTTACTCGATGAACACTTGCGCCTGATCGAAAGAAAGCTGTCAATAAATCACTGGACCAACAGCACTACGAAATTTTTTAACACAGGCGCCGTATAAAGTGTACAGCAAAGACCGAACAAAAGAAAAATTATTATTTACAAGTTGGCAAACACTATTAGATTACTTGCGCATGCTCTCCTGGAGACTGATGGAGAGAGGGCTGGGTGCAGGGTTGCCAGGTTGGCCCTTTTGGGGCCAAATTTCGGAAATTTGGTCCCAAATAACCCTTGCTGGCACCAAAATTTTCGTTTGGCGCTTTGGCTCTTTTCCAGGATAGGCTGGCCCCTCGCAAGAATTGATCTGTTAACCTTGGGTCCTGTCTGAGAACCATATTTTTTCACTTTTTTGGCTAATTCATTGCAGATTTTCACCAAATGCCTAGATTTCGAAGGTTTTTGATTACAAAATTTTGTTAGGATCCTTAGAGTTTCTGAGTTAAATGAAAGTACGTTTATCAGAATATCTGTTACTTGCTGCAGTTGTCGAGGTAGCAGTAAGAACTGTTAAGTAACCTAACTTACTGGTTTTCAGGTGGTGCACGTGTTTGTTGGTTTTGTTCAGATTGTTGTTGCATTAGCACTTATCGAAGGATGGTAAATTTATCTCAGTTTATGGCTACACATGGAAATTAAGCTGTTCTCCTACGACCTTTCATCACGTACTTGTTTTGCTGTTGCGCTACAATTGTGATAAATTGCTAAGTATGAGTTCATATGACTTTGTAACTGCTGATAAATTTGGAAAGAATGGTTGGCCCTTTTTTTGGCCCCATGTATTAGAATTTGGCTCTTGTTTGACTATTTCTGGACTAGATTTGACCCCTTGGCCAAAAGTAGATCATGCAACCCTGGCTGGGTGGCGGATTTACATGTGCGAAGACAATGAACTTTTAAAAGATTCACTCTTCGCTGCCAACTTTGGCCACGATCCAAGCATAACCGGAAACAGCAAAGGGCGAAACAACTTACAACGAATATCTCAAAGTGTCGTCGAGCTCCATCAACGCAGCTTGGTTCCCACAGCGATAGCAGTAGTTCGGCGCACTGAAGATCGTCACCACGTTCCTATCGTGGCACCAGTTGTAACCCTGCGAACGAAGCAAGAAACAACTTGGACTTTCGATGGGAATTGCAAACGACCTGGGATATATCTTGACACGCTTTCAGGCGGTGGCCGACCAATGAGCGCAGTTAGATCCGTTTGTCTTTGTTGAAACTTATAAAAAATGCACCTTCTAATCAATAATCGTCACTTTTCACCGACATACAGTGAGATCGGGTCTAGGACAGTGCGGCGATGGTGGTCGCAAATGTTTTATACAAAACAGTGTGTTTTTGAAACACAGTAGAATTGCCCTATAACGGAATTTCAAGTGACGGGAGAAAAAGCGTCCCTATAGGCCAGTGCTTCTCAACCTTTTTGATGTCGCGTCCCACTTTTCGCCGAGGCCTTGATTTTGGGCCCACTTCACGAAAAATGTGTTTCAGAACTCATGACTAGGCGTGATTATTGCGTTATCTCGGAACATTTCGCGTCCCACCTGCAGGAGCTTCGCGGCCCACCGGTTGAGAAGCGCTGCTATAGGCGAGCTGACCGTTACAGCCGAACTACAATAAATCGTACCTAAAATGAAGGTTTAGTTGAAGGCCGCAGCCTGGCAGGGGTTAAAGTGTTCTTTGATTAGGATTGCCGCTCCAACTATCTTTTACCTACCAAAAGTGTTACAACTCGNGGGCCACTTCCAACATAATGATGAATAAAACAACAGATTCGCAAGATTTAAAAGTGAAAAGGGAAAAAAGGTGAGCTAAGTGAGTGTATCATTGAAATTATTACCAGCAATAAACAATTTATTACAAATCTCTATTAGTGCTATGCCTGTGGTTGAGGCTTCTCTGACACTATCGTTCGTTTAGCAATACCAATACATTAGTGGTAGCAAGTCGGACGCTATGGTCCGGTGTTTCGACTGCCGTTCGATTTCTGTTTTTTCCGTTCGACTTCTACGATTTGACTTGCTTCATTGTAGAAAATGTACTCTCACGCACGTACCCATACGTTGAGCGCATTTTTAGTGCGAAACCATTCTGATTGGGAAACTTATCTTTGCTAACTAATTTATAGAAGCTCTCTACAGACTAGCTTAACGCAATTAACATTGCACAGTATTATTAACGGATGTTATGCTTGTTCTAATCAAAATTGTCTACTGTAACATACACACAACAATCAATACTGAGAAGGCTCGCAGGGCTTAAAAATTCTGTCCGCGGGCCACATGTGGCCCGCGGACCTGTAGTTGGACCACGCTGATCTAGCCCATGCTTTGAATTTTGTTAGAAAATTTCCACCGTGGGCTACTGCTTCTTTTGCTCGACATTCTACTCACTGCTCCACCAAGTCTCGGTCAAGGTGACTACAGTCGCAACAATCCCCAAAAATCTCTAATACAGTACATTAAAGCATGTAATGATTTCCTTCGACACCCTGATGCCATTGTTCCGTAACATCCACGGCTCAACGATTTACCCGCTTTAACTGCGTTACTTTTTAGTCATAAAAGGTTTGTGTGGCGACATAACAGCCGTGCTTAAACTTCAAACTCTGCAGAAAGCTTGCAACTGTTGTTACACGAATAAATGTTCTGCGGGGACCGACAAAAAGCGTCGCTATAGGCGAAGTGACGATATAGCCGAGCTCTCGTAATGCACTTAAAAGATAGCGATTCTGCTTAAAAGATAGCGATTTAAAAGATGTACTTAAAAGATGGCGATTCTGCCGCGACCAAAAAAAAGCGTCGTTGTAAGTGAACTGTCGTTATATCCGAAATCGTTACAGGCGAAGTCTACCGTACTTCACAGGTTAGATTACAAAGGATGTTTGTTTGCCGTAAAGCTAAACCTTAACCCTGAAACTAAACCCAAAAATTTTTGAAAGAGTACATAAAAAGCGCTCCCATCAAAAGTGTAATGTCTTATAAGCGATTTATCGCCGAACTGTCCCATTCCGACAAGATCATCCGCCGCAATGGAACCCTTAACGGCGGAAAAATTTAAGTCAATTCAGTCATAATGTCGGAAAACGTAGACAATGAATACTGTTACAGCGAGTTTCAATACTAGTACGGGACAAATGACCGAAATGTCTCGGCGAAAAAAGAAAACAGGTCCAAAACGCCAAAACTACGCGACGCTGTTTTATTTTAAGCATTTACCACCAAGGTGGCGATGAAGCCGACGGTTACGACCGTTCCAAAGGACATTCACCCAATGGAAAAAACGCAGTAAAATAATTTCGCCGCCGACCGACAATCCCTGCTATTTTTTCAGCACAAAGGAGCGACGACCAGGTCAGGTCAACTTTGTCACAACGCAAACACTCCGCTAGCTAGCGCTACTATTTACTGAAGGCCTCTGCGACGAAACAAGCGAGCGCTCGAACAACGCAATCCGAGCAAGCGCGTGACGTTATTCCGGGTCAATTGGCAGCACTGTCAGCAGAAGCAGCGACGACTCATCCATACATATACACACACACACGCCCAGCAGCAGCTCGGTGTTTACCGCTGGTGCTGCTGCGACGTACGTGACAGGATTACGCGTCACACACAAAGGCTCAGACGACGCTCTGAGGTTTCGCTCGAGTTGCGTCACAGAACAAGAAGGTGCAGTTGTAAGATTTTAACATCAGTATGATTGGGGGGGAGGGTGGCTGAACCTTTTTT
>JGI24158J21664_10000222_pt1 | contig 44306 bp, 35 predicted proteins | sample Ectturendosymbi3_FD_21664 | JGI IMG/M metagenome (IMG submission 21664) | reverse complement strand
TTTATGTTTCGACTTTTTACACCAGGGACTTTCATCTGGTGCTGTCCCCTTGGACTTTGTCGATTTTCTATGTAGTGGCACGAATGTGACCACTACACTATAATGGATTTTGAAACTTGTGGAAGCGGAAGCATTGCTACAGATTCACCCCTGCTTCTTTTCACACAGCAGTATAAAACAATGCGTCTTACCGTTATCCGCACTCACTGTCTCAGATGTCTGAGGTCAACAGTCACATGCGGAAAAACGCATTAATTATCGTAACTTGAAGTGAACCTTTGACGATTCGTTGCCATGTTATTGTTACACAACTAAGAGAAACAGTAGAACAATGCTCTCGCAAGTTTCGCAACGTAAGTCTGCAGGCAAATGAGTGGAAATGAGTGAACTGCAAGCTGATCACTGCATCACACCAGAACAGTGAAGCTGGCTTTTGTGCAGTGTGAGTGCCACACCGGTAAATAAAGTGTTATTGCAAGAATTAAATTGATTCGAATCGAGATGCTGACTTCAGATTTTCTAACATTTTTTTATTCTTAGGCCCAATATCCAGGGTTGGGGCAAAACACGTTTTTCCTCCCTCTGCGGACACCCATGAAAGTAGGCAACCGTATCTCTTGAAAAACAAAATGTCCTTGAAAAAATTTCAAATGATCTGGTAACCCTAGACTCGGGTCGAGTCCTAGTCACCGAAAATCGTGACTCGAGTCGAGTCATTGACCCGAGTCACGCTATGCCCGCAACTGGGTTGGACAAATGGAAGTTCTCATCTCATATCTAATTACCTATTCGCTATATAGTGTTTACTGTTTACTTTGATGAACTTTCAATCCAGCTGGGCTCAGCAAGAGTGGATTTGGGTTGCACAGTGGGAATTACGAGTGCGAATCTTCTAATGTTTGGTGATGATTTATGGGTGTTGTTTAGACCTAACATAAGTGGACTTCTAGATCTTCTAAATATTTGCGATGGTTATGTTGATGAACACGAAACTGCTTTTCATTGCAAGAAAATAATTTGTGTAGGCTATCTTTTTGCCCAAAAATGTTTAAACAACCTGCTCCATCGAATGTTTTTCTAAATAGTGTAAGTGTACAATTTTCTGAACATGTCAAATATCTTGGCGTATTATTGAATCCAGAGGCAAGCGAAAGCGCTATGCAACAAGCAAGTTCAGAGGCAATTTTGTTCAGTGCTCAACGGCAGTAAAAAAGCGCTGTTGAGTGCTTATTGCATACCATGCTTGCCATCGTGCTTTTTGAAATTAGTATCGGCCATAACTTGCGAATTGGTCGCGCTAGGGCTGGGATGGCCAAACTTGTTGACCCGAGGGTCGAATTCGCGACTATCTGACCACCGATTTACGTAATCTATGCAAAATAGGTTGCTAAAATGTTTTGTAGTACAGTAATAACAATTAAATCACACCATTTTGTTTGCACGTTTATAGCGCTGCTTACAGCTAAGTTCTGCTGCTGTAGACAAGTCAACAAGAGACAGGCAGAAGCAAATGCTCTTGCACTGCTGTCCACAGTTGGAAACGCGGTGCTTCAAAATGTGCAAGGTAATTGGCGGGCCGGCTGCGGCCCGCGGGCCGTAGTTTGACCACCCCTGCGCTAGAGAGTCAGTGAAAACATCCTCGGATTCGAAAGACAGCAATCGATCCGATGAATTTAAAAAAAGGTACCTTAACATTTGAAATTTTAAGAAAAATGCAAATTTTTTATTTTCCGGAAGCAACTTTTTGGCAATTTTCCGAAAAATACAAAAAAATCCTTTCACGCTTCCCTGTTAGACCTAGGCTACTACAATTCGGCAAATACTTACAGAAGACGAGACTAAGAGCAAAACTAAAACCTTCCCGCTTAAGCAAAACTTGACGTGTGTAGGCTTATTTATGTAACGACTTGTGTGATATGTCATGAACAATATGTTGACCAAAGCCTGAACAAATTTTCCACGTGTTTCTCTTCGCACCGCAGTAACTGGAACAAACCAAATTGTAAAAATTACAAAGATAAGTGGCTTTGTCCCGGCACTATTTCGTGTTCTATGGTATCGTACATAAACCACTTACAGACAAAAGATTACACTTACTTTTGTTGAACAACCTATTTTTCACTCTCTGAATAACTGTGAAGATAAAAGGTATCATCAACTTGACACACAAATCAACATTGAAAATGTGATCCTTCCCCGCGTGAGATAAATTTTGCTATAATTTGCGTTGTTGGTTAACGTATTTTGATCGCCTTCACCACCAACCTGCTGGCGCTGTGTTTTCATCCGTCACCCCGTTTCAAACACGCACGCTATAAAGCTTGTTTGCCAACGTTACAAATTTAAGTTTTGTTCACGCATTCTGCTGAAGTTCTGAATCATACGGCGTGTTGTTTCAAGCTTTTAATGGACCTGTAGCCTTGCCGAATGAAGCAAAATTCAAGTGAACGCATTTGTCTGAGAACTACGTATTATATAGTGTTCATCATCGAAGCTTGTGTTGCGTTTTATTAAGTTTATGTTACCTTTTCACTATGTTTTCAAGCTCCAGGCCTGCAATTATTTGAGTAAGACGTAATTTCGAGTTTAAATTGTCGCCGTTAGTGTTGTGCAATTTATTCACTTCAGTCTTGAGGTGGTTGGCTTTCCCTGACCTTGTTTTAGCTTTTCAACGTTTCACCTGTTACCATTGCTTGCAGATGTAAGGACTGGCGTGACGATGCAATATAGTGTTACGTGAAATCAATTTCCTGTTAAAAAATTTGCGATGGATTCTTTGCTTGTTTCACCCGTGGAGTGAAGTTACTTCAACACAGTTGTAGAGAATAACATACCTTAAACTTCTGTCTTCAAGGTTTTAATAAACTTAAATCTCAAACTAACGTAACGAACGAAACGAAGTAAAAGACATGCTAATAGTGCTGCAGCAAATACGAAATGACACGAACAGAAAAACATCAACCGCTTGCATGTAACACGAAAACAATCAGCGAAAAGCTAATCATTGCGTGTATGCACAAGACGCATGATTTCAAACAGTAATTTTCATTACAACAGTTCCAAATATTGCAGAATTACTTAAATTTTCAGTTGCCAAATTCATGTACACTTTTGATAATGGTGAACTGCCTAAGAACTTCGATCAATACTTTTCTGATATTGCATCAGTCCACCACAAATATCAAAACACAGGCTTAGTGACTTGAAAATTATCATTTACCCTGAATGAAAACGTCTCTGGTCAGTTTTCTTTGAAAGTATTGTACCCAAATATTGTTCTGATATTCCTGAAAATTTGAAATCTCTCTCAACTTATTCGTTTGGAAAGTGATACAAAAGCGACCTATTATCTTGTCAACTTTCCTGATGCTAAGCCCAAAATCGTCCGGTTCCGAGATGGGCTTAAGCGGGAGCTACTGTATTGCTCTCAGCGCTCCTGTTTTCCTTATAATTTTACATCCGCAGTTGCCCACTCCACCCCTCGGTACCTCGACACGCTCTTCCTCTGCTTTTCGTTGTTGTTTTTGTTTACATATTTTGTTTGACGTTGATTCGATGGATCTTCTTACTTTTGTTTCACTATATGCGCAACGTCTTCAATTAAAAATTGATTTGTGCGTGCAACAGGGCAGGCTGAGCAGTTAACCCATAAGGTTTTTCGCCAACCCTTTTGTATTTAATGATGTTAGTTCACATCATTTGCTAAACCTGAAAGTTTTTTATGTTTATATATTTTCATCAGCATGCAACTAATTTCTGCACTTTGAAGTTATTCCTTTCTCTTTCTGTTGTATTTGTGTTATTTCGTAATTTCGGTCATGAATATACTATACTTGACCAGCACGCGGCTTAGGGAGTTTATGAATTACGAATGCAAACTTATAACCGTCGCGGCTTAGTCTTTGAAATTTTCATTGTAGTTTAGATTTTGGTTTGCAAAGGCATCAATATTGCTGTTTTTTGATGAATTCAGTAAAGCTTCCAAGTGTTTTTTTCACATTGCTGCATCAGCTTAATTTTCAATTGCGCTCCCACCGAGGATGGGAGCATGGTTTCCTATTTCTTTTTCTGATATTTTGCCAGAACATTCTCGGATAGTGGTCCTGCAGGGCCTTGCAAGTGCATCTGCCTTGAGTTTTTCCTTCACCTTACAAGTCCTTATTGCAAATTTGAAATCTTTGCACCTTTTTTTCATATCAAAGGTTCACTTCTCATCACTGTCTTTCCTGAAAAAGCGAGAACGGTTTGTTTCCGACGGCGCAAACCTAAGAGGTTGTGGCATGCGGCAGTGAGAACATTTCTATACAGCTCTATACAACCAGCCCTGGAGAGCGAGTGTTAGTAGCCACCAGGTTCAGTGTAACATTCCTACCTTTGACGCTGTGCTACGAAAATACACGTACCTGTTTCTCGAAAGATGCAGAAAATCTAACAACGTATGGTTACGTGCTTTGATGCACTCAGATTGTTTGTATTCTTCACTATTCTTTGAACACTGTAATCGCATTTTATTCTGTGAATGAGTGATCGAACTTTGCAGTGTCCATTTGATCGATGGCGTGTGTTTGATCGATCGAGCAATAGAGCTTTCTGCCAAATGCGGTAGATCGTAATGGTTCACCACTTGGGAGTCGAATGTGAATGTCTCCAATGAAAAGGCTATGTTTGCTCTTTCACCGCGACTGCTACGATGGCGTTAGAAACTGGCTTTTTACTTTCGCTGATTTTATTTTCCGCCACATTGACGATCACCAAAAGTGTAACCAATGAACTTTCTGAAATGTACAAATCACCGACAGCAGCGCCGGTAAACAGGGTCCACACTGACTAAGTGGTAGCCATGCTGGATTTCTTCAACAGATGCAGCTTTGCAAACGCGATGCTTTCGACAGGAAATATCGTTGCGGACGAGTACCAAAAAATCTGCAGAACACGATTACACCAATACGTTCATGGCAAACAAGCTTCAACGGAAGGCGTTACTGGCGAACAGATTAGTGCGTATGTACAATACCTATGCTAACGTCAGTGAAAAATCGCCGATTGTTCCAACAACAACGCAGCTAGGCGGATACTACACGCGCTTCCGCAAACAGCTGCGTCGAACCCCAATGGATATTTCAATTATTAATCGTTTGTCACGTTCCACGTCGTGAAACACTGTTTGAATTTGGGTTCAAGTCAACCCTTGACGCGGAATTCATCGAACTGGTGGCTTTTGCCAAATTGATCCAGTTGTTGGTTTCGTTGCGCAGAACTGGTCACACTACGCAGCAAGGTATAAATCATCGCACTTTGCAGCTAGCGTATGTCCGAATGGTCAGTTTAGCTTCGCTTGGGAAACAGGTGATGAACTTCAGTCATGAGTGGTTTGTTCTAATTCCGCGAATATCTTATCGCAAGTCGACTGTATCGGGTCCTTAAGATGTTGACACATGCTGGGTGGGGCTGAGCTCTACTATTTACCACATTCTTCACTAGTGCAACAAATTGCACTTAATTGACTGCGTTGAGAGGATTGTTGATTTTCAGCACAAAATTTCTTAGCCTTCCGATCCCTTGTTAGCCAGTAATTATCTGAAAACCTTCATGATGTTGTACATGTTGCAGAAAATAATGATACGGCAGTCAGGAAACAAGTACAATCAATGCGACAGTTTGTACAATTGTCTAGACCAGGGGTCCGCAAATAGTGGGTCGCGACCCAAATTTGGGTCCTTCTTCCACTCTGGGTCGCGAAAAAAATTCAAATTTACTTTTTAAATTTGCCATTATCATTAGACAGAATAAATGCAATTGTTTACTGTTATATGTGCTAAGTTTCATACAAATTTTTGCAAGAAAATTGCTACTGTCAATCAATAGTAGTCTTAACATTGATATTTAATTGCAAAGCATTTACTACAAAATTATATGCTCACGAAATGTTTGGGTCGCGAGGATTTAAAACATTTTTGGGGGGGTCGTGACAAAAAATATTTGCGCACCCCTGGTCTAGAGTCACACAACGGACTTCAAGGGGAGATACCGTGCTGTGAGATCGAACTGACTGGGGGCATACAGTACTTAACACATGAAAATATTACCAATCAGCCGGTAGCTGCGAAGTCGCGACGGTTTTAACATCAAAAAGGGTCAAAATTTCTGTTCCTGCACGGGAGAACTACATCCTTATTTTCTTGTGTACACAGACTGGCGACTTGCAATATGTTGAACTCGTAAGTTCGACCAGCACTATTACAAGCGCGTAAACGTGCAGGCAAAACATTGCGTCGACGCCGTAAACGCATTATATATCAGTAGCACCAATCTGACAGCATCGAATGTTGAAAAATAGCTTCGCTAATCATATCACAAAGCACCGTATTAAAGAAAAATATAGACAAAAAGCAGTCATGATAGACTGCTACCCTAAAGATGCCGAACTGAGACCATAAAAAAACAAGGGAAAAAGTGAAAAAGCACCTTCAGCTTGCAACAATGACTGGCTGCAATGCGAATATGGAAAGAGAGCAAAGCAATACGCAGTTTCTGAACACCAGTTAACACAGGCGTTCCAGCGGAAGGCGCAACGATGGCAAAAGTTACTACTGAGCGAGTGAGGTATAATCAAAGCGCATATGCTGCTGTTAGGTTGAAAGCATTGACCGGATCAAAAAATAGACTTTCTCAAAATGAGCAACTTAAAATGAGTTGTTCCGTTCAGATATGAAAACACGCACGCAAAATAAACTTTAGCCTTCTCTTTCAGCACCAGAATGGCTGCGTGGTGCTCACGGGCTACAATGTTTTTTGCGAGTTCGGGTGAAAAATGAGAAGACGGAAGGCGTTAGACAATAAGATCAGCTAAAAAATACAGCAAGCCCATCTGTGGTTTAGTACTGGAATGGAACACTTTCTCGGAAAGCAAAATCGTTTTCGCTGACAAACTACGGAAAACAAGCTTAATCGTAACAACTGCTTGCATGTTGCTTCTGCGAAAGACTGCATCGCGGACCGCGTCGAGGAAGTAATAATGTTTTTCCGAGATGAAGCATCAAATTTGATATATCGAAGAATGGGTTTTAATAGTTCCCTCTCGCTATTATCTGGCAATACTCTTCCTGCTCAACCAATCTCAATCACTTACGACGCTACACTGGAAACACTGTGGGCGGATTTGCTGTAATGAAAGCCATAGTGATCTACCTAGCCAAGCAGGATCGCTCTGGCGAAAGGACCTCGGCCAGTTCAGGGCGATTTACAACGCTGTGCCTGCTCACAGCGAGGCCAGAGCACGAGCAGGGTACTTCGAAAACCGCAAGACAGGGCTGGAAACAAAAGACACCATCAAAACGAAAAACTGCGCACGAGATGAAAAGAGTTGCTGTACAAAACGAAACAAAGGCAGGTCAAAAAAGTTTCATCAATAGCAAAACACGCAAAAAAGAGTAAAAACGGTACGCAAGTCGAACTTTACAAAACAAAGATGTTGGCATAAAAAGCAGAAGAACAAGGCGCTTCAAAAGGTAATGACCATTGCGAGTCCTTTGGTATGTTCAACAGAGTTCCACCGCCTCCGTCCAAGAACCGACAGAGCTTCCGTCCGTCAATGATGATGATGATGATGTGTAATTTCTTGGGGTACGAAAAAGAGTAGCGTCCTTTCGCCAATACCACCTGCAACCACCTTTGAGTCGTTCCAACTGCAATGGAGGCCTGCGCAAGGGTTCGTTGGTTGGCAAGAAAAACGTCTTGCCCGGCGACGCAACTCCGACGACGCCGCTTAACTCGTACAGTGAGGAAGAGGCCCTTCAGGTCAGAAGCAAAAAACGTCTTCTTCACGACGAATCGGTAGCAGGTGACGGAGGAGGGTTGTAAATACAAAAGCTGTGCTCCGTTATCGAAGGCGAGGTTCTCGCTGATCGGGCCTGCATTGCAGGGGACAGAAGGACCGTGTCTGCGTCGTCGGTGGTTCGACCTTCTTCATCATCGTCCTCATCATCATCATCATCCTCCTCCTCTTCGTTTGGATCGCACGACTCACCGGCATCCGGAAGCAAGGGATCGGTTTCCTCCTGGATGCGGCTGGTAATATCTTCCACTTCCTGATTGGAGGAGTCGTGGGGCGGCGGGCCCTCTTCCTGGTCCAGTGGTTCGTCGGCCTCCGTCGTTTCTCCATGTGTGTAGCACTCGGAAAGGTACTGGCTGTGCGGAGTGGGCGGGGGGGCAAACGGGTCCGTGTCCGAGTTCATTTCGGTGCCAAACTTGGGCTTGAAACGGCGTTTCCCGGGACGCGGCCACGCAGCGCTGTAATAGGTCGGGGGACAGACAGGGTAGGGTTGCTCCCCGCAAGAGCAGTCGGGCGATTCGGAGTTGGCCGCGTCGCTGCAGCGATATCGCGACGAAGCGTTGGAGGAGACCTCATCGCACCGCCGCGTGTGCCTGTGGCGGGAGGAGCCAGAACAGTAGCTGTGGTGGTAGTAGCAGTGGTGGCAGCACGAGTAGTGGCCGTAGTAAGGGGGCGGTGGGTCGCACGGGACGCCGACGCTGCTTCCCCCCGACTTGCTGCCGTTGCGGTGCTGGCCTCCCTGGCATCGATTCTTGCTGCAAGTGTCCGCGTCGTCGCAAGTGTCTTCGGTCGTGCATGGTGTGGGAGGAGGGGGACCGTTAGTGCGGTGTTGATGACGTCTGCAACATGGCGTAAATCAGTGAATGAAGCACACCTAATCCCGCCTGGATCACATTGAAAAGCCACAACGCCAAATCTTCGCTTGAGGTACGATCAATTCGCCAACTCAAGCCACGGGTGGCAACAGCGTCGAGTCAGAATGTGGGTCAACTTTGTCCATCAAAATGTAAAGCGAGGCAAACTTGCAAACGTGACAAACAAAATGCAAACATGCCGATTCTCGCTTCCCTTCGATCATACCTGTGTCGATGTCCACTCTTGCATCTGTGATGGGAAGTGCGGCCAGAGTGGCCGTCTGACGAATGGTAGCAGTGGTCACTCTTGGAGCCCGACCTGTCGGTAACTGGAGATGGTGGAGGATTCCAGGTCTGCGCACAGCGAGATATTTCCTGTTAATTCCAAAAAAACTGACAGCCGAAAAAATCCTGAATGAACAACATTTGGTATTTCCCAACCGCATTCCAAAAACGAGACCCAAAATCGAAAGACTTGATCTGAATTCTCGACCCGCCAGACTGAAATCTTTCTTTTTCACCGCGAAAAAGGAATACCTTTCCGTTTTCAAAACAAATGACTACGGACGAAACAAAAACTTTCTGTTGCATGAAAAATAATATTCGTCAAGGCTTGGGGCATATCAATAGCTCCGGTTTACAATGGCAAGACAGGCGCGGAAAGATGCAATTTCAGTCACTGCTTACAAAGTAACAGCCGACTGTTTCAAAACTCAGGACACTCAGGGCGAAGTTTTGTCGCAACGACCAGCAGAAAAAATAAACTTGCCACGTGTGGTCAAATTTACCTCACGATAAAATACCTCGCAATGAAAAGATTGCTACGAAAATCTTTTTTAGGCAGGTTAGCCTTCGACTGGGCCCAACTTTCAGTCTGACCTACAAAACTCCAAGTAAATGAATGTCAATCCCGTAATTATATTCGTGTCGCTACTGACACATTTAAGTTTGCTTCTAAAACAAAATTAATCCCTTGAATGGACACGGGTTCAAATGCTTGCGATCAGCGTACGTCAAGATCTCCGCACTTGGCGATAACCTTTGACCCCCCAAGAGTCAAAGTTTATCGAAACGAAACACAACACGCAGGAGTTACAGAAAACGCTGTGATTTGTAGACGCCATTTTCAACACGAAAAATGCGGTAAGGAAACAGAATTATAACGTGAATTGTCGTTACCTGTGGAAATCTGCTAAGCACGGTCTTCGAACTGGAACTGCTGGAAGCGCCCGGTATTCCAGGTCTCTCAACGACCACCGTCTGGTTTCCATGAATCGCGTATGGATACCCTGGCCACGGAGCCAAAGGAGCGTGCATGCCCCCGGGGTCCACCATCAGGGGGATAGCCTTGCCAGGACCACCGCCCGGGGGAAGAATCGCAACGTTTATGGTCGAACGGGGCTGACCACTTCCCCCCTTCTTTCGCGCGCCGTTCGTTCCCGCTGAGGCGCCAATAGCGCCACGGCGCTGCCTGTTCTTGCCTGCGGCGTCGCCGGTCCCTTGGAAGTCGAGGTTGAAGTTGAGCTGGCCGGTTGAATCGGGGCCGAAGTAGAGCACGGGGAGTTGCTGCTGGTTGCTGTTGGACTGCAAAGACAAGACCTGGTGTTCGACCGTAAGTGAAAGAGCGCGTTTTCTCGGGTTTCCTAAACGAATCACACGCGCGGAGAAAAAAGGCTATGTTCGTGTTGAGTTGGCAGGGAAGCAAAGGCGGCCACAAGCTAGTAAACGATGATGAGCTTCACGCCTTAGTTTGAAACACATGCACGTGAAAGTTTCTTGCCACATACTGGGTGGGGCTTGATCTCAGCGTCCAACACAGGTGGCTACAAGCGTTTCAAACAACAAAAAGTGCTGCCATAGACTGAGAGTGAAACTTGAAGTGAATGCGTTGCAGTTGGTAGGTTTTCGCGACACTGCTTCAACACGGACACCGCAGAACTGCCACTAATGCGAAAGGAGAGCGCCTGAAGCTACGATCGAAGTTCTATGAGGGACTGGCAGAACTAACTGTTCGCCACTGTTAAAGATAACTAACCATGCAGTGCCGCAGGAAAGCTATGACGACGACCAGCAACAGAAGACCGCTGCAGATCCCGATAATGATGATGTAAGTGTTGTCCGGCTCGGAGCTGGTGGAACTCGGTGGTGCTGGGAGAAGATATAAAGAAAAAAGGTTCAAGACGACAAAACAAAACATTCAGACAATAGGCGAACTTATAAGGATGGATTATTTCTACAGTTCATTTAGGCCAGTTGGGTCAAATCATTCGATTAACAACAGTAGACCTTCAATAGGAGATAGCACAGAAAGCCTCCGTTTCCAGCCTGATCCTTTTCCACTTTTTACAGCTTTGTGGGGGTTCGCATCCGAAAGAGCTTGTCTACGTCATGCGTTGTAAAACAATTCATAAAAGTTAAGTTAACCCCCCCCCCATTACCTAATAGATCGACTGGCTCTAAATAGCCTCGCTTATTTTTGAAAAATGCGACAGAGGCTGGCAAGTAAAAGCGTGCAGGAACGATTGAGAGCAGCTGTAGCATCGAAGAACAAATAATAAACTTCACGAAACAGAGCGAACTATTAAAAGAACACTGTGCTGTCATTTGGAGCGCTTCAAAATAAAAACGGAAGTTCCGTCTTCAGGTAAAGCTGCACAAAAACCGAGACAGCAATCTGAAGAGCATCAGCCACGATCCTAACCTTGCGAACAGTTTTCATCCGACCCGTCCGCACAATCGGGTTTGCCGTCGCAGCGAGCTGTCTTCGGCACGCAACCGCGCGCCACGCACGAGAACTCACTCGATCTGCACAGCTCTGAAACGTCCAGAACAAAATGCGATCAAGGTTTGCTCGAAACTAACAGGAGCAAGGATGGGTTAGCTCAGTGCTCTAACCCAAGGATCCACAAATAGTGGGTCGCGACCAAAATTTGGGTCGCGAGACTTTCCACTCTGGGTCGTGAAAAAATTTACGCTTTAAATTTGCCATTCTCATTAGACAGAAAAAATGTAAACATTTACTGTTTTACATGCTAAGTTTCATGCAAATTTGTGCAAGAAAATTGCTATTGTCAATATGGTAGTTTCACAATAGAATAGGGGAATTATTTTCCGCAAAATCATATGTTCACAAACTATTTGGGTGGCGAGAATTTAGAACTATTTTTTAGGGTCGGGCCAAAAATTATTTGCGCACTCCTGCTCTGACCTACAGACACATTCACCCGAACCACACAAATCGACTCACCGCAATCCATCTCATCGGAACCGTCAAGGCAATCCTCGGTCCTATCACACCTCGCGGTCACCGGGACGCACTGGGCACCCGGGCCGATGGCGTTCGTCATTGCCTTCAGGACCTTGGTGGCGGCGGTGTCCTCGAGCGGGCGCCCGGAGCCCAGCGAGCCGCACTGAAAGAAGCCAGGCGCGCAGGAGGGACAGTTCTCCTCATCGGTCTCGTCCCCGCAGTCCGGATCACCGTCGCAGCGCCACTTCAGCGGCACGCACCCGTGCTGCTTCTGGCACGTGAACTGTTCCGACGTGCAAGTAGACTGGGCCTCTGCCGAACGAACGACGTTTGACGAAATCAAAAGCAAGCGACAGCGCAACTGACGCACAACAGACGTTTTTCCACGTTGGCAAGCTCTGGTCGTATTTCCGCGGTTCGGAATGAATCGCTGAGCACTGGTGACCAGGCGGTGCACGTGAAACTTCTGCCGCTCAAGAACACAGCTATTGAAAGAAGACCGATGGTCGATCTTCCTCAGGAAAAAACGGGAATAGTTATTCGAGCTTACCACATTTGAAGTTGTCTTTGACCACGAGGTGCTCAGGGCAAGAGCAGTGCGTGGTGCCGTCAGAGTTGGGAACGCAAATATGCGAACAACCGCCGTTGTCAAAGGAGCACGGGTGAGAGTCTGCACCGAACACGAGAAAAAGAATCGTTAGCGAACAGCCGCAACCGGACAAAAACGGGTTTATTCCAACACATAATTTAAACAAACGAAGCCGCATTCAGAACGCATTCGCTTCATCTAAAAATCACATGCTTTGCCGAAGACGACCCATCGGCGCTAGATTTTCCAACGCCATTATTATTGCGCAAACCAACTCACTGAGGCTGTTCTTGTTCATTTTGACAACGGCGACAATGTCGCGCAGGTTGTGGATGCGACCTTGAACTTTGCGCCTGTTCGAGGCGTCGTTCTTGTTCGCTCCTTCGATTAAGCCATTGCTGGCCTGCAAAAAATGCAAGCGTGGAAAATCGCCGCTGAGGACAAGTACGCAGGCAGGATGGGGGCGCGTGTCAATAAGGGCAACTGAACACGCACCGCGATCGCCGGCGCACGCCCACTTATCGCCAACAGAAAAGCTGCTGCAAGTCAAAGTCTGATGAAGTCGTGAGAAATAGAAAACATTTGCGCGGGTCACTACTCGAAAGCAGGGAAAGGCAACTTGCCACTCGCTCCAATAAAAAATAGGTTGCCGACGTGGTTTATCGTCAAACTATTACTTCGACCGAGAAAAAGAGTTCGCTGCGAAGAGATAATCGCACATAAAACCAGCAGTACCTGCGCGTCAATCCAGTACAAGTTCTCGCCGAAGACCGCCAAGCCGACAGGCTGAATGAGGCCGGTCTGTACGAAGGGCGCCCGGTCTTTGACGTCAACTTTTGACGACTCGATCCTGTTCTGGTCCGCCCAGTACAACCTGCGCGAGTCAGCAACCCCAGATTAATGACGGAAAGAGTCAGACTGTTTACGGCAGTCGTTGTTGTGTGACGGTTGCGCAAGCTGCACCCGCTGCTAAGCGCCAAAACTTCCTTGATGGCCACCTTTACTTCGTTTAAACCAAGAGACAAGCTGACGCCGAAACAGCTTCGCTGACATCGACTTTAGGCTTCATCCACTACACACTTACAACAGTAGTATTTACCAACAGTGCTTATTACCAGAGATTTAGGTTTTCTTCCTCGAAATCATCTCGGAACAAAAACACCGGTTTGTTTTGACCTAAACACCGCGGCGATTGTAAATGAAAGCAATCCTATGTGATCGGGTTTTAAGTAAAAGCTGGCGCCTAAACCCACGCAAGTTGTCTGCGGCGAATCATCGCCCGGTGCCTGTGAGTTACGTACTCGCCGGAATCTTACGCTGGCTGTAGTCAGCCTATAAGCGAACAACATTGAGTTAAGAGTCTAACCACCCGTGGCAGCTTAACAACCAGTTTCGAAGCACCAGCAGTATTGATAGCCTGATCCCCACAAAACTGCAAAAAAGGCTAAGATGTCATTACCTCGCTTGCGGGACATAAGTTCATCAGGCAAGGGACACGAACGATGGGACGACAAGCAACAAGAACACGCGAACGATGGGACGACAAGCAACAAAAACACTGGGTTCTCAAGGCTGGAGGCCAAGCGAGTTAAAAAAATCCGGGAGTACCAACCTCTCCGTTTCGCTGTCGACCGTTAGCGCAGTAACGTTGTGCAGACCGCGTTGGAAGAGAATAACTGCGTCCGAGCCATCCAGCATCGTCTGAATGATTTTCAGCCGGCACCGATCCACGGCTTTGCATGCGTTGGTGAAGTACAGACGCCTGTGACGACAGCGACCGGTTCGATAATACTTGCGGGCGGGCTGGGAATTATTCAAACAACCGCAAAGAACAACGCTTCCACTTTCATGGGGTAAGTAAACAGCGCGGTAATCATCGTACCTGTTACGATCGCAACCAGTTCTGGGCTACGATCGGAAATGTGTTGCTGCGTGAAAACCGCTGCTAGAATGCGGTGGAACCTGTATCTTGGCAACTGAAAACCGCATGTAACGAACTAACTTTGAATCGGGACATGTCGCAACCTGGCTGCTGACTCCACAGAAAACAATTTCAAAAATCATGTCCCATTACAATCTTCCACCTCGCAACCCACACAGGACAGACCCGCGGCGTTTCCACTGCTCAGATGAAAGTGATCGAAGCCGCAGACCGAGCGCGTTTTCGACGCCGAGGAACGCACTTCGCAATAAACGTCATAAAACCCACCCGTGAACAGGATCGACAGCGATTTTACGAGGCATTGCTTCCGTCTTCATTCCAGAGCTGACTCCTTGAATAAAGCTGGACAAGACGGTGCCGATCGTCGTGCCGTCCAAGCGCATCAGGTTGATCTGAAACACGCGATAGAATCAAAGCCAGATACGTCGCGCGTATGTTCGCTTGTGAGGGGTTCGGCACATCCATCGCCGGGATTCAAACGTAAGTGATCGTTCTGTGGATCCACAGCGGCGGTAACAGCGGAATGGTTCAAAATAAATTACAGCGCTTCGCAACTGGCTCGACAGGACGCCATTTCCGATCAGGTCCCCGGCCTGAACAAGCGTCTGCCAATGCGTCGGTCGCAGCGCAGCGGGGTCATGAGCGCCATCTGCAAACCTGTACCCAGTACAGTGGTTCTTAACGTGGGGTAAATTTTCCCCTGGGGGGTAAATTTCATCTTCCAAGGAGGTAAATTTATTGAACCACAAATTGCAGCCATTGTTAATTTTTATAAATCATTCTAAACTGTAAAAGTTTATTAAATTGCGTAATTTCAAGAAATGAGCACCAATGAGTGTATTGGGGGTGAATCGTAACCTTGTTTGATAAAAGTGTAAGATATGCAAAAGAGGTTAAGAACCACTGACCCTTTAACTGGAGTAACCGCTGCACCAGCAGTCAAGCAAAGGCATAAAGCATACAACCACAATACCGAAACTTATCTGTGAAGTTGGAAAAACCACGCGCACACGGAACAAAATTCAACAGAACGTGGAGTTATCTGTTTAATGCGAGTGTCATGTGACGGTCGGAAGGCACAGAAAAGCAAACCACGTCTGCGACAATGTAAAAAAATGACAAGTCGGACGAGAACACTGCACTCAGCAGCTCCCCAGCACTAACCGAGTTGTTCATACTGTCCGTCCAGTACAGAGATCGGCTGTACGGGTCCACTGCTATGTCGTATGGTGCGTGTGAGCCACTGTCGTTGTTCAACAAAACCCGCACCTGCAACAAACGCGCAACGGCTGATTAAGCGCATTTTTGTTTTGCATATATTTATATATTGATCCGACAATCTTTTGCTGAAGACATAAAACCTTGTACAATAACAAGTATTAGCCGTTGTTAACTAACCAAAATGCGTTACTTTTTACAAAACATAGGTCAATATGCGGAATATCCGGCAGCTGATAAAAGCTTGCGGTGCGAAAAGTAGAAAATCAAACAGAAAATTGACTTACACTTCTATTCACAAATCTTCCGTTTTCAGCTTTCATAACAGTCAAAAGTAATTCAGACCAAAATCATTACATGATTGCACAAAGAAAATCGCACAAAGTTTTTGTTTTCTTTTGCTTTTGTACGCAACGACTGGACACGCAGCAGCGCAACATCAAATTCCCCCTCCGTGTTGCCAGCAACCAAGCAGACGGCAATTTAATTACAGTGAACAGCACACAAACAAACCCGATCGCTATATCTGCCGGTCCACAGAGACTGGCTATGCCTGGAACGCAGCCAGTGCTAATCTGGCAGCGCTAACAACCGTAACATGCACGACATACATTACCTCCGAGCCGTTCGGGCGGGCGCTCATGATCTGCTGGCGATGGCAGTCGAGCCAGTAGATCCGCTTGTCGATCGGGTCGTAATCGACTGCGCATGCGTCCTGAGGCAGACATTCAACAGTCAACATAAACACAAATGAGTCAGACTTAATGGCCCGTTCGTAAAAAAAGACTGTTCGCATTCACAAGGCGCGAGTTCCATTTTTTAAAAAACTACGATTAAAAAAATCGGCGTCGATCGAGAGCACGTTGCCCGCATCAAGACAACTTATCGCCTCAAGGTCGTTGGCACAATCGAATGTTGACCAACCTCGATGCCGCGAATAGGGAGCACGGCGTCGGGACTCGGACTGACGTCGGCCCTTTTCTTGACGGGCGAGCCTCGCTTGGGCGCTTCTTCACCGGGCACCACACCGAGCTCGCCAGACGAGGACTGGAAGACAATCCGGCTCATGTAACCGGTCTGGCTCACGAGGAGAAAGTTCTCTGGAGCTGTGAGGAAGAAAACAGGAAACGCTCGGTGAAAATCGCACGAAACTTGCATAAATTGCATGTTTGGTGAGTGTACTTATACAGAGTACATCAGGTTACCGTAGGCGCGACGCAGTACACACCGAGTAACCTCCCAATTAACAACTGAGTTAAAAAAATGGAATTTTTTAACTGTGCGCTTTTTCTGCATTCCACAACAAAAAATAACTCCGCTCAAACTTGTATGGCGGCACATTACGTGGCACTGCCAGCATAAGCTGTTTTGGCTGAACGACGTTCAACACGACACCGAAGGATGAACTGGGCAGGCGTCCTCACTTGTTTCGATTTCTAACTGTGCTTCACCAGGAAACGATCCTAACGTTGTTTATCAACCAACACACTGCGTCAGCGTTTGCCAGAGGCGCAAATCTCAAGTGGATCCAGCCGCAAGCAAACCAAGCACGTACTTGGTTTTTGTCTGAAATATATTTGGCGGTCGCACCAGTTGTTAACCAAGAGATTACTATCAGCGCGAACTAACACACGAAACATGCGGACAGCACGATTCTTTGTTCCGCTCGGCTTTTCTCACCATCTCTCACCTGTGCAAGTCACATTGTCAGCGTTCAGCGTGTAGTGGGCGGGGCACGAGCAGGTGTGCCGACCATTGTGCAGGCTCAGGCACAGATGCTGGCATCCTCCGTTGTTGTGTGAACAAGCGCTAACTCCGCTCTGGCGGGATGCGTGGAAGACCAACATATCGTTGATGTCGGCCAGACCCCTCTCGATCACCCTCCTGCGAATGAACTGCTTTAGCGCATAGTCGAACACACGGGTAGTTGAGCATTAAGGGATCGAAAAGACGGTGGGTGTGGATTTCCGCTCGGATGAAGTCGGCCAGTTTCCTGATTTCGATGGAATTAATATGTAACCAAAATTTTCGCCAGAATGTTTCAGTCAGAAAGACAGAGACTTCGTATGCAAATTACCTCTCTACCGGGTGAAGGCTGAACATACGAGTAGCTGAAATTCACGAATAGTTTGGATATATTCACCAAGTTAGGTGGGATGAATTCAAAATTTTGAAACCTGGTTTCTGCCATGGTTGATACGAAGAGATCAACCGAAGGATGACCATAAACCAAGTGCAAAGTTCAACAGTACTCTAAAATTTTTTGAAAGAAAGCGCATTGCATTGGATGGCCAAGTCCGAAAATAAATAAGTTTTTTTGTGTGCTTGCCATGTTTAAGAGTTGCAGCGCACGTGCTAATCTTTCGATGTGTGAATATTATCGCCAGGGTTGTTAACCACATTCCTGCGGGAGCTTGCCTTTAAGTGTCGTTTGTTGGTTGTGCAGTTTGTTGCGTGCACTATTCGATGTTGCTACGTTGCTTGTTGGTTCCTTTCTCTAATACATCAGCATTGCATCCTTTTAGTTTGCAGCGTTTGCTGTTGGCCTGGTCTCAGCTTCCGTGGTCGGAAATAGTTGAATAAAGTCTTAATGTCAAAAGCTGTTTTTAATATTTCCACGGTTCGGAACAGTGTTTTGTCGCTTTTCTAAACACGACGAAACGAAACCAAACGTAAAACAGAGGGCAACACACATCACTTAAAACCTACCCATTCTCCCCGTTAACTTTATTTGCACGCTCAATGCTGTTTCTCTTGCTGTCTGACCAGTAAACGTACTCCCCGTACAGTGTTAGTGAGAAGATGGACCTGGATTCGCCGTGGACCACCGGCTTCATATCTTTGCCTGCAGGGGAACAGAGAACAGCGATAAGCGTAATGTTTAGAAAAGGACACATAACTTATTCCAGGATGTCGGCTTTTCGGGCATCCGCTTGCAGAAGCTTTTAACACAGAAGAAAGAGCTGCGGTGAGCTATTCACAACAACAACCACAACAAGAGTAAGGGTGTGATACGGCCGCAAGTTCTGAACCTATTGACAAATACCACGCACAAGCTTACGGCAAACGTATTTTCAGCTCTGTGTTCGGCTGGAAGTCGCAGCCCTGCCTCACCGTTCATATCCATCGAGATGATCTCGTTGATCTCGAGGTCAACGAAGTACAGTCTCTGCGCCTCGTAGTCGATCGTGAGTGAGTTGGCTCTGCCCACCGAGCTGTCCTCTGTTATTTTCACTACGTTCGAGCCGTCCATTTCCGCACGCTTGATGCATGGCACGTTGCCCCATTCCGACCAGTAAATATAACTGTCACAGAAGCAAAGACTCCCTTTCGGCGACGGGCAACGCAGACGACGGTTGTAAATAATCATACGAAAGCGATTTCGATTCGATTAAGTTACAGTCGACGAATAATTACTCCGTCACACTTCTGCAAAGTCAACTGGTATCACACCTTTGCTTGGCTGCGAGGAGACGCGAGATGCTTTTCGCTTAACTACGGCTCTCGTTAAACCTGTACAATAAAAGCAATTTACCCATTGGCAGGATCCATCGCCAAACTGCGCGGGCTGTCCAGGTGCTCCCATACGATCGGACGGCGACTCGTTCCGTCCATCTTCGAAACTTCGATTCGGTTCGTTGACGAATCCGACCAGTAAACGTTCCGCCCAATCCAGTCCACCGCAAGTCCTTCCAACGTTTCGAGGCCGATGTCGACAAAAGCCTCAACGTCTGTGCCGTTCATAAACGCGCGCGAGATTTTCTGCAAAGCAACCGTTGACATGCGGGTCAAGCGAGTTTATGGCAGCGAGCCTAGATTGTACAGACATCGCAAAACGGCAATCACCGCGCCCAGAAATGATCGACAGCGGAAGTTGCATCCTTCCCAAACAGCTTTTCGTTCTTCCAATGTCGTGTTAAAACGAACGTTGATGATATTCGAAAATAAAAAATTCCTACGTAAACGCCAAAACTCTGCGGAAATGCCTGTGTGTGTTGCTTTATTTCTACGGCATTAAGCCACTTTGCCAGGACAACATTTTTTCAGAATGGGAATATATGTTTTCAGCATAGAGCTATTTCTATAGTTTTTCCATCGCCACGGAACTGATGCCTGAGCAGGCTGAATGCAGAGCGGTCGTTCCAGAGACCGCTGAAGCAATACGAGCGGCTAATCCGTCAAATCCCATGAGTTCGTATCAAACACGGCAGCAAACAGCAGAGACCAATGCTGTTCTGATGGCGAAGCTAGTGCAAGCCGCAATCCGGTAAATTTCCCGAGTAAGTTTAAAGGTGTAAAATACGTTGGCAAAACACGTTTTTTGCAAGAAGCATATTTGTGGCTATCGTAATATGCGTGTTAACCTAAAGTAGCAACTATTTCAGCTTCTCGCCAGCCGCAAGCTTGTTCTGTGGTCATACTGTGCTGAAGTGGGTTCACTCCTACCTTGAGAAGCATGAGTGAAATGCAACTCAAAACAAAACCTTTAAAAATGAAGTCAAAGTCAGTTAATCACAGAGCTTCAATAACTCAAAAGCACAGCACTTGGAATTCCTCCTGAGGCAATGCGCTCACCAAATCCTTGACGTCGGTCCAGTATATCATTTGATCAGCGGCTGAGAAATCAAGCACTGTCGCGTCGACTGTGTTCTCAAACGGGATTTGCGAGTTGCCCTGCGCAGTGTCGAGCGATATGCCGCGAATCGAACCCGTGTCCGCCGCTACAGAGAAGAGCAGGAAGGCTTTCGGCACGATACATTCCAGCATGCTGGGTGCAAGTTCAAGTCCAGTGGGGCAATGACATCGGGATCCCTGTTTCAAAAAATCACATGTGAAGAAGTTCACGTGACGCGCAGCGCAACTGGCGAGTGGAGGCGTGGCGATATATCTAGCGAAGCTAACGTTTGATTCAGGTGGTAACTCACGAAGTGCAACGACGTGGAAAAAGTTTTTTTTCCGAAAAATTCGCGGTAAGATCGTGAAACAAAAAACCGAAAAAGCCTTAATTCGAAAAACAGCGTCCTTCAAATTTTTGATTTAATTACATTAATCACGTGGGGTGTGTTCGTCATCAGCGCAAAAAGGTTTGCTGGCAAAATAGTCAGGCCATACATTGCAAAGGAGCCGTATCCGCCGGGATCGCACAACAAACGCTGGCCAAGGAACAGACGCTAAATGTGAGCCGATGTAGCTCGTGCTAGACAGCAGCCGAAGCGCTCCAAGTGCGTGACCAAACATCGTCGTCGATGCCACGTGCAGAGGCACTACTTGACCTTTATCATTACGCTCTCACGCCATCCCAATAAAAAACATCGGCTCTCTTGGTGATAAACTGCACTAGTGGGTTTGTAAAAAAATTTTGCGCGGAAAAATTATAGATTAGCGTGACGAGCGCAAAACTTCTGAGAAATCCGTGGAGCAAAACAAAACAGAAAAAGTCTCTTGATGTTTTTACCACCACCGAATCGATTCCGTTGCAACAACGACGTGGTTCGAAGAATTAGCCACAGCTAATGCGAACGTACTGACGACTTTCAGTTCACTTTTAGTTTCAGAAAGCGAAGCTGCCATGTCGGCCACTGACCACAAGCATGAGACACAAACATAATTTCAACGACGGTTTTGTTTCCTATTTTCCATCAACGCGCACACAACAAGCACCAAAATCTTCCTTCATGAATTTTCCGGCCAGGATCGCACACATTTATAGAAATCACGTTGGACAGAATGAGCAGCAAATAGTTTGTCCTGCGCTTCCTGGTCTCTGGAGAAGAGTTTCGGCGTCAACTGAGACCGAAGGCGGAAGTGACTGAAGCGCGACAGACACCTCATGGGTGAAATCGATGACTTCACAATAAACACCAAGTCTTGAGCGTCTAAACGTCTTGGAACGCACCTGTCTTCCGCGAACAAACAAGCAATTTTTCGCCGAAGCTATACACACGAGCGCGATCATCTATTTTGAGTACAATTAAATGATTAGCGTACGTGACTTGCCATAATACAAAGCACAGTTTGCACGTATCAACTCACTGAGTCCGGTGTGCAATGAAGCAAACGCGGACGTTTGGCTTACAAGCAGCAGCTGAAATCACGTCCCACACCATTTGGTTAATTGCAAACAGAAGAGCATACGAGCTGCTTCGCATTGAACTTAAATTCTTCTTAGTTCGCAAACGCCAGAAGAAGGCCTGTTGCCACAACTTAACGCATTTGTAAAAAAGGATCCCACCTCAGGTTACTCTACACTACAGCGAGACAGCCGTGAAACAGGAGAGGCTAAAGCACGCAGGTGTTAGTAGATGATCCGAACGGTGTAGTCACCCAAACAATGAATTGAACTAAGCGCGCAGTTCATCTTAACAGGCTGCGTACTCCAACCATGCCGGGGCTATTGTGGTCGGAAGGACGAACGCTATTTCACATTTGGGCTCGTTAGGTGCGAGTGCACTGGTGTTAAACACACTCCGAGCAGCCAATCACAACAGCACAAGGCTAAAACTTTCTGTTGATAGAAAGGGTTTTTGTAAGTCAACACTAATCCCACAAGACCTTGGACGTTTCCTGACGTCTCTACTCTCAAAGGCGCCATGTAAAATGTTGGACAGGGCCGCAAAGTTTATAGGGTTAAGACAGATTGAAAAAAAATCGTATAAATTGGAGCAATGAATTGGAGATTGCGTAAAAAATTCTCCGCATGGCATTTCACTAAATAAATCATAAGGTTGCACGAATGAAGCTTTACGCTGCATGGTATAACGACATACAATTGCAAACGGAAAATAATAATCAAACCCCTGCGTATTCATTCGTCACATAGTAAATTCCAATATTCTCATGTACGTTGAAAACTCGTTAAACTTGTGCCTGCTCATGCACAAGAAGTCCAGCAATACTTACGGTTCTGTGTAATTTTCTAAGAAAAGCGGTTGCCACTCACAAAACAATAGACGACAATACGACACCACAACCTGTGTTACTGTGGAAAGATGCCGATCGCTCTTTCCAGTGAGACGATCCGCAGTGACGATACTAACCAATCTTGCCCAGGCTATAAACGAACTGTAAGTAGTGAGAAAGGCATCGTTCGCAAGAGCAACGGGCGGAGTCTGTTCTGACGCGGAGCTCGAAACGCCGCGATCCGTTAAAGGCAATGATTAAACGAACTACCAGGCAGCATCGGCACCAGGCTGATAAATAGTTGTGTATAGGGCTGCAGGTATATCCGCTTAGGTGCGATCGACAAATGGCGCAGAGGGAGGAGTTTCTGCATGACCTCCCCTCCCCCCCACACACGCAGTCACGCACATTCATACCATACATTCAAGTTCTCAACTCGCAGCAAGAGTGTTGGTATGCGCTTTGCCCACCTGCGAGTTAACAAAGCGACATGCGAAAAAGAGGTTACTTTCCCAGTGCTGCTGATTTATCAGAGAAATCATGTATTTTGACATGTCACTCACGCGAATGTTTGAAAAATCAATCGCGCGAATTGCTGCAAACACTCGCTGTACGTCCATGGCTATTTGCCTCGGATCAGAAGCGCTCGCTTCCCTGGGCGACTGAATCTCTTGAGTGACGAAAAAGAGAACAGACGGCCCACAACAAAGACCTTTGCTATCACCGGCAATAAACACTCGACATTCTCCAAACCATCAAGGCTTATTTCTATTTGCACAGCAAAGTTCAGTTGTCGAAAAATTAACGAGTTCCACCTCGTAAAAGACGCATCGCACTAAAGGAGTTTATTCTTCCATCTTAATTATTGTCCGACCGCAGATTTCACAAAAAAGAAAAGAAACGGCCAAGATTTCTGCACAGCTCCGAAAAATAACAGCAGCAAGGCGGGCAGAGATGGAAGCGAAGCATTCGCCACACCATTTCAAACGCGTACCCAGGAGCAGCGACATAGTTGAAACGGCGAATTGCGTTCTGTCCTGACGGGCTGGTGCAAGCAAAACAAAAATTGCCGGGAAGGATTAGATTTGACGTCTCGTTCTAGCAACGCACAAGTTTTGCAATAGATCGACCGTGGTGATGATGGAAGCCAACAGAACTTCCTTCAGCAGAATCATCTTACGCCAGAGCATTCAGAACTTGCATGGTTCGCAGCATTTCCGAGACGACGCATGTTAAACAAGGTACGCAAAGCATGAGCTCGGCCAGTAGACGTTGCAACAAACGACAACCGTTTTAACTTCTTGAAAGATCCCAACTGAAATAACCCATTGTTTTGTAATTAGTGGCAAACACAGCTGTGACGGTACAGGTAAGATTTCGGTGTGGCATACGCAATAACACAAAACAAACCCTCTGATGAGAACCAACAATCGACTGGATGTGACAACAACAGGGAAAACTGTCACATATTCTGCAATTGAACAGTTGAACGCGGCGTGTGGCTGAAAAATACAGAGATAATGGTCCGGACGTACTTGTGGCGTGTATAAACACAGATGCGAGCATCCACCGTTGTTCACTGCACACGCGTTGGTACCCGGTGGACGTTTCAAACTCGTGGCCTTGATCCCCATGAGGTCAGGCAGCTGGTCGCGAAGAACCTCGCGCGAGGCGCGCTGGCCAACTCGCATCCGCTCGATTCTCCGTCGGTGCCAATCCGTCCAGTACAGGTAGTCTCCCAACAGGCTGTGAAACGGATGATAGCGGTTGAAATGCCAAAACGGCCAGCACGAACGTCTTTGCAACTGGACCCAGCGACGCTCTGGATTGGTTCAATTAAAAATTTTATGCTGGCGCACAATCGCGGAAAGATTTGAACAAGGGGACTCCGGATAACAGATCCAACTATTGCGTTGCGAAATACCGCAACCAAGAAGAGTGCGCACAAGATTATGCGCTTGTCCGTTAGTAAAGACAAAAAAACGCATTTCGAGCTGACGTCAAAGCAGGTTAATTCAGACGCAGCCCCAAACACAGCGTCATTTAAACAAGGGCAACATGCAGACAAGGAAAAGTGCTACCCGTGAAAACCTACAAACAGTTTAAGATTGCCTATAAATTCCGATGTGTTGACAATATCCACTACCTCGTTACGAGCGTAAAAAAACAAGCAGGAACAACTGCACCTCGCATATTTACGCACAATGAAATGCGTTGAAAATACCGCAGGCGTTAATGCGATTATTCTGTTTTCTGCTAACAACAGTATATCTACAACGATCTGCCAACGGTTCTTAGTTCTCACGCCGTTAGAAGCGTCGCGGCACTTTCTTCCCGCAGCAGCAACATTACCATCTTCTGCAAAGAATCGTAGGTCGTGTGCAGCTGCCACGCGACGAGTATTCAGCGCAGGAAAGCTCTGCGTGCTGCACGAGGTCGCTACGAACACGATCGCTTGACCCGCCAGCGACCCACGGCAAGGCTAAACAGCGCCGGGCAGCTTAGGTGCGCAGGCCAAACAAAAGCTGAGTAGAAAGTATAACAAGAAGGTTTTCCTGATGCTTCTCAACGGAACTGCCCACCTCAAGCCAAACACGTGCGGCAGGCGATGCGCCAGAACCACTCTTCGCCCACTTCCGTTCAGTCCAATCACCTCAATGCGGTCCGTGTCCGCGTCAACCCAGTACAAGAGTCGTTTGTTGTAGTCTATGGCCAAGCCTGAACAAAGTGGCGGCAAAAATTACTTCGCGCAGTAGTAGGAAAACACGAGATTGAATCAGGGATGTGGAAGCGGCTATTTCGTCAACCGCTTCCGCTTCCACTAACAAAAAAACGAGAAAACGACCGTTGGCCGATAAAATCGGTAAGCTGCACGATGACTTGGCCTTCTATGAAGAACGCCATGGATGCTAGTTAAGCTTTTTTTGTTCTCTCACGCTACTGATATCGCACGTTTATTCAGATTTATAGTGCAACTTCACCGTTTAATCCACATCGGGAAATGGACAAAACTTTTCCGCCAAGTTACTCTTCAAGTCAAATAACCTATGTGGAAGCGGAAGTGGTAGAATTGTCGCGCTTCCGCTTCCACAGAAAAAGGACCGCTTCCGCTTCCACATCCCTGGATTGAACACAACAAAATCGTGCCATTTCGTGGATTTTCGACAATAATGGCGTTAGCGTCCTTATCGCTGGCTACGTTGTCTTGCCTTTACGTTGGTTGTAAAGCTAACGTGCACTCTCCCAAAGGACCAGTTCACCACAACTGCACATAGGGTTAGAAAGTTGCTGTTAAAAACGAAAATTGTCGTTAGTATTATTTTCATCCAATTATTAGTTTGTCTTAAAATAACAAATGAGACAGCAAATATTTCTTCAAATAGATCCGCGGCCCATTTGAAAATAACCCAATGGCCATGGTCCACAAAACACATGCAATAAAAAGCCCCGAGTACGCCAGTGACGCAACGGAAACTTAGCATAACTACGCCTCGTAGAATCTTTGGCTTCGGTTACTTAAAAATTGCGAGTGGCAAGATTCTACTGGTTCAGGTTGAACTTGGCATCGGAACGTGACCTGCGCCAGGCACTAAAATTACAGAACCGTCCGCAGCCGTTCTTCCGACAACGCTCAAGCGCTTCAGCACTGCAAGGATCTAGAGCTCGCGATCCGATCGTTGTGAAGTGGCAAGGGCAACACGCGTGCGATCACGCGCCTGACAAACAAAGCGCGTACAGACGCAAAAACGCCAGCGAATCGGTGACACCGCTGATGACACAGCAGCATCGCAGCGATGGTTTCGACCGCATACTACTTGAGGAGAACGAATGTGTGCTAGCAGAAAAATAATAAGCGAACAACAGGTTTTCTTTTATTTGGACTTGAGCTCATTCATTTGCGCATTACCAACTTCATGATGACGACAACGGGACACAAGCAGCTGATTTTTCACCTATTCGTTGGCGCCGAGATGCTGCTTTTCTTGCCTTGTCCGCCTCATTGAAAAAACAACGACCACTCATAGGTTTACGCGGTCCTGCTGCTGTGCGGGGATGCAGAAAGCAGCGAACATTTCTGTTACAGTGACGTTCACGGTCGGGAGTGCGTCATAATGGTCAAAATAAAAACAAGAGTCATGCGCTGTCACCAATAGGCACTCGGCAAGAGTCGCTGGCTTGAATCTTGAGCAGGGATTGATTTTTCACTGAGATAAATTGTTTGTGTAGCGTCAGCAACGAAAACAACGACTTGGCGGGGTGAAAAGTGATATGCACGGAAAAAGGAAGCTGGTTGAAACTCATTGTTTTCGTATGGTCAATGCTTTCAAAGTAGACCAGGTATTTTACATTAAACCGTATCGAATACTGAGACTACGACATTATTTCCATACATGGAGACATTATGCAAAACATCGCAAAACACCTGAAACATACTCAAAGCAAGGCATAAAACAAAGTCAGTAATGGCCAATGGAGCCATCATCTCGATCAGGCGCATCTTCATACCATTAGGCCAGACCAGGTTGTTCTTGATGAATACTACTCGGTCACTTCCGTCCAGGCTAGCTCTCTCGATCTTGGCGTCTTGTCCCCAGTCCGTCCAATACATCTGTCCAGCCGGAGGATCCAGCACAATAGCACTGCAAAAGCAAAGGTCAAGATGAAACAAACATTTGAGGCACGGCAGCTTCCAGCATAATGGATACACAAACCCAGAATCTACGCAAGCGCATCTACTAATTTGAAAATGTCGAGTTTGATTCCAGAATAACTGTAATGATGCAAGTGGCGCACGCTGTTGAAGACAGTTAGGAACCTGTGCCGACAAAAAGTTATACGTCGATACACTCAACCATATAAAACGTAGGAATGAATATCATGAATCCTAAAATATAACGCTGCCGTGGTCTTAAAGACAACGTGGTCATTGCAGGAAGTTTGATGTGACTAGAGTTATATGAATTGGCCATATAATGCCGAAAAAGCACTTGCCACTTTGCAGGACAGACAAGTTTATGCAAGGCTAACTTCGCCGCTGTTGCAGCCAAACAAGTGAGCATGCTACAGTATCTACTGGCGTTCGCACCCATCCCAAACACTTTACAGCAATTTTCAGGCAAAACCACGCGTCAGGGCAGGAGGCAGCGATAGCCGGACGTTGAACAGCTGTGAAACGCAGCGCACAAAAAGCGTTGAGCGAACAGTTAATTCTATTACGAGTTTGACAATAAGCAGCGTGAGACCTCTTGAATGAGACGCTGGGCGAATGAATAAAAAAGAGGTAAACGAAAGCCGCACGACAGACCGCTTAGAGAAGTTGTTGAAAACCACTTGGAAAAAGTTATGTTAAATAACGCAGTTAAGAACTGTAAAGAAAAGCTTAGATAAAGTTTATTTTCGCACGACAGTAGTGGTCGCGCACCAGGAAAAGGCGCTTGGAGCAAATAAGCAATTTTACATGCTTTTACCAAACAACGTGGCACTGTTCATTTTGTTTTGTTTTTCTTATTTTACTACCAAGAGTACCAGCACCTTTCAAAATGTCACTACTTTTCGGCTTGCCACGAATTGCGGATATCGCAAGAGGCATGCCCTTGACCTTGACTGCCCTTGTCCCTATCCTAAAGTGGCATCAGCTACGTACTCTATGTCAGAATTTCACAAACTGAAAACAGCTTGGTTGGTGCCGTAAACATTTCAATTCTGCGACGCAACATCGAATGCGAAACAATAAAAATAATATTTTTTTCGAAAACCAGAAAATGTATCTCTCGCTGTCAAGCTCAAGTTATAAGCACGAAATTGGAATAGCACAGAGTAAGTCCGTTTAGAACAGTTATGTCCAACCCATATGGCTTACTGAGCCGCACGCGGCCCGAGGGCCACGGGTTGGACATAGCTGGTTTAGAACATCAATGATGTGGTTGAAACAAGAAACTTTAAAAACCTGCGCAAGAAATCACGTTGGGCTCAATTCCACAAATGCTAATCGTGCGCTGTGGTGGAGTCATGTTTTTTTACCATGGCAAGATATCTTCGTTAGTGCTTACGTGAATCGACCGTTGAACAACAACAAAAATACAGTCAACCGCTGCAAGATGGAATGAATTTGCCCACCATGACGTAGATATGAAAAATACCGCGCACGCAGATGATGAAAATTTAACGGCGCATAACTCGGATTGCGCGGGAATATTGTTCGAGGACCCATCGAAACGTCTTCAGCAAATACGTCTGTTGAGCCACGGCGAAGCTGAAACGCCAGGAAGCAATTTGGGCTGAGAGCGCGTCGAGCGGACAACAAACAACCAAATATCCCCACGCAGCCAACCAGAATCAACAGAGCAGGAAGGTCGAAGCAGACAGCGAAAGCTTACTTTACTGCCGCGATGCGCGGCCAAGCAATCAAGAAGGGCTTACATTGCAGCGATCTTGAAGTTGAGCGAAACGAGGGGGTTCAAGTTTAGAAACGAGCGGTCAAGAGGCGATTTCCCAACGCCGCACGGAGCTCATCAAACCCGTTATCGCGCCTTTAGTCGCAGAAGCACTTGAAAATACAAGTGTTTTCTTGCAGGCAGCTTGAGACGTACGAGCCTTCTTCAAGCGCAGTGGGCATCATCGATAAGCGCAGGAATTTTTCAACGGCTGTTCGCCAATCTCGCACAACGGGCGAGCGCATAAAAGATCTTTTTTGGTGGAAACACTTTTACCTCGGAACAGCGACAAGGATCCCATCCCATATCTGCAAAGCGCTGCACGATAGTAGCGACTTGGACTGAGGCAAACAGTCCGAAGGAATGAGCGCACTGGCGCCGACTGAAACCTTTCAAACGCAATCCAGTGAAATAGCTAGTATGCCACAAAGGGATCAACGCACAAAGATAAACACCACTTGCTTTTGCACGCCAAGGTCGAAGTACAGACTTAAAGGTTGATCCCTGTCTAAAGGGACAAGCATACAAAGCACCTTTCAGGCATCCAACAAAACGTCGAGCTGTTTCCAGAAAAAAAAACAGAGAGAAAAGTCCTTACAGACCACCTGTACAGAATACTGACGAAGTGCCTTTCGATTGAAACATCAACAAATAGACCCTTACTAGGAATTTTTCACAGATCGAAAGAACTCGTCGCTACATGAGCAGACGAGGTCACCGAAAAGAAACATCATAAAACCGTCCAGTGATTGCAAAAAATCTTGAGACCTTTTGAGATCAGCGAAACTTTGCGTGCTAACTTTTGCGATAGCTACAACAGCACGCAAGCTAACAACCCTTCCACAAAAACAAAACATTATTATTCCACGAAACCAAAACATTATCAAGTCTTTATGCTGTTAGGCGGTACGAACTGTATATGCTAAGTTTTGTGCGTGTGAGTTGACGTTGGACCAGTTGAAAGGCATTATTCGTAATAACATGTTTTGTGATCCAGCCAACTTCAATCCCAAGGTGACCAGGACATTAGCAAACTGGTTGTTTTAGGATCGCCAAGCGGGAAGCAGCAGCCGGCCATAAGATAGCAACACCAGACTCCAGCAATGCACTGGGGAGGAAACGAGATAAACTGTAAATGAAACACATCCATTCAGATGTGGTTAGGTAAATGTCACCATCTTTGCTTCCTCTTACACCCGCGGGCTCCAAACTGTCGAAGCACTCAGGTGTGTCTGAGCTCAAGTAGACAACTTCGTCTGAGCGATACGGCGTGCGCGACAGTCATAACTGTTTGGAGATTAGCTAAAGCGAGAAATACGCCTTCGAAAACTTCAAGTAGACATAAGGATATGGTTTCATAATGGTGTTCACGACGCAGTGCTTGTTTGCCTCACGATGTTAAAACCGGAAGGGACCAACAGCAAGCGCCCAGCATCCCACCACTTCCACCACTCACCGCGGTTGCTCCATTTCTGTGCTGATCAGGATCTTACGGGAGGTCCCGTTCAAACGCGATACAGCGATGTAATTTCGACCGGTGTCAGTCCAGTACAGGTTCCGCGCGACCCAGTCAACAGCGACGCCGTCCGATTGCTCCACGCTGTCCGTCACCACCAGTTCTGTATCTGTCAACAACCACACTTGCGTTCGCACCAAAAACCGGGTGTCATTCAACGAAAAGGGCGCACCATCTCTACCACGGGGACCAGTGAGTGCTCTGTGTGATTAGTGGCAAGGTTTCTTGGCACTATGATTCCCTCCGCTCCAGAAAAGTACGCAAAGCAAGACATACTTTACCGTCATCCCTGAATGTTCGGCATTCAGGGAACAATAAAATTGGTAAAAATTAGTACAATGTTTGGTGTAACACTCAACAGTTTTCTGACTTCTCTGAAACGTCGATTTGTCAGATTTAAACGGATCACGATTGGCAAAATAACGTTACATCACTTACTTCATCGTTCTTTTGCGGAGGCCTTATCGCTACTTTTAAACAAACGAAAACAAAGTAGTTCGAGACTACAATCGTTCGTATGCACAACACGAGCAGAGTGCTTCCAGGGTCGAAAACATTCAGCTCTTGTTCCTGGATGAACGCCATGCACGAGCGCAACAAACAACCGCCTATTTTAAATTTAAGCGGGCTTTACTTGAAAACATTGGAATGATGACACCAGTCATTATATGGCTGCATCGAGATCGTGCAGTTCGTTTGCTGAAAAAAATTTAAATGGGACGCCGGCACAAGTGCCACTCGATTAAGACACATTGAACACTGCGGTGGTCACTACGCTGCTCTTTTAGCGTGTCAGCATATCTGATCAAACGGTCGTAAGAACTCATCCGCGGGCGAGTGCGAAAATATCAGACGAGAGAGCATTTTCGACGAGAGAGAGCATCAAACTTCACATTCAGTAATCCTAGTTTATCTGTCGCCTACGCGCAGGTACGAAAAACTCAACGATTAGTCGAAAATTGCCTTTACGATAATAAACGAAGAAGAGTGCCGCTTTTACAATAGCTCAACGCATTCGATCAAACCCACCACTGCCATTCAGCCGTGACCGGGATATCGCTTTCCGGTCATCGTCAGTCCAATACACAAACCCGTCCACCGGGTCGTAATCAATGGCCAGAGCATTCTGGACCCCGTCGGCCGGGATCAGGACGTCAGTGTGGTCCTCTGTATCCAGCGAGATCACGCGAAGGTCGGCGCGTCGAGCAAACAGCAAGATTGCGTTAGGTCCTGCAAGAAAACGATGCGCTTCGCAATTCTGCAGTCGTGCAAACTACTACGCTTCAGCCAAGTGTTCGTTAACCGGTGTACGCTCTCTAGGTTTCAACTTCAATTTCACGAGAATCCATTCAGCAGCAAAGCGCACCCCTGCGAGGCCAATCAGCCGCTTTCGTTTCGGACGTTTCATCCACCCCCAAACCGGCAAAACAAATTTGCAAGCCACAGCAAGACCCCGTGCGTTCATTACTGCGGTTTGCGCGTTGCCGAGTACCGGCTTGCGGTCCACTAGCAGCCGCGGCGACCTCGCGTCAATGTCGCATTTAACAGCTCACCACCTCCCGCAAACCACACAAATCCACGTCTTACAAACAGGAGCTTCAACAAGCACACAAGACACCATCTGGCAGCACTTGTTTCGGCAAAACACACAGGATAATGGGGTCTGCGATTGTTAAAATTATGCCGCAGAGTTGACAACAGCTACAGATAACATGCCACATAACTGCACAGTTTTGAACGCAACGACGCAGGCCCCTAACGCACGAAAACAATAGCGAAAGATGCTTGACATCCCAGAAACAACTTATTTGCCAGCGCAGAGGTACACGTGGTTGGTTTTCAAATTGCACACAAACTCTTACCATTTCGGCAAGTTTTGTTGTCACCCATCATTCGCACGCCAGTAGGACATGCGCATTTATAGCCAGGCGAATGAGGCGAAATGAGACACAAATGAGAGCACCCACCATTGTGGGTCCCGCAAGGATTCCAGCCTGAAAAGGAAAAGAACCACGGCATCAAGCTATTTTACGGCATGAAAGCTATTGTCTGTTCTATTTCATGCTAAACGCAATCTTAAATCTCACACGGTCAGTAGCGATAAATCACAGCACAAATCAACAAATAGGCACGCGGTCTTTCAACAGACAATCGCCAGGTGTCGAACAGGATTTCTTCCTTTATTTCACAATACGCGTCTTTAAAGTGAGAGGTATTAACAGTGTTGACTTTTCAAAGAGCCAACAGTGCACGGCTGCAACATGGAGATTGTTTTATGAGTTCATGAATCTCCGAATGGAAAACTACTGTAACCGATATTTAGCGAAAACTGAACGTCAAGCCGAGCAAAAGTCCGGTTCAACGCTCATCACTACTTACGCTAGCCGTTCTCTAAACCTGTCGCCTGCGGTCTCGCAATCTTAGTTTAAGTAATTTTACACAGAAAGCATTCATTTGACACAATATGATTAAATTCGCGAACTCCACGTTTTAGAAACTATTGACCGAATCTCAAGAAATTCCTGAAAGAGTTTGGTATAGGTTTTCGAAACTCTCCCGGTCAAAGATTTTTGGCGAGCCTCATGCGCGCACGTAACAGTTACATGCAAGAGAAACTCGAATGGTTTTATCATGACGGGGATCGAATAAAAGGTCAAGCTTCCACCACTTTTCACTATCACGTTGAAAATACTACAAAATCTCCCGCGGCAACTTTCATCATTTCTGAAAAGCACCAGAACGTGGGTGTTCGCCAATTTATCTGACATTGAGTAAGCGCAGCGTAGCGCCCAAATCTGCGGTCTGCTGATAGCTGAAATTGGACTCTAAACGCTGCGCGCAATCATGCACCCTTTTGGGCGAGATACAGTTTTGATGTGCAGCTTTTATTTCTGTTCCCAGCAAAACGTCGTTGTGGTGATGAAATGGGTTTCAGACACAAAAAGAATCCTGGGGCAATCACCATAGCAACCTACTAGGTAGTCGAAAGCTGCCGTCCCAAAGGCAACTGCCGCTCAGCTGTGAAACAAATGCAAGTGCAATGGGTAGTACTTTCACAAAATACTCGGAATGATACTTTGTGCAAACATTTCAGATTATCTAGGATTTTTAGCTAATTCTGCTGCTTTCAAGCCATTTCACAAACGTTTAACTTTCGTATTCAACCCAGCGAACTTTTAACACAAATTTCAAAATAAAAAGTCGTCTAAAGGTCAAGTACCCAGAATTCAACGGTCGTAGACACGGGATCAAAAAGACAATTAACAGCACAAGTCAAAGTGCTGCAAGCAATAATTAAGCCGACTTTGCGCCATTCAAATCATTCCATCGCGACTTTCGTTGAGCAAACAAACAACAGACACCAGTAATCTCGTGGCGGTTCACGACCGGAAACTCGGTGTTGCAGATTAGCGATGGTTGCTCTCGGCCTATTGAGAGGTGTGCGGCCAGGGGAACGACAGCCATCACACCCGCCACCACCCTACCGCTAAATAAACACGCGTCGTTTCGCGGCAACTGGATTTTTTAAGACCGGAATTCTCGCAGTAGGCACTTGACGACCGCAGTCCCAACACGTTAGCATGCCATAAACGTCAAGCCTTTCACTACTGTTCAAAGAATAAGTTTCATATTTGAAAAAAAAAAAATTAGGTACGAAAATTGAAAAACACATTTGTGACAGTGCAGTGGTATTGCCGACTATAAATCTACTCCAGTCACTCTGAAGCACCAAGAACAACGCTACACTTCGTTGAAGCAAAACAACGAATTTGACTTTTCACCATTACAAAAACTCCATCAGAATATAATTATGCTCACTTAGCCGATTTTCGATTAATAAGTTCTATTTAAACATGGGGAGTGCGCTCGTTCTCTGCTAAGGAGCAAAGTACCGAGCAAATAGTCTGGTCTGTCATGTTTGAAGGAAGTATTCCGTTAAACCTAAACTTGCGGAACTGGCAAGTGGTTTTTGCAATCACAATGAATGAAGTTCACTTCCGCCTTTAAGCACCGTAGGCCCATGCTCAAACACTGTCTCATAGCAGTCGAATAAGTCCTTATCAGGCATTTTTGAAGAAAATGAAGCTGTGGCGGTTTATACAGTTTTGTCAGTCACCCGTGTGACTTCAAGTCTCGGTATTCGGAGCAGGAACTTCAAATATTCAAGGCCATGCTGAGAACGGGCACTGACCTTTGCGTGTCTTGATGCTGCCTTACCGACCTACCCCGCCGCAAATCGGCTTGAACCTGTTCATATGGTGATTGGCGAAAGCTATGTACCACGCTGTCAGCTATTCTGGAAAACCTCGTTCTCAAACAGTCAAGTTTCCAACTCTAGCATAAATGGTGAGTTCATCAGCTGGAACGAACTGCTCATTACAACCTCAATCAGCGAGTCCAACGTTTAGTTTAGGTTGAACCATGAAACATCTGCATTAGCTTTAAGTAACTCGCTGGGGCCGGTGGTCTTTGCTTCGTAGAGAGTGGTGTAAGCTGATGCAAAGCGCGCAAATCATAGTTTGGTTAAACATAACGTGGCTTATCGCGGAAGAACAGCCGCATCTGATGAAGATCCAGTCGACATAATTATTGTTAACGCGTATGGAGGTTATGAAAATATTGCTAACATTTCGGAGAGCGATTAAACCGTCGGGTCTTGACAACGTTACGGCGACTCGCTATGGTTGGGTGTGGCCTGCTACCGACGTCTTAATTTTGGTCGTTGCTGTGGCTTAGATTAGGATGCACGGTTTCCCTTTCCCTGTTACCTTTTTTGCGTTCCTTATAAGAGGATGTCGTGCAAATATTTCAGTAACTACCTTCATGTGATTTAGAAGTTTGGGCATAACTTCATGCATGCATTGGTCGTGCGCCTTTTATTTCACGGTGATTACGTTTCTGAGTCATTTAATACGCGTTAAGACAGGCATGGAAGAGCGCAGGACGCATTGCTTCTGACAAATGGTTTTGCCGCAATTGCGCGCAGCAGTGTGTTTGCTCTCGGCAGACACAGGGCATTGACAGACTACTTCAATTTACAAGCGAGTTACATGATCGAGTTACGGTCACCGGCACCGTCTCACGTCAACGCTGCACGGCATTCAAATCGACGGTGGAAACAACACCAGGACGTGTGAAAATATCCAGCGACAAAAGCTACGCATCAATCGCTTTTTCAACCTGCTGGTGACTTGATGACATCATTCACATCAAAGGCGCATGAGCGTCTGATGCATGAGATAGAAATGCAATGCGCGTTGACTGCAATCATCGGTTGGCAAGGCCAAAGTCGCTTTGCCCGCCAGCAATTGCGAAAGCACATAGTTTAAACAAGATCGCAAAACAAAAACCAAGGCTAATGTTCGAAACGGATGTAGTGGTTTTAGCCTCCACCGTGTAAAAGCCTATCAGTGAAATAATCGCGAAAACGCGGAATCTTACCAGCATCGAGATGCTTAAACGCATTCTTGATGACTACCGAGATGGAGTTTTTATAAGAAAACTTGATAACTAAAGCGCTCTTTCTTTCAACGGTCGACTGAAAGTTTCTATGAAATGCAAAACACTGACAAATCCGAATCCGTGTTACCAACAAGAGTACTTATGTGCCACAGGATGTTTCACCGTAACTATCACAAACGCATCAAAAAACATAAATCCTGTTTCTTTTCAAATAGCATCGAAATGCACATGCTGCAGCGAAAAATTAACGGAAGACAGAAGTCCACACGCATGACAGCTGCTCAACATTCTCTAGGGCAGTGGTTCTTAACCGGGGGAGAGCCTCCCCAGGGGGAATCAACAGTTTTTCAGGGGCGCACGAGCCCTTTTGCGCTGTGCAATAAGGAAAGTTTGATCAATTAATTAACCGATAATACATTTGCTTATACACCTTGTTTATTGTCAGGGAGGCTTAACACAAATAACAATTACTCGAACGGGGTGTGGTAGAAAAAAGGTTAAGAGCCATTGCTCTAGGGTCATCAATACATGAGACTTTTCCAGCGTGAATGGCGTGTTTTCATGCTGATGCGGCAGCGATTTACATGCGTGAAGAACCGAAGATCTCGACACCTTCACTGCCTGAAAGAAAAATTTACTACTCCAGGTTGTTCGAGTCAGCTAAAGACAGTTAACACGGAGGTGGAACCTATACGAGCACACGCATGGTGGATGGCAAAGCGTAAATAGCCGAATAATCCGTTGACCCAGCGAAAGTCAGCGTTGGATACAACTGGAGAAACCCGACACTAAGTCAATGGAGAACGCATCAGTTGTAAGCCCATATCAAAACGACAGATAACGCTACAGCAAACACCACACGGCATCAAACACATACTGCACTGCCTCATTACCGCCTGCACGCCTCAAACAGAGGAATGGCGTAGAGTTGTTTCAGTTCAGCTTGAACGGCGCTCAGTGATTCTAAAATGTGGGCAATACCGGATCGATGCTTGCTCGCAGGCAAAAAAAAACATAACAGCCGGCAACGTAAGGACAACGCTTATACCGCAGACACCCTAGTTCCGGCTGTCAAAGCAGAGTAAAGTGTAACCGGTTGAACAGTATGACATGCCTATTAACCCAACAAACGGACAGCCTTGAAGAAAATCAAACAGGAAGAAAACACGACCATTTCATCATTGGTGCGGAATATACAGCTGAAGGGATCTGAAGGTATCGATTGAACCGATGGCGAAAGGGATATGTTTCTTCCATTGTGCGTACATGTTTCAGCAACTGTGTCTTTGCAAGTAGTACACGGCAAAAATAAAATCCATACAAAAAAATTGTATACGAAACTAAAGTGAAAAAGGGTAAAAATTCTAAGCACAAATTCAGGTGAATGAATTTTACTTAGCTCCAGCAACACGGTCTTATTTTACTTAACCCTTTACTTATTTTACTTAATCCTTTACAAAGCACAATGTGAGCCGCTAAACGAAGTATTTTCTGTATTTTTTCAAATGATAACAACTTTTCAGAAGTGCACCTATACAAAAATAATTTTTAAGGTGCACCACAAGAATATCAAACGACAAACTGTCGAAAAAATGCGGTAGGTCAGTGACACTGAAGCAAGGGGTAACTGACAAATACAGGATAAAAGGTATTTGTCGCCAAAGTGCTCAAGAGACCACGAAGTGCGATGAAAATAGTAATGAGAGTCAGGCAACCACTGCGACATGTAACGCGTCCGCAGCTTGTTACCGGACATGATGACCTGAAAGACTCGCTAACGGATTGCGCGGCACTGCGCTTTTAGAAGACAGGGATGCAAGGAAGATTACGTTGAGTCACTTTGAGTGGCATCGGTTTAGTTCAATCCGAGCAGATACTGAACGAACGTGATTCGCAGAGAATTGAGAAACGTTCACTGATCAATGATGGGCTTAGCGAGTGAGCAACATGACAAAAATGCCCGGGGATGCAACAGCTCATGAAAAAACCGGCTAACAGTCACAACAATTTGACTCAGCCATGACATCTCCGACTGCCACACAAGAATAACCACAATGCTGTTGATGCGAGGTGGTGCTTTACGCAGCTGCCGCTAATCCTAAATAAGCGTTGCAAGAACAAGTAATCAGGAAGAAAAAACTGCACTCCGAATAAAATACGAATGATAAATTGATGTATGATTCAGCCACGAATCACATGCACAAAACCGCGCTTCAACCAAATGTCTTCATTTCTGCGTTTTATTTGGACTATGGTGCCAGATTGTCAAAACAGCGGCGGTGGCTGGACTTGGCTTCAAACGCAGGCAGCAAAACACATTAGACAAATAATTTTTCGTAACAGAAACGACCAAGCCCAACACAATTAAACCTTGTTGTGATGCAGGTGAAACGAAATCATGGCGGCGAAGTCGCATGCGGGTAAACCGGCCAGGAGTCGCTGAGCGATGCGCCAACTCCAGCCACGAAATCCCGAAAATAATTGTGCTTCACTTCACTGCACACTGGCAATGGGGGGAATTTCTTATGATTGACCGAACAAGCTAATTTGAATGCCGATGATTAAGAATCACACCAGGTTACTTTCGCCGCAACGTAACTGAGTAAAAAAATGACTTCGGAGAGATGGAATGTCAAGTTGCAGGAGTTGCTTGTTCTCGTGCATCCTTCGGCATTAGGCAAGATTTGAAGCTGATTTATACAGCATTTAGCTTCGTGCTACCGCTTTCCTGAGCCCAACTTTCGGGGTTGGGTGGATTTAGAATCTAAGTGATTTAACTTTTACCTTGGAGCTTGTTCATAGCCACTAGTTGACTTTGACAAAGTATGATTCAAGCCACTGCTCGTCTGTGACAGCAGCTGTGTATGAACCCCATTCAAGTCTTCGTATACACTTAACTCAGCGTTTTTTAACCTTTTTTCTACCTCAGCACCCCTTTTGGTCAACCTGGGGGTGCTAGCACCCCCAGGTTAAGAAATCCTGCACTAACTGAAAACTTGGAGCCTTGGCATTCCCAGTTTTTTTTCCCGGTGTGCACGTCTTTACTTTATTCAATGTGGATAGTTGGGTGTCAACAATCCCATCTACACATAATAGTTCTCTTAATCTTCTTGCGGGTATCCGTTAATTTTCAAAATGTACGGATCTTGATGAAAATTGAGGATGCCAACTAAGAAAGCGAAATGTACACCATTTCAGTTTGGTTGTACTCGCTTTTGTACTCCTTTCGATCTAACATAATTTATTTCCCTTTAATGAAGGGCTTGTTCTTAGCAAACGAAACATGTCATGATGCATACCATTAACATATGAATTTGCCATACTAAGTACGCCGTAATGACGCGTTTTTATGCGAATAAAGTCCTTGAAGGAAACAAATGCGGTTGTTAACTACTTCACAACTTCACATACGTATAACTCCACATATTGAACAGCTTGGTTTTATAACTTTTATATGCGAGATTTCCTAGTGCAAATAAAGCGCAATGATGAACCATTAAAAAGAAAAATATTTACCCAAAATTTATTATAGAAGTGAATACGTGACTAAAATAGCAACAATTATAAGACAACCCTGGGTGCTATTCGCTTAAACCAATACGATAATGCAGCTTACAAACTACCCTTAGACATTTTGCGACTTGGTGCAAAGGTTTAAATTTTTTTTTGAAGGAATGAAACGGGCAAGAATCTTTGCAAGCTTTCGAGAAGGGGTGGTAAGTTTGCAAATATTAAATCGACTGAACTGGCGCAAATTAAGCGACGTATCAGATTGAAAGTGGGCTGTCCGAAGCAGGCGCACATCGGAAACACTTTCTGCATCTTTAACGCTGTCAAGCACGCTTTCGGAACATAATTCTTACCATAATTCGCAACACACCACCTTGTAACGTCATGGTACTTCGCAATGTGGGACGCTGATACGAAACATTTCACAAGATTCAATATGACTGCTAACAGACGGATAAAACACGAAAAAAACAACTACGCGTTGTATACATTTCAAGGGAGTTCAGGTAAATGACGTAACTGCAAAGCTGCTGGTGGTGGTGTTGGCGAGGACCCGCGTCAGCATTGCTAAGACAATGATTGGGTTACTAGACGCTGCTTCCGGTCAGACGCAGACCTGTCTCCGCAAAAATCTTGCCACACACTCAACGCCGAGGTAATTGCAAAGCTGCGTCGTTAAGTATCAGCAGCACGCAACGTCTGACATCTACAAGGAGGAACCGGACAAAGCGATACCGATGTTTGTAGCACGCAGCAGACGTAGATTCAACGAAGAACCGCGCCACTGCCAGATATCTACTTCTTGGATCTGACACCTACAACCGTACCAGCGATTCTCAACAAATTAAACTTCAAAATATGAAAATAAATAATGCTCATCTGATTTTGTATTCGCATTTACTCACAAAAAACAGCGATAGAGAAAGGCACGCGCGCAGAATTCTCGTCGCCAAGGTAAGAACTATTCGTTTACCTTTTACCGTTCTCTTTGCAACAGTACGCAAAAGTCTGACCACCTCATGAAACAGTGACTTTATTTGGTTTCCAGCTTTATTGAATCATGTTTCTTCATGATCACATCATTCCACTGAATCGGTCAAGCCAGCTTCGTTAAGCAATACAATATTCAATGAGTGTTTGGCTTTGGAATACCAGTGCTGTTTATCAAGTTTTTTCATAGTTTTTGAGTGTACAACTCTGTCCACTGTCACCCCAAACCCTGAACCTCTGATCAGAAGTACATGCCCAATTGTCTGACTGATTTCTACAAAAGATTGATTAGGTGACAACGAAGAAGAAGTGAAATATCTAATTTTGTGCAGCTATGGTATATAATTTTGTTGTAGTAACTTTACTACATGTAGTATCATGTTCCTCCTCAGTTTCTTTAAAAAATTATTCTTCATTTCACTTTGCAAGCATATATACGTATGCTTAAATGTAATTTTGAAGGCTATTTTTTCACAAATAAATTTGTTTGGTTTGTATTCTGTGAAAGCGGGTCGCGACATAATGACCATGAGAAAATGTGGTTCCCGGACTGAGACCAGTGAGCGCCCCTCCCCTAAACAACCAGTAAACGTTCAAGAAAAAAAACAGCATTAGATAAGAACCGCTCACCACAATACGGCAATTTCAATCCCGGAGTTGAACCATTGTCAAAATAAACGCGTTCGCTATCACGACCAGCAAATCGTAGCAGATCTGCTCAGCGTCAAAGTTTGCTAATGTTGTTTTGAAACTTACTGTTGTTAACAAACTGTTCTCACGTCAGCTAAGGTATATTTCTGGATTCCACAAAGGTGCCAGGTAAAGATTGAAATGGCAACAATCAGAACATTCCGTGATTTAAACAGATTCTAGCAGTTTTGATGTTTTTTCAAAGCGACTTCAGAATGGCAGCGCCAGCATACTTGCTGAACAGAAGTAGCTATCGTTCTCTACGACGCAAAGTAACTTCTGTGGCAGGAACAGTTAACTGCCGTTGTTTCTCCAAATAAAGGCCCATTCGCTATTGAAGGTAAACTGACAAGGTAGAACTTTTTAACTAGTTGAATGGATTGACATAATTACTACAAATGGTTGCACCGGAGTGCATCATCCGAGTCAACATAATCTTACCAATATCGCTATTACATTTGTATATGCCGTTCCAAAACAGCAATGTTTCAGATGAACACTTTGGTAATTTTGAGTGACAAGCCACCCAAGGCAAACGAACACGTCGTTTTATTGTATACAAATATACGAGTACATATCGTTGCAAAACAGCACTACTGGCTGTCGAGAGGCAACTTATGAAGTTAATTAACCTATCTAAGCGAACTGTTGAGCAAAAGAGGACACTACCAGTGGGTCAAGCAGTAATTAAAAACTAACAGCTTTCGCTTCCAGCAAACATTAGTTCTTGCATCCTTGCAACAATAACGTTACGTTTTGATCACGACGCCAGAACTGTGATTTAAAGGAACTCGTTGCACGAAATGTACATTTTGACATAAGAAATGCAGCATAGGAAATGCCAGAATGAGCAGCTAATGAATTCAGCGTTCATTCTGAGTTAGCTCGGTATGTACGATTTGTCAAAATCCGTCGATATTCAGTAGTAGGTGCAGAATTTGCTGCAAAATTTAATTCAATGTACGTCACTACTATGTTGCAACGATCCAACACTCGTGTCGGAGATGCTCCATCTTCTCATGACAAATGTCGGTGCTAAGGTCGTTTTCGAAATAAAACCGACGCTGGTTTCACCAACACAACTAAAACGAAATGTCCACCAAGGCTTGCTTATCGCAGCAGATTGACAGCAGCGAAAGGTTGTTCGTTTTACAATGCAGAGCGGTTATCGGTGGGTCATTGACTCGTCAGCAGCATCGGCCATTGCTAATTGATAACGGAGGACGTGAAGACAGATTGACGGGCTCAGTGCCGATCACATGTCTTCGCGGGCAACATGCATGCTTCCCCTTCCCTCAGGTACGGTTGGAGACGTCGAGAAAAGACGCGCGCCTCCGAGTGCCTGCCACGGTCCTTTTCAGCTCGCAGCGTGGCGCGTCAACTTGCTGCGATCTACGAGTGCCGCGACGACATACCGTGGATGTGGCACTTCGACCAAGGTCAGAAGTCTTCGTCAAACTGGTTTTAGAGAATGTGCAGAATGCAAACTTTTTTATGCCTTGTTAAGTTTTACAAGGTCGCTGCATCCACGCCCGTCACATGATGGAAGGAAAATGCGTTATTTGCACGCTAGAGGTTGACAGTGGAATACAAAACAAGAAAACACTCTCGCAAGTTATCACGCAACAGGTTCAGAATGGCACGTTCGAATCATGGAAGGAAATGCGTTATTTGCATGCTAGAGGTTGACAGTGAAATAGAAAAAAAGAAAACATTCTCAGAAGTTATCACACAACAGGCTTAGAATGGAACGTTCGAAAACCAGTCGCTTATTTTTTCCCAGGCCTATAATACGTTCCTGCACGCAGACCAACGGAGTCGTTGCGAAGCTACCAGATGCCGAAAGGTACAACCGAAAGGACCGAGCGTCTGTACGCAAGTGACAGCGGCACACTCCTTTTGAGATATCAAAGCGCTCCCGACAGCAACGGCGAAATTGCCCAAATTTACGACGAAATTGCTTCCTAATGGAGTATAATACACACGTGCAACTACTGGTGGCATGTCCGCCAGCTCTCCGCATCGGTAGAACAACATCGTGTCGTGCGCACGTACCGACGCAACGCAGACAGCAACACAAAACCAACGTGTCATCAACATGTCACAGCGCGTAATAAGGTGAAGCGTCTTTTCCAACTGCTTATTTCGTGAACTTCAAACATTCAATCAACCGCTTCGTGAAGTTACACAAGAATTTTATCCGGAAACACGACTAACTCAAAACAGAACTGCATTTTTTCTGATGAAAAACAACCAGAATCGCATATCTTTTGTTAGTTACAACGCCGCGAGCGTCGCAGAAGCAACGAATGCGAGCCTAAAGCTGTATTTTATTGCTAAAACACTATCAAATAGAAATCTTGATCTACTCCACGAAACGCCACTTTCTGTAGCATGCACGTGTATATTCGAAATTAATTGGTGGAAGATGTCGGCCCAAAGAGATGCTTGTTCAGCACAGTTCAGCATGCGACAGACACGACTTTTGGCAATAAGCACCAATGTCTATGAATGTTTTTTTGGCAAACTAAAATATAATTTCCAGTATTTAATCGAAAAAACACCACAGTGATGTTTGAATTTTTAATCAACTACAGTAGACACTAGACTAGTGTAGAGGAACAAACCATAAATAAAAGGCATTGTTGGCTACAAATCAAATTGGAAATGTTTCTGTAAATGATGTTGATCGACAATGAAGCAGTGCTTAAAAAGTCGAGGAGTAGATGCATCAAACCAGCTTTGACCAATGCACGTCGATCACTTCTATATATTTTCGTGAATTCAAAGCATATTTTAAGGCACAAAATGAACCAACTGTCCCGAAAAATAAACACATAAGAATTAAGCAAAGATGGCAGTTCGATTAATGGCCGAATGAACACGTCGTCCTAATGCTGAAATTCAGCTTGCATGAAAGCAGCAGTAAAGCTATGTCAGGTTATGCTGCCAAGTCAGATGATCCATCGATGCGCAAGTACAGGCGTTTCATAAATGGAAGGCAAGATACATCAAAATCTGCTTAGAGAGAGAGAGAGTTTATTGGCGCAAACATTAAACAATTTCATACAAATTAAAGCTAAGGCGCTGGGACACCGAAAAAAAAACTGTTAAACAGGTTG
>JGI24158J21664_10000220_pt1 | contig 44456 bp, 20 predicted proteins | sample Ectturendosymbi3_FD_21664 | JGI IMG/M metagenome (IMG submission 21664) | reverse complement strand
TATATGAATTTGAGCGGTTTGCAATCTCTTATGGTCTAACTCTAATTATAAAGCGCGTAAATTGGTTAAGTGCGGGCCCCCTAAACTTGGGGGCCCTGTGCAGTTGCACTGTTCGCACTCCCCTAAGGCCACCACTGATCACATGATAGATTCACACTTGACCCAAGAGCATGTTTCCCCACAATACGTTTAAAGACACTAATGCAGGTAGAATTTCAATCACGTTTAATATTGCCCCACATGCTTAGACAGTGGACTGTTGATGTGAAGATAAAAAAATTAATCTCACTAGACCGGGTTTTCAAAACAAGTTGTGACACTGTTCAATATAAGAAAGACAATCCCAATAATTTCCTATTTTCACTACATTTATTTGCAATACATACATAATCCAAGACTTTTTGCTTGTGATGTCTTTGTCTACAAACATTTTCCTCACTTTTTCAGCCAACATCACCGCAAACTTTACCAACCTTTAAATTTAAACTGTCAATCCATGTATTGCTTATCTGTTGTAATTTAAGCGAGATAAATAAAAGCTTTATCTAAGTACTGCCAAGTACGTTGTAAACCAAATATAGTTTGTCATTTCGTCATTTTAGGCGAATTTTATTTCACAGGGTAAATGTTCACTAGAACAGGAAGACTTGTGCTAGTTCGTGATATAGAGTGAAAACCCAGCGCTGACAACACAGTCACCGTTTCAAAGCAAACTAGGAAAGTGACGTATTTTCCTAGTAATCGTAGTACCAGATAGTGCAGCTTATCAATTTTGGAATGATATTAGTTACATTCAACAGTTTCTTTCGATTTTCAGTTGCACGACCTGAGTAAGGTGATGCTCATATCTGCATAATCTGCCAAATACGTGGCCAGCTGTCTGCAGAAACTGCCTGCGAGTTTGTTAGAATCTTGCATCGGTTATGCGTTTTCATATTCCTTTCCTATTTTCACTACTGCCTTTTTTTCAATGCTGCCATCAGACAACTAGACGGTACTTTCCATGGGCAGCAACACGATCCCGCATGAAAATGTATACATCCGAAAAACAAACCTATAAAAACGCTAAAAATCACGGAAAATAACGAAAAGAACTTCTGAATTACACGAAAGAGCTGTAAATGCCAAGAAAAGATTGCAATGCCGTTTGTTCTGGAGAAGAATGTACGACCACCTCGTTCCTCTGATATCCACACCTGGACAGGGGAATTATGTCCCTCCAGAAACGTAGGCGGCAATACACTGCAACAGGTAGAGATTTTCAAGTACTTTGGAGTGATGTTCCCGGCTGACAGAAGGCGGAACAAGGAGATTAATGCACGGATTTGTAAAGCAAACGCGGTTCTGCGTGAGCTTTATCGCGCCGTAGTCACAAAACGGAAGCTTTCAAACATCGAAAAACTGTCAGCTTTTAAATCGGTCTTTGTTCCTATCCTCACCTATCTAGAGCATGAATCTTGGGTAATAACTGAAAAAGTGCTATATCTCAAGTACAAGTGACAGGGATGGGATTTTTGCGAAGAGTTCACGGTGAGACGCTTTGAGATAAAGTGCACAACTGTGAAATTCGTAAAGCTGTGAATGTCGAGTCATTTCTCCGAAACGAGAAGACCCAGCTACGATTATTCCTACACGTGACCAGAATGTCCCAGGAAAGACTGTCGAAGTGAGTCTTGCTGGACACGGGCTAGCGACCCATAACCGTCCAAGGACCACATATTTTGATTTCATGTCTGACTTTGCTCGATCCCGTCTTGGTGTGGAACCAACAGAACTATCAAAGATTGCTGATTACCGTGAGTTATTTGCAGTTCTCCTGGCTCTGCTGCCTCCGCGACACTCCCCAGAAGAAAAGTGGGTGAAAAAAAAGATTAATGAATGAATGAATGTTTCGATGCCTGTTTGTACGCTGTTATTTCTACACACACCAACCGTATTTAATTACAGCTCATTTAAGACTGCACAGCACGAGTATATAGAGTTTTGCATTAACACCAATATGAAACGAAATTCCTACAATCTGTATCTCGTTTCAATTACTTCCGCAAAACCTTAAAATAGTTACAGTTTTCAAATTTTCCAATGAGTTGTCCAAATTGACTCCAATAATCTCCAATCTCATAAACGCTTTTAAGACTTTTTTCATGCTACAAGTTTTTCCGGTCAAAGACAAAACTTCGCAAACTTAATAAAAAGTTTTAAAATTATTTTGTGTCACACTTATTATCATAGTACTGGCCTACAAAATCTTGCGTCTCTTCACAGTGATACTTGCATTCACAGGTTATGCGAGAGCATCCTTCTCTTCCTTGAATGTATGGATGAGCCCACTCTCTCAAACAGAAGTTGCTTTGCTCTACACCTTCTACCAGTCAAAAGTGGGTGCCAACAACACAAACCCTGTGATAAGCGTCAGGTAGTTGCAGCATTTTTCTCCACCCGGACTGCGACAATGTTTCACGAGTCCATCAACCTTGGAAGAAATTTGCCAATTGCCTGGTTTTCAGCTTTTTTGTTGATTAACGGTTGCCTTTCGAAACTAAAGTTTTGTCATCACTCGTTTGCAACGATCGCTCTAGTGTTAGCATCCTGATTGAGCGCGATCTTGTGAGCTTGTTCCTTACTCGCTTGCACTATAGCGGATGAGATTGATGAGGCTCTCGCTTGCAGTACATGTAAATTAACGAGGCTATAAACAACATCCATCGTTACCAAAGATGTCGAGATTTCAATAAATTGTTCTAAATAAAAGCCTTAACGATGTTGTCAACAACTTTCCTTGTCCATAATGATGCAATTACGATAGTCTTGGCTCTCTTTGTAATTAACTACGACAGATGCAGAATGAACAGTTCCCTGTTAGACGCTTGATTTGAAATTGTGATGAATGTGCTTTTTTTGCCATGGCTACTTTGTTATTGGAAATATAAATATTCATTTATCGCAGAGGTACTCAACATGCGGCCCGCAGCAGCGTATTTTTTGGCCCGCGACGTCCAGGCTGAACGACTGTGCGTGGACATGATTGCTACATCAGCCATAGACAATCATACGTAGAAAATGCAAAAGAGAGAGCGAGTGACGTAACAGATAGCGGCAAACGGCACAAACGAGTGTATGAGCGTTCGCGGAACACACACAAATAAGAACGTGGCGCATTTTTCATCTCAACCAGGGCTTCTCACACTTTATTGTTTATCGACCCCATTTCAAAATAGTTATTTTTATGCGACCTTCATGGATAGCTTAGTTGTTAATGATACGTGTGAATATACCATTCCAAATCTCAAGAGTCATTTTGTCCATGGCGAAGTCATAAAAATGCACACAATCCACGAAAGTAACTGTAAAGTAATGAAACAAACACGAAGTGGAAACAGTACGGCGAAAAAATTAACAAAAAAAAGCAATTCAATTTTCAGAAGTTATCAAGCACATGTAATGGGATGGATGCACTTGATACTTTTTACACAGGACAGATCATCCAATCGTAGTTTGATACAAGACAACGCAGGACGAAGAACATTCTCAACATTTTTCAAAAAGGACCAGTTTCTGGACTTGATGATTGTCAATTTTGAGAATACCACTTCACACAAATATCTTGTGAAAAAGTTGAAGAGTTAAGAATGGCTAGATCAGAACTGACTGAGCGTTAATTTCTTGTTCTTAAATGACACAAACTCTCTTTTGAAAACCCAGTTGCCAACTTTTGTCGTTTAAAAACTCCGCAGAGTCATCCTCGGCATAGCAAGTGTGTCGCCACCTCAAATTTCAATTGTGTATGGTTTGTGATTTTAACTTTTCCTGAATCAAAGTCCAACTGAAACTGCATATGAAGCTTTTAACTATTTAATCTGAAACTACTCGGTATGCCCTCAAAGCAGTTAGCCCCTAAACTAGACCTAGACTTCGAAACAAAAGCATGCCTTTGTGGCGGAATGAATGCAGAAAGGTCGATATTGGTCAGTACGTTAAATTAATCACGAAGTAACAACGCATACCTTGTTGTGCTTGGTTGATTATTATTATCGTTTGATAGCTCAGGCAGACATCCTAGCAAACAACTGACAGCATTTTGCGTCTAAAAATGTAGTCGATATAGATCCACTGCAGGCCTACTTTTGATTTTCTTGTAAAATTACAAAAATTGTTATATCTGATGTGTCAAGCCAATTTGTTTCGCGACCCCAAAATTACATTTTGCGTCCCCAAATGGGGTCGCGACCCATAGTTTGAGAAGCCCTGATCTAAACGACTGTTCAGTGTTCAGTCCAGGCTATCTATCTTTTGCACATTTGAGATGGCAAAAAGAAGAGGAAAGTAGGTGATGAAAACAGGGTTTACAACCCTGCGTGGGTAAGAGAATTTGATTTTTCGGAAGTGCATGGCAAACCATTGTGTCTTATCTGCCAAAAAACAATTGCTGTGCTAAAACGAGCGAATCTGCAACGCCACCATTAATTATTTGTGCTCAGAAAATTTTGACCTGCTTCGGATCTGCATATGTGTGTGATAGTTTCTTCTCTACCATGGTAGAAATCAAATCAAAGCAGCGTTCTCGTCTAACTGATCGGCATTTGAGAGACTTCCTGCGAGCAGCAACAACTGAGCAGCAACCGGATGTAAAATCACTTACGAAAAATATGCAGATTCAGAGCTCCCATTAGAAAAAATTGTTTTACATTATTTGTTCCATGCTCGTTTTATTCCGTATTATTTTGTTCCACATTTCGTTGATGTTCTTCATGTTTTGTTTTACCTTAAGGTTAATCGGTAAACTTTTGAAAAGTAATCAATATCATGAAAACGCGATTTTTGGCCTGATGTAAAATATATTCACTGCAACATAACCACTAATCACTGTTATTGAAACTGAGGATGTTTGTCAAGAAAGTTGACTAACACGCTGCATATAGAAAGGAAAAGCAAACTCATTGAGCGACTGCAAGAAGGAAAAATAAATGATATGAAGTGTTTTATATAATCTTACCCTGGGCCGCATTTAGGGAGCGTAGGGCCCTAGGCAATCTTCGTTTTCGGGGCCCCACGCAAGTGTGACCTATTTGGCCGTTTGTCTGAAAAGCGTGAATGTATGACCCTCGTGTGTAGTGCCCCCTCAAAACTCTAGCTTTTGTTGTGCCGACTTTGGCTCTACAAGTGCGTTAGATCTTCAACAGAAAGTAAAGACTTTTCCACATTCTTCTAAAAACCAAACAGCATTACAATCTTTTCTTGGAATTTATAGCACTTTCGTGTAGTCTAAAAGATTTTTCGTTAAATTTTCGTGATTTGTAGCATTTTTATTGGTTTGTTTATGGGATATAGGCCTATACATTTTCATGCGAGACCGTGTTTCCGCCTTCGAAAATATCTTCTAGGTGTTGATCTATACGTTAGCTCCTTTTTTATAGTAATAATCATGGGCGCAATTTGGTTGGAGGCAAGGAAATGTGTCCTCCCACTTTTTCAAACAATAGGGATATAGTACTCCATGTCTCCCACACTTTTTTCTCTTCAGGTTTTGTATTTAGAGAGGTTTCAAAAATGAAAGTGACCTTTGTCACGTTTTGTGTGAAAAGCTTTTCATGTTAGGTGTTACACATAGCCATGTTGATATTGAAACAGAGTTTGGTGTGGTATCACTGATTCTGTTATCTTATCAATTTTAAAATCGATAACATGATTATTAGCATTTTTCAAGTTTCTAGAGCCAGCGAAAGATGGTTATCTACTTCTTACCGGCATTTTTCCCTGTGAGGTATACTGTTAGAAAAATTATTTTCTTGAAACAATGAGAGTTTTACAGCTGCACATGTGAGAGACAACAGTACAGCCATGATTTGTTTCTGGCAGAAATGTAACGGGCTTTGGTGTAACCAGTGGCGTACGCAGGAAATTTCCGGGGGACAAGTTTCGTCACAATCGTGTGACGTCACAAATCAACTTTAGGCCGACCATTGACCATTCTAGGAGGGTCCGGGGCATGACCCCGGGAAAATTTTGCAAAATTACACCTACAAATACGCAATTTACACTTAAAAATACGCAAATTACGCCTAAAAATACGCATTTACCCCTAAAAATACGCATACTGTTTATACATTTTTTTATTTTTAGGGTCTGAGGGGGGTGCATGGCACAGTGCCCGGCACAGTGCCAAATCTCTGCGAAGTTTCGCCAAAGGCAAATGTAGCACTATTGCGGAGACTTAGTTTGAGTATGGGCAGCTTTGCAAAAGATCATCTTCAGCCATTAGTTAAGAGGATTTCAATGGAAACATTGGAGAAGTAATCACCTAGCTATATATTGACCTATAGCTCAAAACTTAGGGACTTGACTAGGAATTAAAGATAAATACATTTATCCTCATTGCTTGTAATGTTGCGACAATGGTGGCCAACAAATCCACATGATATTTTTTCAATGATTCTTACACTTTGTGCTTGTGGTGAATACATTGACTCGTGAGTTTTACCAAACCCACAATGCAACAGTGTTTTCATCCAAGTGCGAAACATTTGCTTTACAAGCATGTGACACCAAGTTTTGCAGTACATTTTTTCGTGCTAATGCAGGTGAAACTTGGAAAATTTTTGCACATTTACCACTGTGCTTTTGATTTCTGTTTAATCCCCAATATATTTTCGTGTCGTTATGCAAGTAGAACTCTTAGAATGAAACTTTTGTCATTAATTTCATCTATTAAAATCTGATGTTAAACCTGAAAAACTTGGTTGTGAAAAGACTGAACTAAGTGGTAAAGCTGACTGAAGTCACAAGACAACAGTCACCAGACGATTAGGTATGCTGAAATTACATTGTAAGCTAGATGGGAATGTTTGTATGCAGGGGCAGACAAGGGGAGATTGAAAGGATACATCCTCCACCCACCAGCAGTAAAAATAGATTGAAATGATTTTGTGAAGTAGGCTACGCTCATTTTAGGCCAAATAGTTTGCTGCTGGTAAGAGGATATCAATGGAGGTTTTCGTAGGGATGGGGCTGCATGCATGATGCCCAGTAGCATTAAAAAGATATGTAGCTTTTTCACAAAACGGAAAGGTGCAATAAAAATGTTTATCGTTTATGTAGCATGAAGTAATTTGAACAAGACATCAAATCGCGCTGTCACCTACGCTTCATATAAAATTCATGAAAAAATGTGTTCTACAGTACTATAAGGCTGATGTGCACGTGCGACCAATGCATTTGTGCATTCCACCTCACAGCTCTGATAAAACCCAGTTGATGTATTCTACAATATTGCTGTGCTTGTTTGTATCGCTACCCTGCTCAGGAATCATGTGCGGGCCCCTCTCCAGAGGCATTTTCTTTTGTTAATTTCAGACACTTAGAAAAATTCTAGAAACATGTGCTTCCATGACTTTTCCTGATTTTCAGAGTTCAATGGAATAATACCAGAGTCATTTTCTGAAAATGTCCCTGAAATCCTATACATAGGGTGTATTGGGTACTATACTACCCAGGGTACCTGATGAGTAAATAATTTTGGCCACTATTCTAAGTTAACATTTTAATGCGTTTTCAAGTGCAAAACCTGTTTGGCCTGATATGACCACCTATACCTGATATGTGATAAGTCTTCCAACACCATGGCTTGACCTGAAAAAAACGGATCTAACACGTGCATGACGTTTACGGCGCACAAACGAAAAATCTCCTCTATAAAGTCCTTTTTTTCGTGTATCCGGCCTAAAATTTGTATGATATGTCCTTTTCGCTGGGAACATAAAATTTTGTTGCGAAAGTGATTGACAATGCACATATGGATGTCAAAAATAGTTTGATCTGAAAAAAACGTATGCCAGGTGTCCCAGGAAGAGGTATGCAAATCATAGGTAGCAATGTACCCTGGTTTTATTAACGCGTATAGAAAAATAAGGATTCCTGAGGAGGGTTAATGCAATCAAGCTGAATTACAGTGCCGTGTCCAGCAACAAATTTATAAGTTTAATTTGTAAATCATCTGCAAGGTTAAAGCAAAGCGTGATTAGCACTGCTTTCAAAACACCTCCAGAAACAAGACTGGGAATCTGAATTTATGAAACTTCACTTCTGCACCAACCTGATGACTATATTGGTTTCGCAACAAGCTGTTCCTCCACATTTTGCAACAAATTGCGTCCATGGTAATAGTAACCACATATTTTATGAATCAAACAAGCACAACCCATTCAGTGGACACAGAGCTTATTTATGCCGTTTTGAAGTTGTCATTTTCCAAGCAATACAAACTATAGTGTTTTAATCCTCTTTGCCATAGGCCGATGGTAAACAGCATGAAGACAAGTTTTGCACAGCAGCAAAGTATTGTCGCAACACCCTCAGTTAACCATATGAAATAAGTCCAATGTAGACACGTGTTTCGAGGTAAAGCTCACGAGAAACTGTTCTAGCTGATTTGAATGACATATAGTTTCAACAAGCAATCTCTGTTTGCGAAAAATCTAGTAAAAACAACCTAACGTGGGATCCAATACGGACAACATTGCTTTTCATCGGAGTTTTGCAGTGTCTGGTGGTCTTGCGTTGTTGCGAGCTTTTTGTTAGTGGAACATTGAACATCAATTACAGTAAGTACCGTTTCTTTTTCATTCATTTTCTGTAACCGCTTTCATACAGACGGCCTGCATCTCTCTCACGCCCAGCCAGATGCACAATATTGTTGTGTTGTTACTGTGCTGATAAGAGTCTAGAGTAGACATTTGCATTTCCGCTCTTTTCAAGGTAAATTGTGAAGTTATACCGCGGCGCAGTTTCGCAAAATTTTAGTTAATATTGAGTCGTGATAGGAAATAGTTGCGTGGGGCCATCAAAAGCGCGGGGCCTACGCCATGGCCTATTTGGCCTATGCGTAAATCAGTCACTGGTCTTACCTCTATTTCATACATGGTGAAAAGAATTGGTAGTTGGCGGCCCGCGGCTCTTGGAGTTATAATGTGGCTCTCTTGGCCTTTAAAGTTGAGTACCCCTGATTTATCATCTTTAATCGCCTGAAGAGATTTCTTATCATGTTGGGTCAAATAACGAGAGTGTTGTGGTGCACTGTTAGCAGTGAGTTAATATAATTTCAGAGCACTCGTTTCTAAGCATCAGCATACAAGCAGCAACAGTTGACTCAAAGTCATTAACCCAACAGAAACTAGGATAGATTGTTCAGTACTCCAATCAAACATAGCAAAGGCTTTAAGCTTTTGGTACTCTAAGCAAACAAAGCAAAGTAAGCAACCCAGCAGAAACTAGGACAGATGGTTTGATACAGTGGTTCTCAAACTTTTATGAGCCGTGGCCCCCTTCTAAGTTTAACTGGCAAATACTTATCGCGACACTTGGGTTATACAATATCACAGCAAAGCTATCTAGTGAAGGCCTCTGCTCGTTGCCATCAAGAGGGGTCGAGGGCCCCGTTTGAAAATTCTCGCTTAGTAGTACTCCAAGCAAACAAAGAAAAAGCTTCTGTTTTTCTGCAAAGATAACTGCAGAGGAGTTTCACGTGATGACATATACCCCATGAGATATTATTGTGGGAATATTATGGGCAGCTCGATGAAATCTTATTATATTCCAGACTTACTTTGAAAGATATTACAAACTTATCTCACTGACTTATCATTCGCAAACCGGTTAAAAATACTCAAGATTAAGAAGTTATAAGGTTGAGAGCTTTTGAATAAAATGATATTTATGAAACTTTCACCGGCTAATTGCCACAATTCGTTGAGCACGGCTGTATTAGATTTCCGATCGGTCACACCGATGACTTGAAAAACGGTACTTGCGGTTTGCGGCGTGTTTAGCATGGTGCTCGGCTCTGACGGGTGGGTGCAAGGAAATGGTTCTCGCACGTGGTTGCCCTTGAAACATCACCAATTCAATATTCACTGCGAAACTAGCCGCGTGGCCCACGGCGCAAGTAACTATGGGCGCCCCTGACCACTTGTGACACTCTGAAAGGAGTATTTTATCGAGTACAACGAAACTCAACAAAACTGAAGTTTGAGATCGTGCGTACATTCACAGACAATGAAAACAATCAACAACATACAGTTACTTGGTCCGTTCAAGTTAATTGGTATTGATTTTGCAAATCGTTACGTTAAAGTAATGGTTCGCACACAAACGTTCTCCCATTCAGAGGAACAAGACAGACTCACAGGTGCAGTTTTCTCGCAAATCCAGCTAAAATATTGTAAAGTAATGATCGAAAAAATGAAATTTTATCACTATAATAATAAAACAAGCTCTAGCTTCGTAGCAAGCTTGTGAGAAATCTGCCTGCTTGGCTCCGCTTTCATCCTTTAGCGACGATTCAAATTTGCACATAGCTGCGTTTCAAGAGTTGCAAGCCACAGTACAGTGACGTACGCAAGTGAATAGATTGCAATTTATTTCACAGGGTTGACCTCAAGCATTGTCAGTATCGGTAGAAGCATTGTCAAGATGCGAATATCATCCACTTCTTTCAGTTTCAGTTTTTGCTCGGGCGATTTGCTGGTATTGACGATATTTTAAGAAATAACTGTTTTTATATTTGCACTGCTGCAGTATGACCAGATTACATCTCAGTCTCTGGAGAGGATTTCAGTCTTATTTGCTAAAGAGCATGAAGTGCTTCAAGAGGGGAACTTCGTCAACAAGTTGAGCCACACAAAAAGTCCAGAAATTCTGTTTAGCCTTCGTTTTGAGTGCAGAAGCACATTGCTGCAATAAACAAACGATTACAAGCAGTGGTGTAACGCCAGCGAAAGGAGTGGGAACACTATCTAGAAAATGTGACTTGCTTCAATCAACATTGTTGGGACATTTTCTGTTAAGTTACCCTAAGAATGACAAACGTGCACCAGTATTTTGGTGCAATAAGAAGAAATACAGAACACTGTAACCCTTTCAATAACGTTTAAGGCAGTGGCATAACTAGAGGTTTGGGTTAGGGGGGTAAACTTTGCTGAAGGGGGCCTATTTGCCACCGTTTGGGAATGCAATATTTATTTCCCAAAATACCACATATAATACATATATGCACAGTCCAAAGCAGATGTTACATCGTAAACATAAACAACACAGGCATAGGCGTTCAAAGAAAGTTTTCCATTGATCTGCAAAGTCGACATTTTGCTTGCCAATTTCAGGCTGCTGACGATACAATGTAAATGGGCGTTCACATAAGGCTTTACCATTTCTACACCACAAAGAAAATGACCCATGTTACTGCAACAGTCCCAAAAATCCCCTTCGTTGGCCACAAGGTTTCTTTTCACATCGTATAAAAGTACATGACATACTGCATTCAGCAGTTATTGTCTCGCTGCATTACCTGCCACAGATTGCTGAATTAGAACATCACAAAATTGCTGACCTGGAACATCTCCGCAGCGTTTATAGCGTTAGATATTTCCTAGGTTTTAATACATATGGCCTTTGAAATAATATCATTTTTTGACAAAATATTCAAGAAATTTGAAGCAACAAAGGCAAGAAAACTTTGTCTTTCAAGTTGGATAACTACTAGTAAAACATAAAGTTTTTTTCAGCTAAACTGTTGTTAGCAGGGGTGATGGAAGCAGCAGAAATTCTGTCGGCCCTCTGGACTTTGCAGCAGCACTTTGAAAATGCTGTTGTGCTTTCTCTTCACGTTTTTGAGCGCAAGCTTTCATATTTACTCCTACTTCGTAGACCTATGTTGCACATATTCCTATTTCGTTGTCAAAACTGCAATATCTACTGCGTAATTAACATTGCAAAGACCAGAACCGTCGCTAGAAAGTTTTCAATAATAGGGGCTTTACGTTTGTTCAGGGTGTTTGACGTTCTGATATTTCACAATAACTCCACCGATTTGTAGTGCTTCATAGTTCAATTTGTAGGGGGCTTGGAGCTTTGTTTGGGGGCCTAAGCCCCCAAAAGCCCCCTGTGGCGACGGGACTGCAAAGATCCCTAAGTAAAGAGATAAGATATACACCAAAATTTTTGATTGATAACGTTAGTGCCAAACTGAAAGTAGAGCGTCCACAATACTCAGAAAAAGTTGACAAATGATCATGAATCCGGATGTGGGTGTTTATCAGACAACTCCTGACAATAATTGCCAATTGCTTAATTAACCAACGGTTCCAAAACATTTTCGAGCGTGAATGAAATCTGAGTTTGGTGAACATCTTGTCACCCAAGCTTCAAACAGCGTATGTTAATATGACAAAAATGTTGATTGTATGGATGATCTTTGGCATCAGGTTGCTAAGTTCGTTTTCAATGTCAGCATTCCACTCTTTCTTCAATTGCCTACGCTACACTACAAACAGACACAGACAAGTTTGAAAATTTTCAATTCAGGTTTAGGTTGACGCTCGCCTCGGCGCTACCTATTTTTTAACCCTTTGCGAAATCGCAGACCTGGGAGGGCGAAAAGAACGGCAACTTTCATCGCACGTGCCAAATGATGAAAGAATAAGGCTCACAATCAAACAGATAGACTTGCATACTAAGGTACAATATTAAAGCAAAGGTTTGATTTTAAAGCAGTTTGTTATAATCCCTTTCAATCCAGAAGATCTGGCCAAGGGATTTCGCCCAGCTTGTAGGCATACGTACAGAACTGTATTTCTGTGAATTGAGTTCCTACGGAAGCAGGACGTTCTTTCACAGATCAAGCATTCAACTCAAAACGTCTCGTCGAAACTGCAACAACGATATGTGCGATGCTCAGGTCGTTTTAATGTTCGCGTTTCTTCTGGAATGCGCAACACACCACGAGCGCTTTGTTGAGTACGCCCACGCGGCAATGGCGATCACACGAGAAGAATGTCGCCAAGAAACTCTAAATCAGAGTCACTGGCCTCGCCCTAAAAATAACTCGCACATGCAAAACACAAGACAACAACACCATCATTATCATTAACCACCGGCAATTAATTTGAAGATTGACATGATGACGGCACATGTGTCAAACTGATACCTAATGGTTAAATTCAGCAGCAAAGAAAACCAATGATAGTACGACGACTAAGGCATATATCCAGGACTGCCATACCGTCCGTATTTCTAAGATTTGGCCTTGTTTTGATGGTTTGCGGCTTATAAAATTTTGCTGTCCTTATTTCTGAGAAATGTCTTTATTTTGACATGCATCCTTATTTTTTTCTTATTTTCTAGTCCGCAAGGTGCTTGCGTAGGGGGTGTTTTTCGTTGTTTCAAAACAGTAAAATAAACTGCGAAACAGCCTTAGCTACAAAACAGTCAAGTCCATCCTACAAGTGAAAGTAAATTTAGACGAGAGCTGCAGGGAGATTCACCAAGTAGTCTCTAAGCACTAAGTATAGCCAAAGCACACCGTTCCTAGTACAAAATAGGTTTGATGATTAAACGCATTTCGTTCAGAATTTTCTGTTCCTTTTCATCTTATTTTTTCCTGGTTATCCTTATGTTTTAATCCAGATCGATGGCATACCTGCATATATCTGATTAATGCGACGTTGAGCAATTACGGTAAAGCTCAGTGGGCTTCTCTACACACTGAGCTTAAACTAGGCGTCTGCCAGTCATGGAATGTCCATACAAAAGTATCATACGACGTTGTAGATATATTTCACGACAAAACATTGCACCACCCTTTAACGGGGAAGGTGCTTCAGCTTTTTCAGACTGGGTGGCAAAAGGGGGAGAGTGTTAAAGATACGATTACGGCATGAAACTGACTACTATTTTTCAACGACCAAGTCTGTCAGAAAAAATTGAAATCTCCTTTTGGAAATGGTTTGAGCAACATAGTCGTTGCCAGAATTCATCATATCGTGAAATCATTTGTGGAAATGATTTGATCAACATAGTCGTTGCCAGAATTCATGACAGAATTTATCATGTCATCAAATCATTTGTGGAAATGGTTTGAGCAACATAGCCGTTGCCAGATTTCATGCTAGTATTTACCATATCATGAAATCATTTGCGGAAATGATTTGAGCAACAAAGTCGTTACCAGAATTCATCACATCATGAAATCATTTGCGTATGCCCCGTGTAGTAACACCTACTAAAGTATCCATCTGCAGCAACTTAACTTCATTTCGCATACATTTGTGCGGCAGCACTTCATGGCCAGGAATACGTTTTTGCTTTCAGTGGTACTTCTAATTTAAAAGTGTACTAATTCATAGAAATATAAACCCATCGTAAAAAAGCTGAAAGTGACAGCTTCAACATACAAGAATATAAAAACACAAATCTTGGTGGCTGTCTTTTGCACCGTCGATAAGTTGCTTCAACCTTGCGACAGATTTTGACAGCATCCTCGTAAGATTGTGCATCATTTATGAGTGATTTCGCTGTCTGTTGTATTTTTGTTTTTATCAGGTCCTCGCGACATGACAAGATTGCAGTGATTAGGTTAACGCCTGTGGCAAACTTGTCAAAAAACTAAACAGGTGTTAAAATTCCGGGCAACAATACCCGATTTTCCCCGATTTCCCCCTCTGCAGGGCTAGTAATGACTGTCCTAACATTGCACTTGGTCTGGAAAAGAACGTTTGTATGTTCATGTTTGCTCATTTACATCAGATCGGTATAAAAGGTCCGGTTTCAGTTTCTTGATAAATGGTATCAGTGTACTGCTTATCGTAACTGAGATGGATAGAGAAAAATGCCAATCTTGTGGCTTATTGAATTTGCATACTTGGATGCTTGTTAGATAACTGTTTGATAAACGGAATTGTAATAAACTACATCAACTTAATGTATATATTGGCATCATGAGTTGGTGTAAGCAAAGCTAGTACGCTCAGGAGTATTTCAGCACAAACGTAAATTCATTTTAGGACATCTAAGTAAGCAAAGCAAATCGTTTCATTCATTGTGGAAGTTACGATATTTTGACCTTGCGTTCATAGAAGGGTTCAGTAGATAGTGAAAATATAGTTAGGAGCAGGTTTTTAAGGCGTTTTAGGCACCCGATTCGGGTCCCTAGAATTTCAAATCGGGCCCCAAGAATCAGAGAAAATTATCATCGGGTCCCTAAACTCAGAGAAAATCGGGTCTCTGGAAGCAGAGAAATCGGGTCCCTACAGATCCATACCGGGTACCTAACATTTTCCTTAAAAAAAACTGGTTAGGAGTTAAAATATTACGAAAATAATGGAAAGCCACATAAATTACCTCTGTGCTTGAAAGACAACCAAACATGTTGCAAAATAACAACCCATAATACAGTTCTGAGTGATCGCGTGACGCGTATGCGACAGTCGAATGGACAAAATCTTGTTTTTGCAATCATGAATTGTTTTGCAAACTTTCATAAAATCTGTGATCATGTCATAGTCCTTCGAAGAAACAACCTGCCACAGAAAGAACACGGGTTTGCTTTTTGTGGTCTCTTTCGTCCAGGCGCACAGGTACGTGCAAGAAGACCATAGAAAAAAGATAGATTTCCGGACTTCAGGTCAGTTTGAATCTAGAGTTCCGGACATGTGCAGGTCAGCCTGCAGGAACAGCAAAATTGAAGTTTAAGGCATGTTTCTAGTACGGAAGGAAGGTATCAAAGTTCTGACGGTATCACAGAGTTGCATTTCTCACACATATTTTTATGCTAGAACTATGAAGAGAAAAATGATTAAACGTGGCAGTTTAAAACTAATGCTTCATACTTTAGTTGAAAGCGTTTCAATTTACAAATGGCAGAAACGAAGTCAACAAAATGTACTTGAAATTGACGTTCTTGAAATTGAAATTGTTGAAATACTTTGTTTCGAAATCGGATGGCTATCAGCAGTTAGTAATATTTTAAGATATTTTTGCGAGGAAAAATTCTTCTTTGGCGTACGAAACGATTCAACAGACCTCATTGAACAACTTCAATCAAAGTTGCTTTAATTATTTTAATTATTTAATTAATATTAAAACCAAAACGTTAACCAAATGTGAGAATATGATATTTTAAGTTTTTTTTAATTATCCTCTAAATTGTAGATGCTCATGACAAGAAATTCTCTTCATTTATATTTACCACAATCATTCATGAAAGTACTAACACCTACAAGATGGTTTGCTGGAGAAGAGGCTGTTAAACGATTAAGAAATCAATGGAAAGAATTAATTCAATCTCTGCTAACCATTGCATGTGACATGTGACCTAAACCAGTTACACAAGGTGAGATTACATCGCTGGAAAGCTATACAAACACGCTTGAAACTGCTATGAAGATCACATTGTGGAAATCAACACTGGATAGGTTTCAAGCAGTTAACAGATGCTTGTAGAGTACTAGATTTGATATGGACAGTGTATTTTCACTTTGCATCTGTCTCATTACATTTGTGGACGAATGCAGAGAAGATTTTCGAATATATGAGACAGGAAAAGCCTTTATAGCCTCCTTGAACAACTAAACTTGTTTCAGTTTTTCAAAATTATGTTAGATTTATAATTAAAACAAATCCATTTTCCAAAATTAGATTAGAATTATGAAACTCACAAATACTAGAAATTAATTCAACTAAACTCAGAACTAGAATTAGAGTAAATCAAACCAAGTTGAATGTAGGCTCAATTCATTACAAATCGGAAACCATTCGCATAATTATGAGAATAGCAATGATTTGTACACCACCATGATTGGCACGTTTTGCGCTGTACACTTCGCCTGGGCGGCTGGAAACTCGTTCCGATGTAGCCAATGTTAGAGTCAAACGTTGGTAGTATTTGTTTTAAAAACTGGAACGTTGGTAGTATTTGTTTTAAAAACTGGAACTCTGGTGGAGTAAAATGAAAAAGTTCCAGAAACATTAAACCTTTTTAGCGAGTAGCAAGAGAGTTAGATGCAGATGCACATCGTCGAAAAAACTTACAAATTTGACAGGAGCTTTTGCAGGCTGTGTTAATTGTTTAATAACAAATTTTGTCCACTTGTTCCGCCATGAGCAGTCATGCATTGGCGTGCAGTGGGAACAAAGCAAACTAATTTTTTGCATAGGTGCACTGAGCTAAACAGCTTCCGAGCGATTTTTTGCACAGCAATTCCACTTGCTTGTGATTGTCAATGTAATCACTGAATGAGTATGAAGCAGTGTATTGAGAAGATTGACTTGATCAGCAAATTTAACATGCACACCATTTACAAAGACTACTTGGTGCTTCAGGCTGTTTGCGCCTTTTCGGAAAAAAAACTACGTTATCTGTCTATTAGTGTTTTTCAATTCAGCAATAGAGTCACAACAAATATTGAAATGGCGTTGAACACCGCGGCCAAACATGTATATATCATCTGCAGGCAGCAGATGATTCACAACCGCATTTCCGACAGTGCATCTCGATCTGGACGATCCAACTTAACTGGGAGTTCAGCAAGATAAAAATAAAATAGCAATGGACTTACAACATTTTTGCAACAACATTACTATATTTGCTATATTTGTCCACGGTTCAAAAACTTACCTTTTTTCAACAGCAGTAGGACTACGTAAAGATGATATTAGGTTTTACGCTATTTGTCTTGGTGGGAACTTTCGCTGCTGCACAGGGAATGAAGTAAGTCTGTTTTGTAAACCTGAATACTTATAGGCGTCTTTGTTTTGTTTACAATAAACGTCAATGCTTATTGTTCTCGGACTAGCTAAAGGCTAGCGATAGATTTTTACTTTTTTACTTTTTTATAAAATCGATGGCCTTTGCGTTGACAGCAAAACTGTGGCCTCTTTCTGACTCACGTCAGTAAAAATGTGGCCTTTGAAGGTTTCCTGGAAGTAGGTGTCTCTCGTCAAAAATGACAATAACAGTCAAAAGTTTCCGCTGTGGAAGCTTCTGGAGAATTTTGGAGAATGGTGATTACAACCGAAAAACAAGAAATGTAGCATGAATTTAAATTCCTATTGAATTCAGCGAGAAGTAACGTTTTTTGTCGCTTGTATTTAAACATGAAAATATTAAGAATGATGGGAGAGTGCAACATGAACGAGGAATAGGCCGACCAACGTGTTAGAAAGTGACCCATTAATGCGAGGTAACGGTCAGGTGTGACTTCACATGATCCCAGGAACATGAGGTTTCACGGAAAGAGAGGGCGATAAGAATATGGCGTAGATGACCCTATATCTATGGACAGGGACCGAGTTTTCTAAATAACTTTTGTGGTAACAAACCTTTATTGTTTGCTTTTCGATGACGTTGCCATTTTCACTCAACCATAGTACGATCTTTTTGTAAAAATTGCCATAATTCGGGGCACATCTGGTGACCATGGTCCTTCACCTGGCTACCCCCATGGCGGTAGTAGGTGCTATATCTCGATACAGTATCGAGCACTCAGCATTGCATTCACTATGAAAATACATTAATTCTGAGAGTTGGGCTTAAAAAGACATAATTATGCTAAAAAATTGTGATAATCAATTCAAATGTGGTCAGGAAGTTTCAGTAGGGGTGGCAAACAACAACCGAGTTTCAACATTTAAGCATTTAAATATTTGTAATGCTCCTTATTTTTAAAGCATCATCCATGAAACGTGCATGGTTCTGGTGTTCTCTCCTGAAGGCTTGTGTTCAGATTTAAGCCGACAAATGAAAAGTCTGCTTCCATTGAATTGACACGTTTCAAAAGTTTTGATAGTAAAGTTCCAAGCTTCTACTTTGGATCAATGCTACCATTTGCTCGTAAACCTTTCCTGCAAAACTACTGGTAAACCTCTCAATGCTATAAGTGCACGATCTGCAGTATGTTTTTTGCAGCCAATATTGCAGTTGAGCAAGATGTCCATCGGGGCAGCCATATGATAATTGCGATTCTTAAACTGTGTTTACACGCTTCGGATGTACAGCAACACAATACGTTCAATCGAAGCCGAGAAGAGTCTTTTCTCAAACAGAGGCACTGACTTCCAAAGTCTGCCTTCTACAAAACGTTCGGGCATATAAGAAGTGGATCCCGTTGTCATCTAGTTTTGAAGCGATCACTTCACGTATGTAGTAGGTAAACGTAAACGCTAGAGTCTTTCAACGCGTTTGAAAAATGTTTGGATTTTTGATATTCGTAAGATCGTTTGGCCATGTTTAACTTATTCCGTTAAACCTTAGTAGCTGCGTTAAACTTACTTCGTTTAAATTGTTTGATGAGACTTTGCTAAATTCGACTAACTTCATTAAAATATAAAATGGAATTAAACTGTAAACCTAATCGTAACCCCAATATTACAAAACGTATGGACCACGCTCAGCTGCATGTAAAGACAGCTTAGCACTGCACGTAACTAAATTTGTACAAATCACGGGCTTCTAGAAAAAGCAATAACTTATCTGCGGAATTTGAAGCCCTAATGGGAAAAAATTCAAATCTAGTTTCATTTTAGTCACATGTTATTCGCCAACAAGACAGATCGCAAGCACAGGGATGGATATTAGGGAAGGATATCACCACCATATTCACGCATGTAGTTTTAGAACTGCACAAACAAAAATCTACGATATTGACTTTAAGGCTACGCTGACATACCCGAAACAGTTGCAAAAAGCATTACTCCAATTGTTTTTACTTGCGGTCATTGATTACAGAAGGTCAGATACAAATTTGTATTTGAAAAACCTGAAGTAAGATAGGTTTCTTGAGGCGGTTTTTTGATTTGAACTGAAGTATTTCTTTGGCTTACACTTCAAATATTTTATTAACCTGAAAACTTTGGAATTGGGGAGGGACATTGCTCCTGTTGCTTTTCCTGGATACGCGCCTGGTGACAACCATGTTCTGACTGCAGGCTACAGACCAGCGCCGGAATTCGTGATTGAGCAAAGTTTATGTGTACACCGATTCGGTAATTCAAATTAACCAAGACAATATCAACAACCATGACAATTCAGTTTCCATGGTAAATCTACATGCTGTGTCTACAGATAACCCAGTGATAATGTTCATTTTTCTCATTTACTCCCTGGCTTTACGCTGTGGCAACGTTTCCAACAGTAATGTAACGATGAAATTTTCACGACTACATTGTTTTTATCACAAAATATTGGGGGGACAAAAGATATTATGACCCTTCCTGTCCAAAAGTTAGTGGGAAATGTTCCCCCTTAAACCCGGTCCCTGCGTATGGCAATCATGAGAGGAATCTCGTCATGTGTTTACTATTACCTATTGAAGCCACAGTGTGTAACTCTATACGTGCTAGCCGTTCTGTAGTCTTGAATTCCTACCCCAAGGGACCGCAGCAACAGTATGTTTGCCGATTTCGGTCTTGTTGTATCAGTCTTATCATCTTTTGCTTTGCTACCATGCATGCTTGTTTGAGGATTAAGCAACCTGATCGTCCTTAAACAGTAGCTCTTTTCTTTGCTTTTAAACAGTAGCTCTTTGCTTTGTTTTTAAACAGTAGCTCTTTACTTTTTCAGCAGTAGCTCTTTGCTTTGCTGCTAGTTTTGTCGAAACATTTCAACTGTTCCGTGTTGCAAGTAGACTCAAATAGTATTGAAAGAATTTCATAATTTCCGAGGATTTCAAGATTGGCAATCTGCGCTTCATTGTTGAACAATATACTGTAATCTTATTGGGATGTTTCTTAGAACCTTGGAAGGCTAACATGCGCAGAAAGGAATATTTAATGCGTGTACTGGAAGCATTTTAAAACTGGCGAAGTGTTAACAAATCTACAATAATGTTTTTACATCATAGTTGTGTTTCTAAGACATGATTTTAAACTATTTGTCAATGCATTTTGTCTATACCTTTTGCATGGCCATATAGGTTTGCCTGGTTGATTTAAAGAGACTTTGCGATGCAAGAATAATTCCACTGCAAGTTGCTGCGTCTCAAACAACTTTTTGAGGATTTTAGGCGTTTTTTTCCACCTGGGTTGTATCAATAATAAACCATTAAGTAAACGACGTGTCAACAAGTAAACGAAAACAACAAACAAGGACATAATGCTTCCTACTAATTTGCCTTATCGTGGAAACCGTCTGGTTGCCTAGGCTGTGCCAGTGGGTAGTATATGAGAGTGAACACTAGCATGGCGTCTCTTTTTCCCAGTGACGCAATAGCGTGAATTTCACGTTCTACCAACAATCATACATAAATTTCAACATTCTATAAGCAACCATGCCAGCGTTTTAAGATGTTAAAGGCATCCATTCACAAACTAATAAATCATTCGCTGTTCGAAACCACATCGCAACCCTAAAAGCTTGTGGCAACTTTCTGCGGGTCAACGACGCCCTGCTCAGTGGCGTGCAGAGGGGCGAACGGGGCGATGGCCCCGGGGGCATCCAAGGCAGGGGCGCATCCAAAGAGTAAAATTAAAAAAATCTAAATGCTGTAACTAGACGACTTTTCCTATTGTTAGGCTACTAACATAAGCTGCATGGATTTAATTTTCCGAAACTTATTTTTTTGTCAACACTAGTTTTTACGTATTCAAATGCCAGTATTTCTTAGCTTCTTCAATACCAGGGACGTGTACTCTAGGTGTGCGGCGCACATCCAATCAAAATGATAGTGATGTGACTTGTTGCAGATCGTGTGATCAAGGGAAAATCACAAAAAAGGATTGAAGGGTAATCAGGGTTGAGAAAAACCCAACACACCTGTTTTTTTTGTTTTTTTAATAAGTTTTTGGATTGTTTGAGAAGAAACAGGTTCTTGTTCTAAAAAAAACGCAAAAACCCCATTCTTTATTGCTTTGATTGCATTATGCAATATCACCATTTTCAGAATTACACAATAATAACTTATTATGCCAATTATGGTATTTAAATTTGAGGGTAAAAAAAGTACCTCATTTTTGTTTTCGCAAATGCTGTTGGTAAATTCACTCCAAAGTGGTAATATCAAAACTGATATCTAAAACTCATAGTTTGTGAGCGAATTATGGAATTTTATATATTCCTGCCTTTAGTCTATAATTTTAGGGTTTCATTTTGATTGGATATTGGATCTTCAAACATTTCGTATAGTTTTTGGATTTTGTGCTCTGCAGTTTTTTGTATCGAAAAAAAGTATTTTCTTGTCCAGCATTTGTATCTTTTCAACTAAAATTGGAGAGTGTTTTGAAAAAAAGAGAATTTTTGAAAATAGCTGATGTTTCCTTGTTTTTCAGCACATACACTGTATACATTCCAAAGTTGATTCGTCCTGGATTCGATGTTTCAATAACTGCTTCAATTCTGAGCGCTCCGAACACTGTTGTTGTAACAGCAAGACTATTATCAACAGATAATGCGACTGCTTTACAAGCTTCATCAACAATAAATCCGGGTAAGTCAACTTTTGTACTTAAGTATTATCAGATTATTCGAAAATGGTTTCCAGGTTAAAAAAATTTTTTTCATTCGTGAACCTACTTTGCTGTGCTTGGCAATTTGCAGAAGGTACCTGTGAGTTTTTTCTATCTTTGCTGTATCTTAAACGCTAATAAGGTATTCTCCTGTTTTTCAGAAACGAGTGGAACACTCGTTCTTGGTCAGGTAATTGTCAGTATCTCTTTGCTTTGGGCGTGTGACAGTTTTTTGGTTACATAGAATTGCCTATTTAAAACAATCAAATGGTATTTAGCAACATACTGATACTTTCTTCGCTGGATGTGAACTATCTCAACCAAAGCCACAAATAATTGATTTTGTTCGAATACGAGCTGGCACGGACAATGGCAGTGCGCAAGCACTGCCTTACTTACAAGTATCAAGTAGAATTGAAATAAATCTTGACAGATTCCACGAGGATATAAAGGCAGCCACTCATTCACGATGACAGTTTCGGGCGTCGATTCTGTTACGAACGATCGTCTGTTTACAAATTCAACTAGCGACTTCACTTTCGCTTCCAAATCTCTTTCCATTCTAATCCAAACTGATAAAGCTATTTATCAACCAGGACAAACAAGTGAGTGTTTATTGGTGACACTCACGCCAGTACTTTGTTTGCTCATTGGTGAAACTTAGCGCCAGAAGAATCTGAGTAATATCTCTTGAAACGAGTAATTTTGTTTGGAGCTTTCAGCACAGGTGCACGTCCGATATAACAGACGTCGAAAAATACCAAAGGACTGAGTTGTTAATTTCATCCTCGTGTCAGTGGGCAACAACCACGTAATTGGAGGGAAGAATTGGTCTACAATTACGCCGCACCCATTTCTAGAGCTTTGATGTTATTTGCACAAAAAACATGAATGTACAGTTTTGACTTGTAATTTTGGGTGAACTTTCCGTTCTTGGCGACTTCGATCTGTGAAGACGATTGCATTTGCGTCAGCGCGATGTTGCATCCGTAAGGTTTGCTTCATTTTAATGAAATAAAACTACAATTTGCGGCATTACTAATTTGTGCGAAAAGCTTTCATTCGCAACGCTGTGTCGAACAATGAGTAACATGCTTGTTTCAGTAAACACTTATGAAGAACAGCTTTCGGTAAAGTTCCTTGAGTTTGAAAGGTGGAAACGAAAAATCGCAAATTGAATACGTTTAAACGTATTTACAGTAAAGTTTCGCGCCGTTTGCTTGAAACCTGATCTGCGACCGCTGACGGGTGTTGTCGAATATTCGGTGATGGATCCGAACGGAAACACTGTTTTGCTGAATGGCAACGTCTCCCTGTCACATGGCGTTGCTGGGGGGGAGTTGTCATTGCACAAAGACGCTGTGGCTGGCATGTGGAAAATCACTTTCACAGCTTCGGTGGGTATTTATTCTTTTAGACTCGATTTTTGTCCATTTTTTACGAAGCGATGTCACTTCGCTATGACTTTTAGAAGTCTAGAATGTATTTATGTAAGAACTACGTTGAAGCTGTGCTAAGGGGGTCGATACGCTGTTTTGTTCGCAAGCTGAAAATTTTCATGAATTTTTTCATTATCCACACAACTGATTTTGCCGGTGATTTCCAAACACTCGTCTGGAGAACCGTAATACATGCTTTTGGTTTTACAGAGTTTAACTTTCGTTTTTAGCTCTGCAACTAAGTTATTGCACAGAGGAAAAAGAATTTGTGGGAATCCAATCGAATCAGGTTTGCACGTTCATAACAATCTTTGCTCAAAAGTTCAATAAATGCTGTCCGAAATTTAGGGGAGCTACCGCGGCTTTTGCCAGCCTTGCTGCACGCCTGCTTGTCCAAAGTAATTCAGCTGCTTCCGTATAGTTGTGCTTTGACGCTTGGAGTTTATTTATTTATTTATTTATTTATTTATTTATTTATTTATTTATTCATTTATTTATTTATTTATTTATTTATTTATTTATTTTAACGGCAAAAGAACGCAGGCCACAGCCTGGAATGTCATGTGCCAGTACCAGTGCAATATGTTATAATGGCAAAATATTACTACATGAAAATGTAAAGAAAATACATTAATATATAAAGATTCAAAAAATCGGTAATAGAACGTTAATAAAGAATGTTAGGTTCCCAACGCAAGAAATAGTAATCGTTACAATTACGCCAAACCTGTTCAGAGAAAGTTACAAACTGCATCACATAATTTGCAAGGTGGAAAGGCGTTTTAGTTTAACGTGGCCAAGCAAGGGAATACGATTCTGTGTAGCTTGAGTCCGTTTAGTTGAGATAATGTGAAAACCTGTTCATTCAAAACAATATTTATAATGGAATTTAACACAGTCTGACGTGAAGATCTGGTTAGGTCGCATTCCAGCAAAATTTGAGTCTCAGTCTTGGAAAGGCCACACGAGCATAAGCGATAGGGTTTATAGTCTGGGTTCAATGGACTGTGACGTACATGAAGCATACATAACCAGGTCGTAGCTCGCGGATTCACGCCACAGAGATGCTATACTTGATGCGACTTTTCATAGAGCGAAACAAAGCTTGTCCTAGTGATTAACAGATGTAGGTAGAGAATTCCACAGTTTTGAGGCTTTTAGGAAAAATGAACAATGAAACAATGCGGTTCGACATGACGGAAGTTGAACGTTCATACCACGTCGCAGAGAGTGGTTAATTAGGTCACGGAAGAGTATAGGGGTTAGATTGGCTAAAAATGTAGGCCATGGTCCAAGAATAATTTTGTGGAGAGCAAATAAAATGTGTCAGTTTCGACGAAGGTGCAGAGGAGATATCGACCGTTCATCTAGGATTTACGAATGCGAAGTGATTTGCATACAACCTTGGATAAGTTTAGCAGCCGTCGTTTGTACGTTTTCCAAGCGACAATTGTCAGCAGTAGGATATTATCGTCAATAATGCTTGGAGTTATAGCGTATCAATAATGAAAAGCTAGATAATTTTATTCAGAACTGTCCACGTGAGGACACAGGAAATTGGTAGAAAAACATCCTAAATTTTTTCGTTGCTGACAAAAACTTATGATTGATGAAAGGTTTTGATCAGGGTGCGAAAATGTGTTGATTTCATCGCCTTTCCAAAATAATCCACATAATGATTTTGTGACGCTGCTATTTCTCTTGATATGCATTACCTACTTTCACCGCTTCGGTACGTTTTTTCTTATTTTTTATATTTCCAAATATTGAATGGGTCGTAATGCTTGCAAAGCTTGCAGCTTAAAACTTGCTAGTGTCAGTTTTGCTGTAACTGCGAGGTCAGCCATTTATCTATGTCAGATCTAAGTTGACACTGCGTTGAAAATGTTTGTTTAATTCTCAAGCTAAGACTTTCTGTCAGTGTTTTCATTGCTTCTATTTTGCTCAAGTTATTTCGTCGTATATTCACGAAAGTCGAATCCCGTCTACCAGATGTTTTTGTGGCTATGGCATGAGAAGTCTTCACAAACTTTAACATGTATGTTTAGCGCAGAGCCTAAGTATTGCTTAGCTGTGCAGCGCAACCCAGTTTCTTACTTTGTTGTGATTTGATACTGAGAACAATAAATATCGAAAAGCTTGCAATTCTTTTTAAAACAAATTAATCACGAAAACACGAACATTTGCAACAAAACTACATTAATATTCTTTTTGCTGACAAAATTTAATGGCTCTATTGACTTCATTTATCAGCGTGCAAAAGTTGCTGATTTCATGTCCAGACAAAAATGATTTTGACACATTACTGCACATTTTTTGTCACGTTGTTTTTGTCGTAAATATGCTTTTGTCTCTTTGCTGTTTTTGTGGTGTTTTTCTTTTGATCCAGTGCTGTGTCATATCTGTGCCTGTCAGGGTTACGAAAAAGGTCTCGAGGTTGAAGTGAAATTTTACAAACTTCCGAAGTTCAAGGTAGAAATTGATGTTCCCTCCTTCATTCATGCGGATTCACCTGGACTCGTAATTACAGTAAAAGGAACGTGAGTAGTTTGCTTGTTTGCTAACTGTGTCTTATTGGTTTGCTATTGAAAGTGTCTTAAAAAATTTTTTTAACCATTTGTTTTTTTTCTTAAAAAAAATAAGCCAGGGACGTATTTGTTATGTTTGCAAGAAATGTTCTGACAGATACACTTACGGGAAGCCCGTGAAAGGGAAGGCAACAGTATCAATGTCCCTTGGCTTTGCCTGGATTCAGCCTGTGTACTACTCCAACCGCGGGTTTGGTTTAAACAGCGATCAATGGGGCATCGAGCATTCATTTGAGGTTTGCTTAGTATTATTTTTCATTGATATGAGTTTTCGGTTGATGCACTCAATGTGAAAGGCTGCGAAATAGATTCGAAAGGCTACGAAACAAATTTCTAAAGATTTAAGCCAAGATTTCTGGAACCGAAAACAAATTAAGTCGTTTTGTTTTTGTTGATATTTCTTTATAGGCAAGTCATGATTAACAATTCTTGTACCCACACGTGAGTTTTTCTACCCGTGAAGCGGATAGCCCACAGTTGCTCAAAGTTTAAAACAATCCAATTCTTTTGACTATTCATTTCTTTTTATTATTCGCAAAAATGGTCATTGCGTGCTTTCATGTCATCGCGTGCTTTTTACACGTTATAAAGTTTTGCAAATTAGGTTGCGTAAACAATGGAAATTAATAGCCATTGCTATAAGCAGTGGCGTCATTAGAGAATTGAGCCAGGGGGCAAAGCTTAGCTGAAGGGGGCCCACTAGCCAAAACTCGGAAAAGGGTTAAGAAATGAGAGTGAATCTCTGGATGTCGTGGATATCCATACTCCATAAAAAAATACGAAAACACCCCGAAAAAAACAAACAAAAAACAACAAATTAAGGAATACCAAATGTCAAAATGTCAACTAAAGGGGGCCCGGTTTTTACATTTAGCTTGCCAGAAGGGGCGGCTCGCCCCACCCCACCCCGTCACTTACGCCATTGGCTATAAGGCATTGCAAAGTAAAGTGAAATAGTTCAATAAATTTAATTGAGGCAACCATGCAGTTCGAAGTTACGCAGCGAGTGACGCTTGGCTCTGTTCTGACTTGGCAAGTCCGTCATGATACGGATTCCATTATTTATGTTCACGAGCGATGTAGAAAGATATTAGGATAATGAACACAATAATTTTGATTTAGGTTTTAATGTGTGAGAACTTCAATGATTATGATTTCACTTTTCCTCGGCTTAGTTTCTGTTTCTTTTTTCAAGAATTTCGATGGCGACGTAAGTATATTTGTTCCATTGGATGATGTGAAGAAGCTGCTTGGGTGGGATGGAGGCAGCGATAGGAAAATCACCGTTAGAGGCAGCGTCACCGAAGAAGTGACTGGAGTCACTTTCAACGAAACTGTTAGCGTTGATGTCAAGGAAAGCAAAATTAAAGTAGAAGCTCTGTACAAACCGAACACTATCAAACCAGGATTATCGTACACGGCTTATGTAAGTGATGCTGGGCTTCAGTGCTATTTTAACCACGGATTGACAACAAACCATGTGACAACTTTCGCATCTTTTGAGCTGTTTTGGTGCAAATTTGTGTTCAGTTGACGCATTTCAACAAGTAACCGTATTTACTACACTGCAAGTTCGCAGAATGAGATTAAATAATTGATTTGTGTGGTCGAAATGTCTTTGATTTGATATATTTTGCTCTCACATCGACTATATATCCAAGCATGGGCGTCGGAAGAGAGGGGCAGGGGGCCTTGGCCCCCTGGATTTTGAACATTTCAGCAAAAACGCTGTTTTCCCAGTTTCGAGCGGGAAAAACAAAATTTCACCACTTTCGGTCCCTCCCTAGAAAAATTTTGGAAAAATCCCCTAGTGGCTCCCCCTGGAAAACATCATTGTGATGCCCATATATCCAAGTGCAACAGAGAAAACGTCCAAATCGTCTGTCATCATAAATGCCCAAAATAAAAATTGGTGTTATGTAAAAGTAAAGGTTTAATGCAGGTGCTTGTTGCTGTAGTTGAGTGAATAAAAAGTAACCTATGACGAATTTATTTCTACGTCTGAAAATATTTTCAGTTAAAAGTCACCGAACAAGACGGGAAATTATTAACGGAAAGCGACCGCAACAACGAGTATCTAAACGTTGACATCTTTTACTAGTAAGTCGGATCGAAATTTACTCGCACTTAGCATGTAAGCCCATTCTCTGTCATTGTTGCGTCGCGTTTACCAGGTTGAGTACAGACCACAGCACCCTGAATATTTTTGTTATTTATATTTTTGCGACTTCGTACTCTGATCAGGTTAAAATCCCTGATGGTCGTTTTTCAGCTTTCGACGACAACCAAAAAAGTTTATGTTTTCCAATTTGCAGGGTTGTCCATGGGACATATTTTTCTGTCCCATTCCCTTCCCACCCCATAGCAATTTATGCCTGTCCCATCCCATGGGATTCCCATTACATTCTGATGATATTAATATGGAATACAATTCAATTGAAATTATTAAATTTATGAAAGTTTACGTTTAGTATCTACTAAATAGGACTATATGTACAAAGAGACATGCAAAACGACAAAATTTATTGACTTTAAAATTCTGAAGTATAGTCTAAGTATGACAATTCAGTAACATTCTGACACTCTCATTCTATTTCTGAGTCTCATGGGAAATACAAATGTGTGCTGTCCCGTCCCATCCGATGGGACGTTTCCCATGGGATTCCCATAGGAATCCCATTCCCATGGGCAAGCCTGCCAATTTGTGATCTTAATTGCGGTTTATCAGTTACCCCTATGCGCACCGTTTTCCCGATGACGTCACCACACCGAGCCCATGGGTGGAGCCAATGAAAAGCGAGACAAAGATGTTTGGCATGAACCCGGACGGTTCAGTCGCTGTCACCATCGAGGCGAAGAACGATGAATTTCGAAGAGTTTCGTTTCGCGTACGTTCGGGTTTGACGATCTCATTTCTTACGTTTGTTTTTCCGTAATATAACCGCTTATGTTTAATTAGGAATCAATTAACAAATTAAGTGTTTCTGCCCAGCCTGCCTGCTGGTTGTTTCAATTTAAGTCGGTTAATTTTCGAGCGGCTCAGAAATGATAATTAAGTGACTTTTGCGTCAATTCATAGAGTTTTGTTTGCTTCAAAGGTACGGCTTATGTTTGGAGAGCCTAGAGGCGTTTATTATTCAAATGTTCTTATCATTAATCTGTATAAATCTTCTTTCTCTGTTGATGTTTGCCATTTTTTGTGCCTCGGATCAGACGCATTGACGTCCTGACCCGTGGTATAGCAAAGTGCGTCGTAATAATTGTCCATTTCCTTTTCTCATCGCGAACCTTAGTCCATGCACGTTGTTTTCGCTTTACAGAAATGCCTATCAGAACCTGTTAAAACACAAGGTTTCTTATGTAGGTATGCCCCAGCGTATGCAACCCGATGGAAGCAGTCAACTGGGACGTGAAAAGGGCGGAGTCTCCGTCAAACTCGTACTTGCAAGTCACCACTCGCCAATACAATGTACGTCCCGATCACAACGCGTCCATAAGCATCAGGAGCACCGAAGATGTGCCAAAGTTCAGAATCATGGTACGTTATATCTCGCAAAGGAAATATGCACCTCGCTGTTTGAGCGCAATCTAAAAAAGAACTGTGTCTGGGTACTTAGGTTGAGTTATGACAGTTGGCGAACTAAAGCGGCTTTTGTTGCCTCAGGGAAAACTGTTTATGGCAGTAACTTGAAACCTTATATAATTTTCCTTCAGCAGGTAGTTTGTTCTTCAGCTTCAACAGTAAATCAAAAATACGAAGTACATTTTCATGATTCCCCAAATGCCTTGATTTTATGTTGTTTTGCAGCTTCTGTCAAGAGGTGGCATTGTGAGTGACTTCAGTTTTCCGCCGCCCCAACCCAGCTCCCGGAGTCACACATGTCAGTTCTCAGTCACGCACAACATGATGCCTGGCGTGCAAGTACTTGTTTCTTACGTCAGGCCTGACGGAGAAATCGTGGCCGATTATTTGAAACTGACTGTCTCCACCGAACTCGAACATCAGGTTTATGTCTTTTTTAATTGGTATTATCGGTATGTGAAAGGCGTTTGAGATTGATTTTACTCCATTTGCTCTGATTCCTGCGCAAACACAGTACATCACTGTGCATATTTTTGCTGTACGCCCACGCCTATGAAGTTACTCACAATATTTACAAAACCACAGTTAACGAAAGATTTGTTTAAAAGACCCACTATTTGCTAGTATAGTTGTGGAATAGATGCCATAGCGGTCGTTCACAAATGGCGTCACGCCCTGAACGTGAGAAGGGGTAGTGCCTTTTGTTACGCTTTGTGACGAAGGGGAACGGAGCAAATGAATTTGTGACGACAAACATTTTGTCTCAGTCAAATGAAAGTTTTACACAAGTAGTTCTTAACCTTTTCTCTACCACGCTTCCTTTAGGTGCAGTATTTACTTTTTGTTTCAAGCCTCCTTGACTTAAAAAAAAGTTGTAAAAGCAAATGTATTTTTGGTAGTTTTATTTTATTGATCACGCATTAGGGAGATACTTGAGCAAGAAACGTCTCGCGCTCCCACGCAAATTAATTGACGCCCCCCGGGGAGACGTGCCCCATGATTAAGAACCACTGTTATACACCTATTTGTAGAAAGTGTTGGAACGGCTGCTCAGCAATTCAGCGCTGTTTAAAGTTTTTTTGGCCTTCCCACAGTTAAAACTCAACTGCGATCTCATCTACGGCGTGCTCCACATCAGCGCCGGTTCGCACGGCCGCGCGCACTTTCTCGAACATTTGATTTCACTTCGACATTCCCGCAGCACTGCACTGCACACACCGCGTTGCACTCCTGTGGTAGGAGTGAAGAGTTCCGATGTCAAGCAAAATTTCTGACCTCTGCGAAATTTCTGACCTTTTTTTGTTTGTCAGTTATTTTGCTTCTCAGAATAAAGGAATTAGATTTGGCAATTACTTTTTTGATGTGTGTTGTGTAAATCAAAACTTTTTGGTTAGATGTCAAGTAGCCACAACAAGGTATACCACGGGAATAACTTTAACAATAGAAAATTTTTGGACTTAGTCTTAGACTTCAACTATTTTTCTTTTTCTCACCCTAACAGTTGGGGTTAACCCAAACCCGAACCCGACACACTTACCTAAACACAAACTCCTAAGGCTTAAGCTTAGGGCCTAAGCCTTAATCATCAGTTTTGTCAGCGTTTTTCACAGGTATATCATTACTGTGTGCGTGCGCATATGGCGTGGTCAGAAATTTCGCAAGTCAGAAATTTCGCTTGACACCGAACTACACCAAAACAAACAAAAAAGATTGAGACCGCGGCTATAGCTGCGCTGCAGTGGAAATCAAGCGTTATTCTTTCGCAAAGCGCTAAGCAGACAACTTCACAGTTGACGTAAGAAATAAAATAAAGGCTACGGTCACTATTGGTTACATCGCTGACACTTTTAGATTCTATGTTTACAAGAACGCGACTAAGAGAGCTTGTTTCGTATTGTGTAACAGAGTCCATCGGCGATATTTTTTAATCATATGCAAAACAAAAATCAATCGTTTCAGTCAATCTCCAAGTTTATATGTTTGGCATATCCAAGTGTGTCATACTGAGGTTACAAAGTAATGGAATGACGTGAAAAAAGCTGAAGATTTCCAAAAGAGAGTTAAATGTCTCAAGAACCAACTCGAAAGCCGAAAATACTGCGATCAAAAATTAGGGCACGCTATTCAAGCATTAGTCGAAACAAACATCTGCGCCAAAAGAAATGAGGTTACCATCTCAACTCAATTCAGTGAAGCATAAATTTTTAAATGAGTGACATTGAAAACATGCATCGCTGTCGTCATCTAATGCCAACAGGTCTGACGTTGCTGAGGCTGGAAAAGCGCCTGTTCAATTAAAACTGCAGACTGTGGTTAATCTTGTAAACTTACTAGCATTGAGTTTAAGCCATGAGCAACTACGAAATGTGCACAATCGCTGAAAGAAGGAAGGTTTTGTTGGAAAAAGAATTAGAAATAAAGAAATTAAAACCAGTCTGAAGAAGTAAGAGAATATAGAACCGGAAAAATTTAAGCCGATCTTGAAACAAATCTCGAACTACCCGAAATTTTGAAAACTGAGATGCCATCTCTAGCAAAGCGCCTAAATTTGAGGAGACGCCGTCTCTACTGAGAATAATATATAGATATTGCTATACAAGAATTGGTTTCAAAAAACGATAGGGTGATATCTATGCATCGAAGCATCGCAAAATGTAAGACCAATTAACAGAAGACTTGAAAATTTTGATTCAAAGTTTGGTTCTGTCTCGTCTGTTCTCTATTGTCCTTTGGTCCAGAAAGTTTTGCGTGATTAAACAAGCTCCACCTGTCATCTGTATTTTGCTTGAACGGTGATGCTGCGAAACCACCCGGCATTGTCCAAGCAACAAACGGATTGTTCCAGAAAAGGATATTCCCGCGATTCCAGTCCATGTGCACGCTGTTCGTATGATCTCATATCCTCAACTAGGGGAAATGAATCGATCTACGTATTTCTGTAAATGAGCTTTGTTGCGTTGCCCAGCGCAAGACGTTCGATATCGTTTTAGTAGGAAATGGAACTGGGCCATATTTTCCTTCAACATGAGCAGTATCACATCACCTTTTCTGCTGCCCTGAAATAATGGTTGCGCTAAACAGCATTGCGTCGAGTTAAGTTACGTGCTTCTCGTCCAACCGGTGGATGCAGATCTTTAGGTAGGCTGTTGAATAATGCGATATGACGTTTCGCTTTCATCTTTTTTTGTCGTACGTTTTTATTTCACTTTCTTTTGCTTTGTTTCTTCGGAAGATGTTAGTTTTTGCAGTTGTTAGACATCAGGGTTGCCATTATTTCATCACCCACACAGACACGTTTCAACGGAAATCAACAATTTTTGTCTGCGCCGAAAACAAGTTATGATTGAAATTTAAACAAAGTAAAAGAATTACAGGGCTACCGTTATACTTTTTTCATGGATTAGTTTTATACGTTCTGCTGTGGTAATACAAACCTATAGCATTCAAGTACACACCACAAATAGACCCACTTTTTGCGTCAGTAATAACACTTGTAGGCATGTGTGGCGAAAATTACGTACCGTAGGTTATCATTTGCGTCGAAGGATATGTTTCTTTCCAGCAGACCATTGCTGGTCTAATTGCGATGTGAAGAAGAGTGCTCCAGTTGACTATTGAAAGAGTATCATCAAAACTTTTCATAAGGAAAACCTTCATCACAAAAATTGAAAATTGTTTTTTGACAGAAATAGATAGTTTTTGAGCAACGTACATGGGGGAACCCAAACACGTGACGATATTTTTGGAGAGAGATATGGTTGTTTGTGATAAATTGAGACAATAAGTTTGACTTTTAAGCAAAAATACGTGACGTCATTTGTAAACGGCCCCATACTGCTGTTTTCTGTCAAGCCATGCCGGATGCAAACCGCGCAGCCATTAATCAATGATGAAGCTTTTGCCCTCAACTTTTATTGGCTGCTTTACTTTCAAATCAATCCCAACTAAATTTTGAAACATGTGCTGTGTCGTCATACCTATACTTCAGATTTCTGTTCAATCGTCGGAGACGGTCGTTGATGCTGGGACTGACGTCAGCATTCGCGTACAGACGTCATCAGCCGGTGCCTACGTAGGAGTGCGGGCAATTGATCAAAGCGTGCTTCTCTTGAAATCAGGAAGCGATATCACCAAACAACGGGTGAGTTGTTTAATGGATTGCTATGTTGACCTAATCTTAAAATAGCTTTGAATTCTGAATAAACCTTTGCAAAATTATTACCATGGTTACCGGGCTTCTTCGGCAAAACGATAGTGAATTGGTAACAATTGCTGGCTTTTTAACAAAATTCTGTAGTCTTCAGGTTCTTTTGCACTTGTATTCTGCTCAAAATATGCAGTAAGTTTTACTGGCCACTGCAATTGCAAGTAGGATGTGTTCTTTTCTATTGATAGGTTATCAACGACATTAACGGATATTCGAATGCGGACAACTTTTATTCGGACGACATTTATTGGAGTTGGTGGTATCCTGTCCCATCAGGAGCGAGGGACGCGTCAGAAGTGTTCTCTGTGAGTGATTGGAATGTGACGAGTGCAGTTGGCAGTGGCGTAATTAGAGGTTTGAGCCAGGGGGGCAAACTTAAGCGAAGGGAGCCCATTGGTCACCGTTTGGGTATGCAATGATTAGTTCCCAAAAACTCATGTATGTTATTCCACGAAAACAGAAAATATTTGTCGGGTGATGTGATGAGCTTCAATTGGGTAAATGACTTTAAAGTAAAATTTCACATTTTCGTATAATATATCCTATCTAAAGTTGATACTCATCAATGACTTGTGACTGGGTAAGGTAGGCTCATGATTTGTGAGACCCACCACAGATCTGAATCTTGGTATTAATTCCACTTTTCTATTAAGCACCAAACACTTTACCTAATGATGGGGCATGGGGTAGATTCTGGAAACTGCCTGCGTAAACAACAAAACAAATGCAGTATGTCCAAAACGGATTTTTTGAGCAGTTCATTGATTTGAACCAGGGTTTTTGCTTTGTATATTAACTTAGATACAAAAAGTGTTTGATTTAAAACGGTGAGTTATTACATTCAGTAATATACACGCAAACAATCATCAAGGGTGGAGTCTTAAAACTTAAGGAGCAAATTTAGGGTGATATCAATTTTTACGATGTTTAGTTTGCTGAAGTTTCATACGATAAGATTAAGCGATAATAAGTTAAGCTTAACTGATTGTCGTATATGTGATTTGTCATCTGAAAAATTCCAGAATGTCCCAATTTGCAGAAATTGAAATATTGTGCATGACATCTCATAAAACGTTTATGATTGTGAATTCCTGGAATCACGTTAAGCCTCACTGTATTGTAAGTTGGTAGTGGTTGCCTAAGCTTTCCAGCTAATTACATAGGAAAGCTGGGTGAGACAATTAGCTAGAAATTTGGGTTTAAATACAAGTTGTTTCCCGTAAGATGCAAAGATGTTGCTTTGCACAAAGATTTGTGGCTTTCCGTAGTTTGTTTCACTAAGAAAATATTTTTCCCAGACGTGCAACAGATAGTAATCAGATTGAGTGTCAACCCTACATGATTTCTTTGACTAAATGCACAAATAGTCTTACTAATTAAAATTGTAGTACTATTGCAGCTATGTCCAACCAAAATTGCTTACTGAGCCAGAAATTATGTCACTATCTTAATCAGAACCGCACATTGAATGACTTACGTAGTATAAGCGAATGTGCTAAAAGCGTTCGAATCCTATTTGCAATGGTAACGACTGTATGGCACCTCTAACCCCTCCGTAAGTGTGATTTCATAGGCAAGATTAGCGCCTATGGAACAAAAGCAGAAATCAGAAAACTAGTGAAAAATTTTGCACCAAGGTGTCAGTGGACATATGGAAATGTCCCAGCACGCAGTGCAAACGTGATTAAGCGGCACTGAGGACCAACTGCATCAAAAATGTCAAATTTAGGAGTATCAAAATAGGGCCAGGTGGTCAGTATGTAGACTACTTATTCTAGAGAGAAAACCTAAACTGAGCCGCACAAAACCTTCTACTGGGCCGCGGGTTGGACATAGCTGCAACAGTGCATATTTAATTAGCCGCTGAGGCTTTAATGTTTTAAACGATAAATTTTGACTTACACCCACGCGCAAAATGACATCATAAGATGTGAGCGGTATTATCCGTTCCGGCAATGTCAAAAAGCTTGATGTATCTCCTCCGCTTCTTGAGTTATGACCAGAAAGATAATTAAAAGCCAATGTGGTGCTTTCTTGTTCTCAAAAATGTGTGCTTTTTTGTTTCATGATGTAATCCTTGATCAATGTAACTGACTGACATTTATGTTTGAATCACAGAACGCTGGCATGATAGTTCTGACCGACGCGCTCCTCTATAAAGTGAAGGAAGAACGTAAGTTTGCTGGGTATCTGTCATCGATTACATAAGCGTGCGCTGATGAAAGTTTGGTGCTTTGTTATAGGATGAGATTGAAAAACGTGACTAAAGATTGTGACAAACACTTAGTCCTGGCTCGACTTGAAGTTGACTTCCTGTGTACTTGACCACACGCTTTGAAATACAGGGAGATCAGTCCCCTCCCTGCCTGCTCCTTCCGACCCCATTGCTGCGCGGCATTGGTACAATGCACTTTCACCTACTGATGCTTGCTGATCAATTGCTACTCTGTGGGACGAAAACATTATGACGACCGAAAGCATCAATCGTCCTCCCAGTTATTATTGACGCATTTCCTATTGCGGATATATGGCATTGGTAGTGTTTCTCAATTTTGAATCTTTGCGGTTGCTACCGAACTACTACAACGCACCCGTCATTTACAGTAGCTTGCAATTGAGTCTATTTTTATAAAGCGCATCATTATGTCAAGTCTGCTTTCTGCAAATCAGATTTGATTTATTGTTGGGAGAATTGGCACCAGCCCAGATAGTTCGCAAAACAAATGTCCAGTTGCCGACTGTTGTTACTGAAATTTACCAAACTTTTTTATGTGGTATCAAAAATTTTCACACGTTGGTGTGATTTTAATACTGTTTTTCGTTTTCACGATAGTTCGTTACTTGACAACCGTCAATGCATTCCAAACGTTTAAGAACTCTTACGCGACAGTGCATATACTTTAGAAACAAGTGCCACCCCGGGGTTGATATTAAAATTTAGGAGCCCGAGGCAAACTTTTTTGCTGAATTTTTTATTTTGTCTCTTAAATTGCTTCTGCGTCGAAGTCCATTTCACATTGTGAATTGCTTGAATTCGATTTCAAATGATTAAGGCTCCCCCCGTGTAACATTTGCACACACTTTTGATTTATTTTGAGAAAGATATGACTTGCTTCAGAGCTTATTAAATGTGGCTTCTTAAGCTTTTTTTAACAAAACAATGCATAAACTAAGTGTGAAATCCTCAAATTGTGGGCCCGACGGCATCTTTAAAAAAGAGGGGGGTAGACCACCGCCTCATTTACTTCCCCTATAATATACCCTGATGCCACTAAACACTTATGTGTCACCAAGTTACTAACAGTATTTACAAGAACAAAAAGTTTCTAAAACATTTTCAATTCTCTCCACAAACTCAAAAATCGCTGCCAACCTTGCGTGTTATCATTATCATTAACTCTGGCCCTAAAATTTCCGCACAAGCCTGAAGAAGTGCTATCACCGTCGTTTCTGCTCTATTGCAATGGGGGTCAGAGCGGCATTAAATGATAGGGCGATTTTTTTCGGAGAAACGTGAGAAATGCTTCTGTTGCGTTTGAAACGTTGTATTTCGTTTCATGTTTTTGCGCCCAGTTTGGGTGGTGGCCAAATTGAATTTAACATACTTTTACCTATATCTAGAACTTGTTATTTTGAGCTATTTACTTGAAGTATTTAGTGATACCGGTAGGCGTGAGTTGGCAGTTTGCGTTAATCGATTGACGCATGTGCTCAATATTCGCTGGTAGCGAAATTTGAAGTCGTTTGGCCCAGAAGCGCGACTTGCTTGGTTGAACGATTTCTGAAAGCAGCTTGGCGCGAATCGATAGCTTAGTTGCCTTGCTTGAAAATAGATTTATTACATATATCGAGGTTGTTATTTTTAAGTAGTTTGGTGCGAGTGCGCGCTTGTCACCAGTGAAAAGCTGGTGCCTTGTCATCAGCGGCAAGGTGTTGACTTCTTGTCACCAGTGACAAGATGGCGACTTCTTGTTACCAGTGACAAGCTGGTGACTTCATTTTCTTCTTCTTACATGATATTGTTACTTTCGTTCGGGCATTCCATTTCTTCGCTTTATCAAATATCGCGCTGAAAATATATTTGTGCCTTGTTTGCTGTATCACGTCTTGTGATGTCTTAGCGAACCAGACCGTTTGCGATGACAGAAAATAACATTTACACCAAGGTGCATTTATTTGCATTTCACATTACAGATCTGCAAGTATTTGGCGTGCCAACTAAACATTTTTACTTCATCCTACTATAAGACGTGTACTTCATAGTTTTGAGTCGATCAACGTAATTTGTTTTGCCCTTGAATATTTCGATCCTTCCCTCTAATATGTTCTCTATGCCTGAACGCAGTTCCCGGTCACGCCTAGTTAGCTTTTTTGACCGTGAACCTCAAAAAAATTGAACATGCGTTAATTTTGTCAAACCAGCATCAGTGACAAATTTCTTGTTGCCAATGGGTTCGGGATCAAATTATATAAACTTTGATTTTGGGTTTTTATCGCTCGAATATCTGGACAAACCAAGCAGTCATTAGGAAGACAGTTTCGACAATACGTTTGCGTTTACCACAAGCTATCTGTTTTTCTTTTTGTTCGTGGATCGATTTAGAGCGCAAGTTGAATGCTATGTAGCACATGCGCCCTCTTCCACGAATCATGATTGTTATAAGACGCTATTGTTTCAGGTTAAGTTAGGTTTGCAGTTGTTACTTTTCACTTGTGAGCGACTCAGCTATCACTCAATTTCATCTGTTACTATTTCGATGCCATTGCAAAAAATACACAACACTGTGTTCACATGAACAATATCCCCTGCGTTGCTCTTTAATTCAGTGTTGTAGATAATGAGCTTAATGTGTTTACTGATGAACGTCTAGATCACTTTAGTTTGGCACAGTAGGAGTTTTTTCTGTGTTACTGAGGGAAACACTTCCTCGGAAGACTCTTTCAACATATGTGAGTGTTGTAATTATCAAATAACCATCCCTAGCAAATTTCAGCTTTGCATGGTGGTTTCCGCGACGTACAAATTTTGTTATACTTCGAAAAAAAGTTACTGTAGAATGTATTTCCACAAAGTTTTTCTTATTTGAAAATTACTTTAATTGATCAATTCGTTGAAACTGTAAAATATTTATCTTTTGAAAACAACACTCCCCAAAACTTTTCACCAAAGAAAAATTTTCATCACGAATTTTTTTACTGCGTTTAACTCCACAAAACCAAGTGTTTCCGATTGAAGTTGGCGATTAGCCCATGTTATTAATTCATATGTTGGATGTTCGTTTTTCACTGTATTTTTATCTAATAACCCATGGTTTATCCATTACCTTGTGTCTTTCGCGGTATATTGCTTTGTATTCTTTCACCAAAGTCTAAATCTTTGGTGAGTAGATTTTAAATTATGGCTTTTGTTACAGTAATTCCATTTACAAAATGCAGGAGTCGTAACTTTTCGTAAGGTGGCTTAACGTTTCGCAACTTGCAGTGAAATTAGTCTAAGTAGATCGATGTGATATGTGTAGTTGAATGCTAGACCACATGGATAAAGCTAGGTTATCATGCATGTTTGCAATAACACTTGCAACAGATCTTGTACGCTTCTACAAGATTCTTAACTTACATCAGAAGGATTTTAAGCTATAGAATTGTTAGTTGTAGCAGCGGATAACTCTGACATGCTCAAAGGGAAGATTGTCTCCCATTTTCCAGTACTTAGGGCAAGCCTAGGTTCTTATAATATCTTGAGACATTAAAGCTTCGTTAGGGTAATGCAAGGAACGTACCGTAGAAAAAAAACAAACTTAGCCATGATTTTTTAGATAAAAAATCTTCGGTAAGACGAAAATGCAACATATGAATTTACAACCTCTCTTATTCGCAAACTAGATTGGAAAGCACTTGGTTGATTGACTTAAGGCCAGTAAATAAAAAAAATTCGTCATGAAGTATTTTTTTAAACGCGTTTTTGCAAAATAGTTTTTAGATAACTTTAGCATTTTTTGCAGATGAGACGTTTGTTTGCAAAAAATGTTTGTAATAAATTTTATTCAAAAATACAATATAATAATATTTTTCTAAATATCAGCTTTCTTCAAAAATTCATTGTGCTGTTTTCTGTGCTAATGAAATAAAATTTGCTTGGAGCAAACGGACTACCATGCAACTCTCTCACAACAGTGGTTGTACCTGTCTTTGATGTGTGGTTGAGGTAAAAAAATGGTTAACACCTCTCCTTGCGGAAACCTTTTTAAATAAGAGCATCATCCTGTTTGCTGCTTTCGCTCGCGGTAGCGAATATACGTACAACAAGAGTGACCTGTTTCTGTTATGCATCGGCTCCATCTTTGGCATCGTGCATGATCACGCTGGGTCGCCACAGCAAATGCTGCTGGTCAAAAAAGAAACAGTCGAAGAAGTTATCGAAACCATAACACTGCAGACTGTACCAAAGCGCTAAGAATGGTTAAGGACAAGTCAAAACTTCCTGTTATTTTTGTTTGCAAAAGTTCTGCTTTTTCCGATAGAGTTGATGAACAACGGGATATAGCTCAATTAACGTATCTTTTCCGGTATTTGCGCAGCTCTGCTGACGTGAGTCATCCCTGGTTCTGTAATCTTACTTGTTGTTTTTAGATTATTCACATTGTGGAATGTGCGATATTGATGAAAGTGTGGGTGCGATGTACATGCCTGCTGCTATGGACCTCTCCATTGCATCCTCCTTGGTTGAGCGTCCGAAGACTAAAACCATTGTTCGAAGCCATTTTCCAGAGTCCTGGTTGTGGGACGGAAAAGTTTCTGGGTATCATGTCATTTTCAGTTAAACCACTCCATTGACTCATCGTATTTAACAATCATCCATAACCGTGTTGTTTTGTGAGGTTAAGGTCAGGAGTTTTATGTTAAAAAGCTCTCTTTTATTGGACTAAATTTAAGTTTATGGGGTTGTTCTCGTCACTCTGTGATCATCACCAGTCACCATTCATGAAAATGTAACATGTTCACCAAAGCTGTGAATTCATTTGGTTCGAGAACACACGTGAGGTTTCTGTCGAGGAAAATTGGTTTCTCGCAGTCCCAGCCAGCCGCGCTGGTCTAATGCTTGAAACGTTCCTCGTAACCCGAAATCGGAGTCCCTGTCCCGAATGTTCAGCTCCACCTTTATTCGGCCAAATCACCTTTGTGCGGCCGGATCACCCTTGTGCGGCCGAATCACTCTTGTGCGGTCGAATAACGTTTGCGAGGTAGAATAAGCGTGCGACTCAATTGAATTTATACTCTTCTAATGCCGATTCTTCCACAAATTATTTACATTTTTACTGCGAAGCACTTTCTTCGCATACACCAAGTGCTTCGCAGTAAATGGTCACAAAAGTAAAAAAAAATTAAGTTGCTACGTCCCATCCCCTCTTGCATGCCTTCTGTTCGATATCGTGTTAAGTTTCATTTGACGCAATTTAACAACAACATGAAGCTCAGCCTCTGATCTCTTCATTCACTCCACGATTGTCGTTTTAGTCCAAGCCTTTCCATCTTTGAGGTAGTGCTTTAGTTTTTGAAGTTTGATTATTTATGGTTGGAAATGTGCCCAATCAGACATGTTGTTAGACTTTTTTGCTGTACTAGAACTGCTACCTTGTTCGTTCTTGTAATTGTTAATACATACGTGAGCCGATCTCCATGTCTACAGACATGCTGATTTTGGCACATTCATTAGCTGTCGCGCGTTGTCGTGATTACATCACGGCAACAACCACTAAACACGTATTCTCACCGACGCAGACCTGATGGATCGGCAACCTTCGCAACAACTGCACCCGATACAATCACGTCATGGGTATGGAGCGTTTTCTCTGTTTCGGATCAATACGGTCTTGGGCTCACTGACACTTTCAAGGTGAGTTTTCTGGTTGTTTGTCGTTCTTAAAATTTCAGCGTGTTCATGTTTAAAATGTTGTGAAACTACGTTTGATATTGCAGATCACCGTTTTCCGTCAATTCTTTGTGACCCTCAACCTTCCACTTAAAGTCACCCGCGGAGAGATCATAGTAGTTCAAGCTGTCGTCTTCAATTACCTGGAAAGTAGCGTGACCGTAAGTTTCTTGCGTTCATCACATGACTTAAACCGTGACAAGATGAGCAGCAAAACTCAACAATATCAAGTAGCATGTACTGTATGTGTTACAGCGATGATCTGATGACTACGCACATCCGGCTGATGATGATTTATTGCTCTTGACGCATATCGTTTCATGACACCCCACCTGCTACTTGATATTGCAGTAACTGCGACGCAAGTAGCAAACTACAAATTGTGCTATGAAAAAATTAAAAGTTTTATCAAAAATTAAGGTTTGCACTGACATTACAATGTTTATGAGGATGGAATTAACAAAATCGACACGAAATTTCCCACACAAAATTAATAAAGTTGAAGTGAGGGTTCTCAAAAAAGTGGACAAAAAGTTTTGGCTATGCACATTTGTGATTTAAAAATTTGACAGAAAGCAAAACGTATGAAGTTTCAACAGTTTTAATGGCAGTAAATGTGGAGAAATCAATGTGTCCAAGGTGGAAGTTGTTCTAGGTGTCAGTCGTCCGGTTGTGAGTTGTCCTAGATCACAGATGTCCGGGTGGCAGTTGTCCTGGGTGGCATTACTGGCCGTCGTCGTAGACAGCAATTGACCGGGTGGAATGTGTTTTCGGTGGCCATTAATTCAGGTGGAAGGTGCCCTATGTCAGTGTTTTTTAAGCCGTTTTTGGGTGTCAAAATTACACCCTAAAATTTTGCAACGGCACCATAAATTCTGAAAGCCTAGATATGATTTTGCTTTGTATTGAAGTAAAACGAATTGAGGAAAATATGTTTCCCTGCACGTGGCCATTGCATCAGACGGTTGCAATGTTATAGGCCGACACATTTTTCTGGGTCAGAAATTGGAAGCGAAAATTGTAATCTTGGTGTCTGTGCATTGTAATGCGCACCGCCTCCCCTCCGCCTCTTACTATACTGCCGCAGATTTGTACAGTGTGATGTACGAAACTGCGAAAGCACTTTCATGCAATTGTGGAAATGTTTTACTGTTTCACCGTTACCATCGGCTGGCCTGGCGTTACATCATGCATCAACCTACAACGAAGACAAAAGGTCGGCAGTTGCAGCGCGCATGCAAAACAAGGTAGTTGTCGAGTGAGGCAACAGTGATAGCTAGGAGTGAGATTTTTGCTGTTTGGGCCGCACTGAATCAGCTGTCAGAAAACATAAATGATGCAATATGGGTTGTTTTACTGCGACTTATAAAAACAAAAAAAATTCAACTTGGTGCTTTCTTTTTGTCAACATTGGCAATTCACCTGACAAAACTGAACAGAGTTATTCAGGCCGTATGTTTTGACTTTGCACAGGTAGAAGCTTACGAAGAACTGTGCATCAACAAGCTCTCTGATGCCNCTGCTAAANCCGAGCTTAAAGCCAATTGGCGTCTCTTGCTGGCCGTCAAGTAACTATATTCCTGTTCAGAAGATTGTTTCTCTGTCGATGGAGTTCAATCACAACCGTTCACATTTTTTGCCAGTAATGGAAAAAAATATATGCGAAAAATTTGTTGATTTGGTAGAATGCAACATATCCTGAAAAAAATCACATTACACAAGTTGACTGGCTCTCGAACTGTTGTGCAATAGCTTATGTGGTCTCTCCCAAAAATTTGAAGAGGGCTGGTCTATATAAATTGCACAGACAGTCACAGAAGCGTCGACGAGGGTGTCACTGTTGAGAACTCCAGGGTGAACCGTTTGCTTTTTGCGGACGAATTGGTACTGCATGTGTGGTTCTTCTCAACAGGATCTTCAGCACGCATTTATCAGTTATCTGCTGCGTGCGACCAAGCAGGAACGAAAATCATCTCCAAAATTTCAGGCAGTGCTGTATCTCTCTTTAAGGCGCCCAAAGCAATGTTTTCTGCAAGTGAGCGGAAATACACTGCAGCAGGTGGAGTGGTTCAAGTGCACTGGAGTGGTATTTACGAGTGATGAAAGTCAGAACAAAGGAATTGAGACACTGCTGGTAAAGCAAACGCAGTTCTTTGCATGATGTAACAAATTGCAGACCGATTTTTATTCTTCCCTCTCTATCTAAAGTTTTTGAAAAGCTAATCCATAAACACCTTAACAGTTATTTTGAAACCAACAACTTGCTTTATAATCGCAATTCTGGATTCCGGAAATCCCATTCCACTACATCTAATATATTAGAAGTCACTCATAAACGTCTCGTTTCCAAAGATAGTGGTTGCTCATCGCGAGTTGTGTTTTTGGATATTTCTAAAGCTTTTGACAAAGTCATTCATTCCGCTCTTTTCAAATTGCGTCAGCT
>JGI24158J21664_10000219_pt1 | contig 44473 bp, 30 predicted proteins | sample Ectturendosymbi3_FD_21664 | JGI IMG/M metagenome (IMG submission 21664) | reverse complement strand
TTGTGTTACTACCAATTACTCTTGATTGCAGACAAGGGGTACGAGAAAATTTTATGAAAGGTCAGGGGGTACGAGTGCGTATAAAGGTTAAGAACCACTGTATTAGAACAATGCCAAATTCTTGCATTGAAAAACATTTTCGGTTTTATCATGAACAGTATGCCATTGCCTGTTTTGTTTATGGTACTGCAGTGTACATTGTTAGTTACTACCAATGTTCAGCTACTTAAATATCCGTGATATTGCTCAGCCATGTGAAACCATTTGAAATTTTCCTTGATGTATAGGTTAATTTTACATGAAACGTGTTCATTCTACCGTGATTTTGTTGCCGCAGTTATGGCACTGTTGGTTAAGCATGTTAATTTTTACTTAACCCTGTAACGAGCAATTCTACTCATTGAGGTGACCCTTGGAAGAGCAAACCATGTACATTTGAATTTAACCTACACAAATCCATTTCTTTTTTTATTTGGAAAATTTATACTTCTGCCTTCGGATAATTTTTTGAACAAACTTTTAATGTGTCGCTGTATACGGCAAGTAAAATTGTCAGTGACTGGCACACACTGCTCATGGAGAATGTCGAAGCGAGAATGTGTGTGAGTCATATTGCAGAACCAGCTCGCAAAATCTTTAACCCAGTAAAAAATGCAGGTTTTAGTGGATCTTGACGACGGCAACATCGTCTCCGAAGATTTGCTTGCACTACCTTTTACAATTTCTTGACTGAGTTGGCCTACCTAGAAGCATAATGCCTTCGCTTTAGTTCACTATGAGATTTTACGGAAGACTGTTGCTGCACTCATCAATGCATCGAGTCTACTTGTAGACAGTGTTGCCATTTCAGCTGGTTTGCTGCTAAATCTAACAGGTTTTTCTCACTTTTAGCTGTAAAATTTTCAATCTAGTAGTTAGCTGATTTTCTAACAGCATTTTAAAAACCGTTTGGCAGGTTCAGCAAGAAACAAATACCTGGCAAAATATTTGTTGCAACAATTTTTAGATATGAAAACTTTTACATCTTGTTCATCAAAAAATTCTTTACCTTCTTTCTGACGCTTTATGTTGGGCAACATAAGGACCACCAAGCACAATTAGCCGCGTTTGATCATTTGGATGTATTGTGACGCAGTGTCACAATACGGATTAATTTATTGGAGTTTGTCAAGCTTTTATTCTTAAAAGTGATGCAATTATGCAAACCAATCCGTGCAGCGCGGACTTGGAGATGTAGTTTTGAACGCATGAACTTATGCAAACCACAGCGAAAGCTTTGCGATATGAAGACATTGCGCTTGACGAATGATCTGTGACGTAAAACTTTCCGGCAGGCCTATACCTGCATCGCAGCTTTGCAGAACCCTAAAAACATTTGCTATGTAAACTATACTTTCTTCCGATAACGCACGTTTCGAGTAAGGGACTCTCTGCAGATCGAATCGCCATGCTTTTCATACTGGGATCAATCTTATTTTCAACTATGAAGTCATCAAATACAGAAAGTTCTGACCGGTGATAGTATTTCGCAAGGCCGCTTGGCACTTGGCTATTGACGTTAGGAAGTTCATTGGCTCATTCGCTGCAGCAAAAGTACAGCTTTAAGACTCATAATAAGAACAGTAAAGCACGATGCAAGAAACATTTCTTAGTCGTTAAGATGACAATTTCAATATGTGTGAGTAGAAAGCTCCTTGGAATGAAGTCGACGACAAATAAGGAAAGTAATCGAACTTTGAAAAGAACATTTTTTTCTCATTTATATGTTCGGACCCTAGCCCCGGGGTCTGCAACTGATACATGAATAAACCATTGCTATTACCATTGGACCTTCTATTATGACGCAGAGAAGCTGCTTCAAGAAGATAATTGCATCATAATAACAAGCAAGCAGATGGCTTTGTGAAGCCTAAAATGATTTGCTTCTGTGCGTAGTGAGCGCATTGGTTTTAAGAAACTACATTGGCAGAATATGTTTTTATCCCACGACACATATGATTTTTGCAGGTGGTTCAGTTACGCCAGGAAGCCGTAGGCCTGTCTGGTCCATTGATACTGAGTGCAAGAGCAAAAATTGATACATAGCTTTACAAGTTTATTTTAAACACCTCAAAAATAGCAGCTATTTAGCAGAATTTCACTATTTTCAACAGATTTTAGCTGAAAATTTGTGACAAGGTTTTCAGCAAGATCAAGCAGTGTTTCGTGACACCATTTAGCAGGTTTAGGTAACAACCATCTGGCAACACTGCCTGTAGATCGTGAAAGAAAATGTTGTATGTTCGTTGTTATTGGGCCTCCCCGTGTATAGCACGTTAAAAAAATCTTAAGTGAATGTAACATAACTTTCTGCACGAGCAAAAAAAACGAATCTACTTTTGATAACTGGTTTTTCACTTCGTGCGCCACAACTCTGAGCAACATCTGAAATCTATCTGACTCATCGTTCAGCTCGCATTCGCATTTAGGAAATGTTTTATTGTGCGTTCGTGCAAAAATCAACTGGATGTTTTTGTTTCCTCGTAGCGTTTGGGGTGTACTTTAGGACAACGCTGTGAACTGATAAAACGCCGGGCAGTGACAGACGTTTGGAAGTATTCCCCTGATTGGCTCGCTTTTCCAAAAGCCGTCAAGCAGGTGGGTATTAATCATTGGTTTTCAAGCTTTGAACTTTTAAACTGCTTCTAGTCGCGCGGAGTGCATTTCCTTGACGCATCACTGCAAGTGTTGCGGTTTGCAGCAACACGACTGGCAGAAGAGTTTGTGGAGTTCAATTCCGACAATAACAAGGCACTAAAAAGATTGCAAAACATTGATCACTTTGTCTCGTTCTTAAACGTCAGCAAAAGTCTACAACTTAAAAAACCTAATCGCGATTTTATAATATTAGTGGACCAGTTACCCATTTCCCACTGGTTAGAAAGATGGCAATGATTTTATTGTTTGCATTGTAAAGGTCTCTTTCAGCTATCTCCAAACCATGAGTTGCATGAACCCAATCGAAGGTTTCGTGCGGCTCACTTGAAGGTTTTCGTTGTTGTGTATGTGCAATATTAATGGCAACCTGTCCTTATTTTGATAATCTTAAATCTGATATTTTGGAAGCAGTGGTACCAATTTACCACGTCGGTACTCTGTAGTGGCAAATTTCGATGTGTCCAATGGCATCTCTGTGCAAAATTGGTTTCTAGTTTTCTGATTTCCTCCTAAGAATTTCACTGATTTCTACTCTTATTGCTCCATTGGCACCAAGCTTGCCTATGACACCGCAGTTACGGAGTGATGAGAAGCCGTCAAACAGTTATCACTGCAATTACGATTCGAACGCATTCGGTAGCTTGAGGTAAATCTCAGTTTGCTAAGAACAAAATGAGTCAGTCACTGTGCGATCTTTACTAAGATAGTGACATAATTTTTGGTCCAGTAAGCTATTTCGGTTGGACGAAGTTGGTGTGGTTAAACCTCAAAACAAGAATGTTGATGCCACCTCCACCCGCGAAGCTGTCGAAGCTAGCTGCTGTGAAAGTCGAGTTTGCAAATGTCTTAAATTTGGGAATGTGGTAGATAGTGTTTCGGTCAAATTACCTACTTTTAAAACGCTGTTGCCCTAGCGCAGTCATGGACACACCTGGGCGCGGCTCTGTTCCGTCTGCACCAAAAAACAGGTGTTGACCTTTTCAGAGGTAGCAAACGTGTCTGTAACGCCCGATTTAGTGCTGAGGATGTTACCGGTCAATATAAGAATTTGAAGGAGTGTATCTGCTGCTACGATCGGTTTGGTCTTGGCGTGTAAATTTTCTCATTGTTAGGGGCATTAGAATAAACTGACTCACAGGCTTCATAAACTACACTTGACGCGTCATTTCGTTAATGTAGTTTTAGCTGTCTTTTGACCTTTTATTAAAGTCAGCTGGCGACTGTATTGACTATTGATAGTATTAAAAATATTTTAGTGAAGAACGTAGCAGGTACTTTAAAATAAAAACAATACTTTTGATGGCGATAGTGGAGACATGTTTTACACCGCTAGACGTTTGTTCTCAGCGATCCTTCGGCAATTCCACGGTTACTAGGCAGTACACTATTGTCAACTCCAGCATACTCACATAACAATTTTGCTGTGGAAGCCATGAAAGTTTCACTCCCTGCGGCGCAGAAAAACGTGTTAAACTTAGTTCAAAGCGATACGTTTAACTATACCCTGAAGCAGCCCCTGTTCCTAATGCAGGCTTTAAGCTTCATTTGCTCCTTTCTTCTGCGTCAATTTTAGTTTTGCTTCAATTGTTCTTCTTTAAACAGTTTCCAGGACAAACTAGAATCTGTTTAAATGTTTATCCTAAATGGTTCTTTTTTACGCTGTGTCGTAATAAAGAACCCCAGGCCAGTGACCAGTTTTCAATATATCCATTTACGCCACGAAGAAATAAAAAGTTTGTTTGAAAAATGTGACGTTTTTTTAACTGGTCTGCAAAACAGTTTTACTTTGAGGTAGTTGTTGCAACTGCAAAAAATCATTTAAAATCGATCTTGCCGTGAATTGAATAAATGCAAGTTTTTCGCAGGTTACACATTAACCAATCGCAAAATGATCTCTCCCCAGCCGGCAACTAACGGCAAGCGCGGTGTTTACCTGTGGTACAAGTACTGTACACTGTAAACTTTCTCTTTCATTTTAAGTTCCAAAAATAAATTTGTATAATTTTGTGGATGCTTGGTTTTAAGTCTGTCAATTCCTTATTTTTATCACCGTTGTTTTTATCACCACTTAATCCTCAATAAAACCTTAAAATTTAATGAAACATATGTTAGCTTTTGCACGTACTCTGGAAAGCTTGCGTTGTTATGTTCGGGAATGGTTCTCATAAGTTCAACTGATCTTTGATATTTTCTACTAGTGAAGAACTTGTGTTGCGAGAATGCAGTGTTTATAAGAGTAGTTGTAGTATTGAAAAATATAGTTATTTTGGTCTTAAAATGTTTATCCCAAATGAGGTCATTTTATGGGTTGATGGTAAAGAGCAATCGCGATGAAATGTTCAACCAAAAACAAACAGAAAACGTTGCGTTACTGACAAGTTCTCAATACAGTTCGTCTGATATTAATGGATTGCTAGTAGACTGCATTGTTGGTGCCATCTAGACTGCATCAGGTAAATGTATTAAACAAGCAGCAATAAAACTGTTATTGCGCAACGAGCACACTTTTTGAAAAAATTTATTTTCATGTGAACCCAGTGGAAGCTTCTTTTAGTTTCACTAAATAATTTCGTTTTGCAGTGACGTCAGGATGAAGTCTGTGGATCTCTTTCTGTTTGCGGTAGTGGTGGGCGCCATCTGTCATGTCAACGCTAACGAAGGTAAGTGGTATATTACTGACTAGTTTTGGGTGCCAACACTCTTGCAAGGAATTTGAGATTGGATACATTCAAGATATATGTGTGTTTTTACCTTGTTTTACTTTCTATGCATCAAAAATGTATGGCAAATGTGGTTTGTCAAAAGTTGTCAGGTTGACCTCTGCTTGTTATTTGTGCAAATTACCACACCAGTGTGAAAGCTCAATTTCAGCAGCCCTTATTTGCATGGTGAGTCCCAAGCTCCTTCATGTAATGAAGTGTACGCTTGTCACGTGCTGCGTTCGGGCTGTATTTCTTGCCACTTGTCCGGACTGCTCCAAGAAAAACCTCTGATCTGGCACTTGCGTTACAGCTCTCTTAAGCAGAGCCGCTTTTGCACATCAATAGCACTTTCCAAGTGCAGCTACTTGAGTGCAAGTTATGGTAAAGGCCACTTTAGGTGTTTGAAGTGGCAGGTCGACTTTTTTGCGTCGACCAAGCCACTTGAACGTTCGGAGCAAAGTTAAGGCGCTAAGCTGTTGACATTACGGTCAAAGGAGACTTCATAGAGCTGACTTCAACGAAATTGCGCTTTGTTTCCATAGGTTCAGTTTTATAGATTTTTCGATCGGGGCTGGTCGTACCACAAACAATTGTGTACTTTACCATCGCAAAGTCATTACCCTTTAGACGCTGATATCTGAACTTCTGGTATCAAGTCTTGCCAGAAGTTCTCAGGCTTATTCATTTGTATATCCCTCAACTCTTCATGCATTGCTTGTCCACCATCATGTGTGTTTTTTGTGCATTTTCTGTTTTCATTATCTGTTTTATTGTAGCTCTCAGGCAAAGGCAAGCGTTTATAATTACGGCATGCCATAGTTATGCGCATTAACGTGCAAGCTTTATTCACAGGGTTAGGTCAAAGGTATGATGCATTGATAAGTTCTGACTGTTGAAGATGTGGAGATATTTTTGAACCTTATTTAATCAATTGGAGATGTCCATTGCGGCCGTAATGTAATGAGGCAGTCCAGATTTTCACCGTCTTTAGCCGTTTGCGTTATGGATAGGGTGCCCATCAGTCGCTTGTACCTTGCGTTAAGCCTTCTATCGTTTTGATTAGAAAAGTGACTCCGGTTTCTGCACTCCCTCTCAAGCATGTTAAAAAGAGCACACTCATTAAGTTTTGACCACGCTAAAAATGTACAATGAATGAATGGTGCGCTGATTGTGTACTCATTACTTCCGGGTTTATAATATCCAAAAAGCTCACTTCAAGCGAAAATGCCTTTGAAACGAAGTAGAGCTTGCACATTTTAAACTACAAAAAACAACGGTTTCAGTACCTCCGCATTGTTTTTTTGAGAGGGGGGTAAAATTTCTCAAAAAATTTTGCAAAAACTGATGAAATTTTTTTCAGTCAGAAGCGCAGAAAGAAAATGCCTATCCTCGGCTTTGGCTTCCTCTTTTAAAATACAGTATATACGCTCTTGCGGATTCACAAATGTTTCCCGCGTAGGTCCTTTCAGAAAAATGGAGAGAAAACAGGTTCATATGATTTGGTAACACTTGCCACATCGCATCACCCTAAAATAAGAGCAATTACTTGATTTTGATAATTGTAAAGTAAATTCTTAATTGTTACTTTTTGCATTACGTATAACTTTCGCAACCTGTGAAATAAAAACGCCTTATCACTGTTATTTTCAGAAGTTATTTTATAGATAGATAAGTCTAAATGTTTTGTAATTTCACATGTTTGACTTCTTTACATAATTTTTGTTCGAACATTTCGTTTAACCCAACGTTTAAATTTATGAAGAGCACTCCACTTGGCAGAGTTACGCTTGGTATTTCAAAAGTTTCAAATTTAGAGCCCTCCGAAAAACCTCTCCACAATAAAGCACAACATGAGTGCAGTAGCCCGATATTCTTGGCTAGGATAAATTATCACGTAGGGGATGCAAAGCTTGGATGATTGATCGCTGCAGCTTACATATCCAACTGTTTTATGCTTGCAACAACGCACTTCAAGGAGTGTGCGGTTCGTTTAAGCGTTTCGGTTATGCTTGCAAAGTAATAGTATTGCTAATTTGCAATCGCGGAAACTTTACATCCATTTCTGAAGAATTGTGTTGCTTGGAAAGGAAGTAACTATTACCGTGCTTAGAAATATGTTTAACCTTTCCACAAGTGTACCAAGTTTTGTATTTGAAAGACAATTTAGTTGTTCTTTGACACTCGCTTAGCACTTACACCACACCTCTAGCAGTTCGGAGCTGGTTGACTTGAAGTCTGCTTCGTATGCATGGCGTGTCCGTCGAGTACCACGTAGAACATCTGTTATTGGCCATTTAAGCGTTTTGGCGTATCATTTCAACGGTTATCAAGGAACATCTCGTATTGCACTTTTCCAAACACATTTAAGCACTTAGTTTGTTTAAGTGATGCGAAGTAGAGGGCTATACCAAAGCACAAGTGAAACCATTCAGCCCAGTGCAGTGTCCACAGAGCAGAAGTTGCTGTGCGGAACTACATGGCCAATTTTCATCATGCCTACTGTCATGCAAGCAGACAAAACATGCTGAGCGTTTTGAAATGCTTTGGGACTCGAAAGAGATTGCTTTTTAAAGAAACACTTTCATTTTGGCAAATAGCTTGCGCTGTGATTTCATTCGCAAATTGTGTCGTTACTCGACTAAACTGACGAACTGGTCCACTGATCATCCAGTTGCGCGATCGATTTCGTTTGTTTTGGTCCTCATACGACGATGATAGCAATGTTTGCGATGAAGACGCAAGTTTCCTACGTTTCGCGCCCTTGCCACAGTGTAGTCGGTGGGAGCCGCGTACCGGCGTGCACTGAAATTGTGAGTCTCTCACCGCTTCTCCGACGGTTGTGTTCGTCCCCTGCTTTTCCCACACTGAAAACAAAATCGGCCGATCGCGCTGACGTATCTTCCATACCTCTGGAAAGTAGCTTTCGTCTTCCACGTCTCGCCTTCCATTATGAATCGCCTACTGAGTGTTGTTAGTGTAACCCTAGATGGAGTGTAATGATTATACGGAGTGAATAGAGCAACAAAGCATTCATGCAGCGCTTTTCAGCTCACGTTGCCCTCGCGCTGCCACCGAAAACACGACAAGAAAGAAAGACAGCGCTTTCGGACATGTATCTCAAACACTGCCGCTTTTGTGCAGTGAAACTGATTGAACCGCGCCCTTGTCAAACTCGTTCCTCCAATGTGTCCAGAGTCTAGACATTGCACCTATTACGTTCTGGGGTATGCAGCGCACATGGAACTTCGGACATTCACGGCGATGATGTGCAAGTTAACAAGGAACACTTATTTGTGATGAATATAATCGCGAAGCGTGTTCCTGGTACGTTTCTAAGACACCGGTGCAGCAAAGAGTTTAACAGTTACTATTAATTTTTGATGCACATTTGCATAAATATGGGAATCGTTTATGTTGCAACATGAGTATCAGGTGGTCCCTGTGGTAGGGACCCCATGGGTGCAGTTGCAGCGCCTTTGGGGTCCCTACTGTAGCAATGCAGTCGTACGTGTGGGCGGCAGTAAATTGTGTTAAGTTATGTTTTTTAAAAAAACAAGCGTTTTACAAGCTCTTTCACCAGAAGAAAGTCCTTGCAATCTTCCTAATATATGAAAATCTTTTTTACTTACTATACAAATGATTAGAAGATGCATGTGAATTTTAAAGGAAAACGATTTTCATTAGAGCTATGACCAATTAAAAAATGTTCCGAAATTTGTAGCAAAAGCAAACAGCGTACTGAAACAACTTCCTGTACATAGATATCAAACTGCGTTCATAAACTGTGTTGAGCTTTTCTCCAAAGCCTCATCGCAAAACAAACCACCGTGATTAATTTTCAACTTAGGGCAGCATCAGATCGCACGTTTCTTTACGCAATTGAACACAGGGCTTTACTGAAAAAACATCAAAAGACAGTAAATTGTTCATGCAAGTGAACATTGTGGATAAATTGTAAGGCATGGTGTGTGCTTTAAGTTTCAGAGTCATCAGTGTTCGGTGTTGAAACAATGACAACTTTGCGTTTGATTTCGAGTGGGTTTGTAAATCTTTTGGATCTTGCGGAAATTTCGGTCAGGTGTGTCCTTTCCACATCGTAATGAACACTTCACCGAGCAGACATTGAGTCATGACGTGACTGCTACGGACCTTGTGGTTTCTGTTCAAAGATGTAGCGCTCGACGACCAGTCCCTGACGCGCGAGCTGATTATGGTTTAACTCTTGACACATGAAACATACAGTGCCACTTTGTCACTGCCACTCTTTCTGGAACTTCGGCAACGACGGTACGAACTCGCAAGAGTGGTTGTCTCGTCTGCGCGGCAAGTCTTGTTCTCGCCATCTTGAGTGTTTGCTTCCTTGTCGTTGTTTGCTCTGACGGCAGTTACCTTTGCAAAACGAACGGCGTCTTCTGCCTTTGACTATAAGGGCGATCGTCTTAGCGCAGGGGTTCCCAACCTGGGGTACATGTACCCCCAGGGGTACGTTTGCCTATCCAAAGGGGTACATTTAAGGTTAGCAATGCAAGATAGAAATATATTTACATATTGTTCATTTCCAAATATTTATACATATATCAGTTAATATTGTTTTCAAAAGTCATTATGTGCTTATTGCTAAATATATCTATGAATAATCATGAAAAATTTTTTTTCATAAAAAATTTTAGGGGTACATGTACATCTGTCGACATTCTGAAGGCGTACATACTTATCTGTTGAAATGCTGTAGGGGCACATGCTCATCTGTCGGAATGCTGAAGAGGTACATGGTAAGAGAGAGGTTGGGAACCCTTGGCTTAGCGGATGCGACGCAGGCTTCTCAGACCAGGCCTTTGCCCTTAAACCTTGCCCCTTTTGGGATGCACAGAACTAGAACTAAACGTAAGGTTTCAAATATCTGGTAAAAATGTAATTTTAAGAGCAACCAAGGTTTAGCATGGAGACGCGTTCATCAAGCGCTGAGGTCTTATTCTAGTAGTATTCTACATATCGTTATACATCAAATCTAATGATTTTTATGTTTTCTCGGGTGGTGTTAGAATATACGGTTGTGATTTAGGTGCTCGGTCTCCCCAAAATGTTGTTGGGCTACGTCATGTAGCAGGGCTACACACCAAAAGAATCTCATTGAGTTTGAGTTAGCAGTAATTATATCGATGTTTTTGAGACACCAATCTAGATGCTAATCAACAGTCAAGCTTAATTAGATACTGTGAAATAAGATCGCCAGCTTTCGTTTAATTTGAAAGTTCGCAGCACGTCAGTTTTCTCAAGTCTCACACTTTGGCCGTTCTTTCCTGAAAATTAAGCACCACAAAAATATGAAGATATGACATACAGTACATTTATAGCATAGTACGGTTTCTCATAAGCAGTTCCTCATAAATATAAAATACAAGAAGTTGCAAGGAGGGCAGATTCATAAAATATACCGCTAGGCGGGACATGCAGTTACAATTTGTAAAGGGACGGCGGGCCGTAGGTTGCCGACCCTGGTGTAGACATACAGTGCGCATATTGCGCTTGTGTTACTTGTATCACAAACAAAACTACAGTTTTCTGTTCGCAAAGGTACAATCTTTGTGTAGTGTATTGAAACGCGCAAAATTTGGATAAAAAGTTCGTAGTAGCATTAATGGCAACGTTACGAGTTGTACTCCACTGAAAAACTGCAGTAGTGCAACGCGATTCGCGAAGCAGTTTTTGGAATAGTGACATGTAGCGAGAGGTCTGCTTCGAGTTTGTCAATGATATTGTTGGCAGATGGTGGATTGACAGGGCGCGAAATTGTCTAACCACCATATCAATCTGCAAACAATCGCGTGTTGCACTGGTACGGGAAACATTCATCGTCAGCTAGAAGTTTTTAGAAGTATTTCGACACACCATTGACATCAGTTTACGGCACCGCCTCCGTCGCGGACCTTTCCAGTTTTCGTCCACGTCTTTGCACTAACGTATTTTGCTGCTTTGTTTGCCCGCCGTGTCGTAAGTAACAACACGCTGTTTTGTCCCGTCAAACCGTGCCACACGGCCTATATTTCTGCTCTTTTAACTCAACCCTTCGCTCGGGAGTGCTTCAACACTGGCGTGTTTGTGACGCAACAAGCACGGGAAACAAATCTGATTCCATCAGCTCTGCTAATGAATTGCGTCGAAATTTCTCACTTACCACAAACATAAAATCCAATGTATTTTTGTGATATTTTTGTGTTGTTCTAGCCAGGCTGCAAGGGAAAGGTCGAAACAGTGCATGGATTTCAAATTGCTAAAAGCTATTAATGAAAAGTAGCCGCTAATCGCGGTAGCTGATGTTAGCTGAGCAAAAGATTGTTCTTTTTGTTCGTGGGAGAATCTGCAGCGGCTGCACAAGCATTTACTGTAAATCGAAACCGTCCAGCGACTCAAGTGATCGACCGCTGAGCAGCAAGTCGGTGGGTCTGCCACAAAGTGAAATTTATGCAGCGCAAGCTCCACCTCACCCAATGCCATGTGTTGTATTGACTTTTAGAGGTCAGTTTTGATGTCACCAAAATAACATTTTTGCAATCACCCAAAGCACTCTAACCAGTGCAACGGAGTGTTTTGGGTTTAAAAGTTATCTGATGGGACAATAAAACTTACCGACTGGGACTGAAATTACTGACTGGGAGTCGTATTTTACTGATGTTGCTTCACTACAGCTGTTATGTGAGCTGACATCACCAGAACTAGTAAGATGATAAATGTTTGCTAGTTACGTCATGTTATGTTCGAAATGCAGTATAAACTGCGTTGGAATCTTGTGTGAAGTGACAGAGTCCGTCGTGACTGAGGTAATGGATAAGAACTAGGTGAGCAACTGTTATGCCAAATATGCGATTCAAAAAGTGCAAGTTTGATTTGACCTGGTTAGTAAATGTACATTTTAAACATTAGCTAAAGTGTTGATGAAGAAAGTTACGAAGTGATGCCATGCATGCGTTGTTCTGGTTGACAGCATTGGTTGTTTCAAAGTTTTGTTCTATTGAATTCGACCACTTATCTTGCATCCTGAAAAAATTTTATGGGACCTCTGATGGATTCGTGCGTTTTTTACAAACATCGGTTTCCTTGTTGAAAAGAGACCGAACACGATGTGCATTGACCGTTCAGTGAATTCAAACGCAGATTTTGTCAAAAACAGCACAACGTTAGTGTAATCCTATCAACAGTTTCGGTGAAAAATGAGAAAAATTACATTTACATTACATATTTGTTGCAGATTTGCTGAAAATAAACGTTACGGCTTTTTGAAGTGATGTAATAATAGTGCAATATTCCAGTTGAAAAAGGTGAAAAGTATTTTGCTAGATTGATGAAAATATTTGAAAGAATTTGTGTTGAATGGACTGTAGGTTACCTGCTTCACACGTTGATTTTACCAAACTTCAAAAAGGCCTAAATTAAAGACAAGCAAAAATTTCATTTAATCCTACCTTCGTTGTGTCTCGCCAACACTTACCTGCTTATACAAAAACAGTTGTTGCACTAACGGATTGCCGGCTCTTCTGTGCAATCATCTCCTAACAACGCCTCATCTGAACGAACTACTCAGTTTACGAATAGAGCGTGTCTGATAGCGCATGTTAGATATCCCTCGAGGGCCACGGTCGTGAAATCGTTTATTTGGCCCGCATCAATACTGGCAAATCAAGTGTTGGAGTCGCGCGACAGTCTCGTCTTTTGTCCAATTTGTGTTGGTCTTGCAGCGAACCAGACAGAGGGGAGCGCGGTTTCCCAAGCAGTCGGTGAGTTTGTCAACCGCGCTGTCAGAAGTTTCGATGCCGAAACGTACTGCGCTCGCCCGGCACTATTCTGAGTCACTGGATTTTCTCGATGCTTGAAACCGCCTTTGATTATTTGTTGTTTTTGCCGATGCGACGTCTGTCAAGCCCGAATCCCGGTCGAGCTTGTGAAAAATTCCAACTTGCTGATTAGGATCGTGCCCCGTGATACATCATAGACCGTTTACTCTTGCGCAAACACGCGTGGTCTTTACGTCGGTTGTACGACGACAGCGATTTCCTTGCAACAAAACTTTTGTTTAGCCTCTTAAAGTGTAACTTTTGTCAAGCAGGTGTCAGTTAAAGCGCTATGCAACTATGAGCTTGATCGTAACTTTTATCAATGAAACACGTCGTTAAATTGCAGCTTTATTTATCAGAATAGAATAGGTGCAAACATTTCATCACGTTTTCATAAATTCTTATCGTTTTGGAATAAAGGTTTTGCTAATACTGTAGTTGCAATAGAGACGTTGATCTGAAAGCAACCGCAGATTCGACGCATTTCAAACTTGTTGCTGACATCGTGCAGGTGGTTGGCGTAGGTTGAATGACCTTTTACACAAATATTAGTTTTCTACCTCCACGCAATTGTGTTACCTGGCAACAGCTTTGCTGTTTCCCAATCATGTTAGCGTGTTGTGCAAGCAGTCCTACGACTATCTGGTCGAGAAACTGGATCTGGTTCTGGGGCCGTGGTCTAAGTGTTGATTCCGATCATTTTATAAATCCAGATTGACTCATGCATCACATCCATGTTGTGTCGGCTTGAATATATTTGCAAGCTTTTTTCATCAAAGCAGCTAAAAAACAAATTCGGTGAACCTCAACTTCCAGCACCAGGCATTAACGTGAGGCTAGTCATTGTTGATTTTATGTTCATAATTTTCTATGTTTGTAGTGCTGTGTTCTAAACGCCTTAGGCTACAGTAGAAGTGAAGGCGAGCGGAAATGCGCTTTAAAAAATGTGCCAGTGATATGAATTTATCTAAAATAGTGTTGGACAAAAGCGTTTCCAGTTTACGGCATCTCACAGCAATATACGAGACTGTTAAGAACATTTCAAGAAGATTGGTTAAAAACCGTTGTGTGAGATTGACAAACATCTAACTAATGTCAAATTTACGTGCTTGTTGGCCATGGGAAAGATTTATTCCTGGTCCTACAAATATTTATAAATGATGTATTAAATAATAATCAAAAATATGTCTGCTTTCAAGTGAAGAGCAAAAAGTTCTCATCAATTCCGGCAGTAAACACGCCATTACAATATCATTATAATAAATTATTAAAATCGTTTCATTCTTACTACTCTGACTGGCTGACTTTCCTGACTTTTGTATATTATTCCTGCTTGACACGTAAGCGTCAGATACCCGTGGGCTTTGTGCCTATGGACCGTCTGTGCTTATTGATAAATGTGGCCCTGTCTGTGGGTGATCTACATGGCTAATTTGGTGACATATCCGTTCGTGTACTGTACAGTGACGGGACTATTTCATGTCAAACAGATTCAACCTAAATGGCGTCGCGGTTTTGTATTTGTTTCCTTAACATATGCCGCAATGAGCAATGCTGGGTCGATGCGCAAGATAAGGGAAATACTCAAGCAATGATTTGTGTGACATGGCCATGGCACAACTCTTGTAAACACGAAGAATCCACATTTTCAAAAGTATCTTCGTGAGGTTTCTGATCTCTGGTTGCTTTTGCTTTGGATTCAGTTTTCTTGCGAAATTCGTTTGTGCAACTGGCATTGAGGCAAAACCCCGAAAAAAAATCGTTTTACGGGCTACACCCAACCCTGCCCATAATGAAAGGAAAGCTTTCAACTTTTTAAACGTAACCTCTCTGATAAGAGGCTGGAAGGATTAGCAAAGAGCCGTATTTTAAAATACTAAGCCCAGTCTAGTAAGATGACCGTCAGTAGCGATGCTCGATCTAAGCGACAGTAGGCTTTGCTTCGCGAACCCAGCAAAAGTGAAGCGGTTTGCTTCAACGCGTGCAAATTTTGCCCTGCACACCGCAAACTCGTTTTGAGCGAAGATAAAAATCTTCGTGAAAGCCGTTGAAAAACATTCCTTGGTATCGTGCAAAGCGGTACTTCTTGCCTGGGGATATTCTGGCTTTTTTATTCAACAGCTTTGTGCGCGGGCTGTGTATGAAACAGACTTTTGCTTACATGAGCGGAAGTGGTATTCTTCATGCGGCTGATCATCGATCAGAACGAATGAATCGACATCATTTGATGTGGTTTTTAGAAATATGCCAGTAACCTTTTTACCGGCCAGTCAAAGCCGGACATCTTTATCCAATAAAAGCGTGATATATTTAGGAAAGGTGCATTTAGGGAGCGATCTTACATTGTGCTATTGGTCACTTAGCTGGTGTGGAAAACCGCGGCTGAAATGGCTAGGCGCTTGTTGTTGACGTTAATCCAGCTAATGCCTGCAACATCCCCGTGACAATGTAGTTAGTTCAAAGGTCATGCGGCTTACACTGAGCCGGGTACTTTGACCCACAGTAATTCTAAGATAATGGGTATTGTTATCTTGCATTGTGTGTAGAGATCAGTAGTCAATCGGGACAGCGTGGACTTGCTGGATTTCGTGTTGAGTATTTCTTATCTTAATGGAAAACGTGCTGTTTTGATTTACATCCTTGGAAGACCTTGGCTTCCTTTTCCAATGCTACCTGAAAAGCATCCTCATCATCAATATTTACCGTTAGACCGGATGTTCGTTCCGCATCCAGTTTTCACTGAAATGGTAATGGAATAGACGTTCATTTGCTCTCATCCCCAACAATGCTGCGACGCACCATTACCTGAGCCTGTGTCCTTTCTCTGTGTTTTTGTTTGTGTTTGTTTCCCTCATTTAACCCTCAGCAAAACGTGTCTAATTTTTTGCGTGTGTCCTGTGGAAAAGTGCGACAGACGATAGTTGCAATTATATTATCAGTGCCACAATGACTTTGAAAAATAGCATGACCAGAGCTGTCTCTGCTTCGTCGCTAGACGACCGGTAAACAGTCGCATTCACCGCACCGGTCCGTGTTTAAGCTTTTTGAAGTGCGAACCATTCACGTTCCGCTCCAGCGCAAGTCATTAACGTGCATTTCCGCGTTGTAATGGCGAATTTTGGGTCGAGTTTCGACTGCTCAGAAATTACGTCATTATGACCGGGACAGTGGGTCATCCAGAGCGGGTGGTTGTGACGACCATCGGCTATAATGTCACGTGAATAACCTGGTGGCCAGCGCCCTGGACGCGCAAGTTAATCAAAAAGTGATTTGTGGCGATATTTTAGTCAATATTTACCGTTTAGTCATCATCTATTACGGTCAGTGATGGCGTTCAACCCTGGTAGCATGTTTTTAACATAGTCGACCTTGTTATAAGCTACCAGATACAGCATTATATTTGTTTGATCAGACAATCGTGAAGCGGTTGAAGCTTAGTCGGATATCACTTGGTATTCAACGTGCTTTCATCCCGCAGTGACCCTGGCCAATTTACGCAGATAGCTCATTCAAGTGCTGCCAGGCTTATACAGCTAAGCAGTGCCACATCAGGTGGAGATTACGTAAAGTGTAGCTTTATCACTGGGATATTACAACAAGTATGCCTTAAATTTGCAAAACCTTGTGATGTGTGCAGTTTGAAATTTTGAATTATTTTAATTAGACATGAATTAGACTCTTAATTAATATATGAAAATAACCAGCTTGTTTTAAAATACAGGATCGCTCGAAAAGTTTGCGCAAAGCAATTTAGATTAGAGCTGTATTTCCCTATAGCCACACATGGTAAAGGATGAGAAATGGAACCGAATTCTTTTGCTGCATGTTCTGCTTTCAAATTCGTAACATTTAATGTCAAACTTAAAACTTGAAAGAACTAGCTTGAATGCAATAGCTGAATGAATTTCTAGAAAGAATCTAAATTTATTCAAACATATTGTACTAAGTCTGGCTGAATTTATCCCAAAATATGGTAAACATGTCTTCACGCCGCTTTTTGCCCACTTTTCCCGTGTTTCATGAATTTCCGGCCTGCTAGGTGCTATTGCGCTGCTTTGGCATTTCAGAAGTTCAATATTCGTATCCTCAGACACAGCTGTGCTTGGAATTTTTCGGGCATAGACGTTTGGAACAATTTGCGCAGAGCGATTGTGTTGAGAAATTCGCTTCTTTTATGCTGGAAATATTGAGCAACGCAACTCCTTATTTTATTACTAACGTCCGAAAAAAGAAGCCGTATTTTGTCTGTTTATGCCTGGGATACAGCCTATCAGTGAGACGGCGTTACTCCGATGTCCCGCAGCGCTTCGTAATGAAAAAGCTCTGAACTGTCGACAATTCAACTTCGCAACTGTACATGTTATGACCGTAGTGGTAGCGACAATGTGCGTACATAGCTTTCTCGGGCTTTGCTCAGCAAGTTCTGACTTGATCGTTCGCGCAAACATGGGAAGCCGCGAAAGCGTCAGGTTATTTTCTCGTTTGCACTTTTGCTCAGGTTATTTAACAAGGTGCATGCATGCTTGGTCGCTTTGCACTCATTCGATGTCAGCGAGCTTCGCTGCAAGTTGCCTCGTTCAGGCCGATGAAGGTTTTACACTGAAATGGAACCTTTGAGCACGACATGCGGAAACCGTGACGGTGACATCAGTATCGCTTGGAAAATAAAAAAAGAAAATCATAAACCATGAAATTTAAACATGATTGCACGTTTTTATGACACCGATGCGTAACAGTGAATTCGAACAACCAGCTGCGTGATAATCTTCCAAGCGCTTTGCACTTGAGTCAAAACTAGCGCAAGGTTCTTGCTTCGTCTGAGTTTATGTTTGTCAGCGTTGCAGTAATCGACGAAGTGCGTCACCCGGCGCGCCACTTTTCTTAAAGCCAATCTCTTAATAGAAGTTCACTGATCGGTTTGAAAATCCACGAAAAAGCAAAAAAATGTTTCATGCGGGAGTTTCTCCAAAGATCTCACGTTCAGGTGGTGACGAGTTGACTGGAAACCGGGCCGGCATCCTGGTGTTGGCGCGTCTCATCGCTGTCGGTGGTAGCAGTTCTTTCTCAGCGACATTGTGTACAGTTTATGAGACCGTATCACAAACTCAACGTGATGTCGCCGAGACAGAGGCGTTTGCCTTTGGACGGCGGTTTATTGAGATTTTTGCACTTTGTCCCACAAAAATATGAATTTTTTTGGAAATGAAGATACTTATTCCATTAAAGAAATGGTGCATGTGTTCAGCTGCGTGTGCGGTACCGTGGTAACCGGTGCATGACCATCTACGTAACAAACGCTTCTTTTCGGCTGTAAATGCGCATTTGATATTCCGTAAAACTGCTTCCACTGAAAACCACAACAATCTATAACTGTCCGCAACGATAAGGAACGCACCTGCGACAGTAACCTTTACCCTGTGAAGAAGTACAAATCCGGAAACTGTGAGCGATGTTTTCTCATTTTTGCAGCATTTCAGAAAATTCGATAATATTTTCCCTTCTGCTCGGATACCATGTTGCCACCTACAAAACTTCTTGTTTTTGAACACTCCAGTCACGCATATTTTTACACAACTGTTTTTGCTTTGGTTGGTGGAACTTTTTGGAAGAACCTACTGCAGAACCTACTTCCGTTGTTTGTCTTCATCGTCGAACATTTCTGTGGCTTGATGAAGAGCGTCCATAAAATTAGCGTAGTTTGCGTGCTTCCACTTGATTTTTGTCGTTAGGCGTAGGTGCATGTATTGCAGCATGGTGAACATCGACATCTGCCCAGCTGAGCAGTTTGCATTCGTACTTGAAAGGCTTTGTTTCGCATATACCTCAAGTAGTTGTCTCTTCCTCATACATTAAACGGTGCGGTACAATGGAGCATGCGAATTGACATCCGCTACGCCAGTGTCAATGAACCCTGCGGAGCTTTGGTGTGCGCTGTTTGCTCAGCCCAACAAGCTTTCACCCGCAAGTGCGTTTTGGCATTTTTGTCGTAGCCAAAGCTAAGCCAAAAGCGCATTTCGTGCAATTTAACGTTATGTGGTGTCTCTGTGACGCAGTTATGCTCGAATGCCCATTAGTAGTACCGAGCTGAACAGTGTTGTACTTGAACTTTGGCATAAAACTGCTGAATCATTTACGAAAACCTAAAATCTTCTCGAAAACTTTGAATATTTCATCTAAATCTACGCTTGTTTTGTCACTGTTTTTTGAAATAGTTAATGTTCAAAGAAATACTTTCTTAAAGAGTACTGAATAAGGGAATAACTGTTTCAAGCGAAGTATTCACTGCAGACCTTGATTGCAAACGTCAGGGCCATACGATGGTTATAATCGTGTAGGTGCATGACTCAACTTTCGATTTGTCTTACCACGTTATTTCAACAATTTTTTTCGTTATTTCAAGTTTAGGTGAAAACGACTTTAGTTCGTGGCATGTTGAATGAAATCAGCGCTGCAGCCCACCAAACATATCTTTAACGTTTGGTGCTGTCTGTCGAGGCTGCTACCTGATGCAAAGTGAAAGTTTAAGAAAACCTAGACGGAATTCAAAGATATTAATAAATGCCGCACGTCACGAGTTACAAAATTAGAGTATACCAATCGATGGTTTAAAGCAATGCGGATTTGTCAGAAGTGTAGAAAGTTGAAGGTTTCGATGGTTTATATGTAATAACTAATAAACCATGAAATGAGAACACCCGCAGCGTGTGCATGCTTCGTCATTTTGGCTGTAATGCAAGGCGATCCACAAAAAAGCGAACCGACCGGCGAAGTATTTTTTCTCTTTTATTGCTCCATCTTTTTTTGCGTAGGCTGCGGTTGTATCGGCTGCATTTTTCAGACGTTTCATTTCCTGACTGGACTGATAACGACTCCGTACTGGCAGTTCATGTCTCTTTACACAATAGGACGCAATTTTTTACACAACGGGTGAACCGCGCAGTAACAGCATCAGATTTGCACAGTTTGGCGAATCGCAACGAGTTGAATTTCCCGTTGGATCATGTTTTCGCAAGTTAATTGTCACTTTAAGGTTTTCGCGTCTTGTGACGTGCAGTTAGTTGGTGAACCCAGCATCCGGTGTAACTTGAACCTGATGGATGCGACCCAGTAAGTTTCCTTTTTTTCACGTACTGCGTTTGTTTGAGAAATATTTAGGTATCTGGGTTCAGTGTTTCAAGTGAGTTCATGTAAATTATGAACCAATGCATAATGCCATCTTGCTGATTTTTCACTTTGTGATGTATTTTGCTAATAGACCAAATATCTCGAATAAACAAAGCACACCTTGACAGTTTCGTTTAAAATGCTTTATTTTGTTCATAAATATTAACTGAAGGTTGTCTGCTGAAACGTCTGAGCACAAATCAACTTTAAGACAGACCTCGTTTTTTACTTCACTTTTCTTAAACTTGAAAACGTGCTGTAAACAATTTCAGCATATAATAACAGAAATCACAGTTTCAGGCAGGTTTTTTCTAAGGTGTTTCAGGGACCCGATTCGGGTACCCAGAATAGAAATTCGGGTCCCTAGAATCAGAGAAAATTATCATCGAGTCCCGAGAATCAGAGAAAATCGGGTCCCTACAGGTCCATACCGGGTACCTAACAATTTCCTTAAAAAAAAACCTGGTCTGAGGTTAACGAATCCATAAACTCCATTTTTTGAAAAATTTTAAGGTCTGTAAATTTTTAATTGTGCACAAACTGGATGTGTTGGTTTAACACCACTAGTTTGACTGGTTTATGAACATTGCAGAATCATTGTATTTGCAGTAGTGAAATGGATCATAGTTTGACAAAATCAATATATCTGTCGTGGTTTTTAATGTTGCGAGGCTGCGCATTTGCTGTGAGCAGAAATGCTGTCTCGGAAAAGCACGGGAGTAGACGTAGTCGGCTAACGGTTTCCGGAAAAAGAAAGCCAAAATTTGTTAATACATCCATAAAATTTACTATCGACCTTGGGTACACGTCGTGTGTGCTCCTTCGTCGTGTAACGTTAAGATTTCTAACTAGCGCAGCGCAGATATGGCTTTGCCTTAACGATGAATAAGCAAAAGTTTATGAAAATTTTTTCTATGACTTTGCCACCGGTTCTTTCAACATTTTGCTAACTGCCTTCCAGCACAGCGCTTCGACCGTTTTCACCGCTGCGGGATATTTGAGGTTTCAGCAAACAGCGAGTCGAATAGAATTGCAATGCAAGTTGCTGATTCACGCTGTTCGTTCAATAAAATGTTCATGTGTTTCCTGAAGTTGTGATGTTACATGTGCTTGTACTGCGCTTTCGCATTGAAATGTGGCGCATTGTGGGTCATTACTGTACGTGTTCAGTCGGCTCAACATTTTTGCTGTTTGGTCGTGGACTTCAGAACATAAGATTGAGTAGGTGTCATCACGCAGAAACGGGCAGATCATTTGTGCATACAACTTAGGTTTTTCTATTCATTCTTTTTCAAACAGATGGTACGTAGCTGTAATTAAATCTGTTGATAATTTTTTGGCTACTGGCAGCGCGACTTTAACATCTTGGTCTTTATGTGCATTTTTGTGCATAATCGATTCTTTACCGATCATGCACTTTTTTAACCGCATCATCACTAACACGGTGTTGTGAAATTTTAACATAGTCCTGCACTTCTGGCTCTGTAAATATTCGCAGCTGCCAACGAAGAGGGGGTACCTGGATTTCCCAAAATGAAACAGTTTTAGTTGAAGCTCTCGCTGAATTATCGTTGTAATGAACCAGACGTTAAACTATGTTTTTGTTGTTCCAGCAAACTACAAAATTAAATCAAGTACACCTGTATCAACCTCTAGTACTTTTTTTCTCTTTCTTTAAACCCGTTGTCTGTCTAATCAAATGCTCCCAGCGTCGATGAATGATTTTGTCAAGCCGGTCCGGTAGAACTCGTTATCAATTTCTCTCGCGCAGCCGCCAAGCACACAGATACACCGTACTCGAAAAATAACTTACGGAAATAACTGTTCAAAACCTTCACTTTCGACTCGTAGTTTTGCTGATTCATAGTGTAGCCATAGTAGAAAAAAATTTTGCCCTGGTGGGGAATGTTTTCGCTTATTGTCGTAAAGATAGCAAAACAAAATAACCGTCTTGTTTTCCACAAAAACTCGTGCAATATATTCTGGGCAAAAGGTTGCAACAGCTTAAACGCTATTGTTGTATAAAACCCGTCTCGGTCAAAACCCACGCCTGTTGTGCTGCGTACACCATTTTCTAGTTATTTCCTTAATGCTGAGTGGCGACCGCTAACCATCGTTATATTGTTGTTTCACCTCTCTTTCCCTTGCTTTTGGCATGCTATCATATACACGTCTTATATGATTGCGTGGAAAACCTACTGTCGATTGTTACCTGCGAAATTTCGTTTTTATTGTTATTCTTTTGCGAAACGCGTTTGCGCTTTCGCAACTGCAATTTGACGTGTAACTTGTCAACACTTCGCTTCATACCGCGACCACTGTGCGTACACTTGCTTTGCCGCTCACTGCTGTGTTTTTATCCGAAAATGCCGCGCATTTTTGGATCGGCTGCTTAAATGTGCTGATTCTTTTTGAAACATTGACGTCTCCGCTGGCCAACATTTTCCTGCGTGCCTGAACAAACTGCGTTTGACCAAATGTTGCGCGTCAATTTTCCACCGTTATTAAACAAAACGAACTTTTCGCACGTAATGCAATCGGTAGTAGATCTCACCACGCTTATCCCCATCTCATTGCCCCTGAACCCTAACACCAGAACCTCGTCGATCGCAACCCCTGCCGCTCATGAATGTTATATCGAGAATTGCCTCAGCCAATACCAGTCGAGCGTAACGTCGCAGACCCCGGCGGACGTGCGATGCCATTTCATACGTCGCTTGTACATGTGCATGAGAAGCGTCCCGAAGCTTTGCGCCAGTATGGACGACCGCTACATGAAAATCGACAAAAGTCGCCGAAATTCGAGCGCCACTTTTGGCTGCGCAGAACCAGGTTAACCGTAAATGTGCGGCGTTGTGTGTGCTGCGTTAACAACTGGTCAATGTTTCCACCATCACCGTTGCTTGCAGTGTGATTTGGCTTGTCTCATATCGCCAGCTGATTTGGAGCTTTGCATGTTTTGAGAGGGTGGCATGCTTCTGCTGAATGTTTTTCGCTCCGCCGGAGTGCTCCCTGTGAAACCTCATGTTCGTCCGGAAACGCTGCACAACAAATCAAACTGTGGTCACACTGCAGTTTTAACAAAGTGATTTTACTTACAAGTCATAATCGCGGACGTTTTACTGATGATCACGGCATTTTTTTGTAAAATCTTCCGACATATTCGACTAAGCCTGCGTTGCTGTGAATAGACTAACTGTAGCTTCATAACCATTCAAGGTAAGGTAGATCTGCAGCAGTTAGTATGATTCTTGCTCACAGTAGATAAGCCAGTTGCTGCTGAGACTACTGCAAGATTACGTTTCATTAAAGATGTCGAAATACTGCATGACTTACAGAGATCTTGTAAGATTGTGTGGGCGTTCAATGTCCTTCACAGCCTTCAATTCTGATGATAGACCGTCTGGGGAAAAAATCACCCATTTTGCAGTCACACCAAAGTTCTGCGACGGCGGCATGAATTTTTCTCGAAATACAATTTTTCGGAAGCGAATGGTTGTACCGCATAAACTTGTACGGTTTCTAAGAAAAGACTTAAAAAACCCTAACGTGAGACATTCTGGGTTAATTCAGAAATGCCACATTGTCATTTCCACATGACCATTCGCTTGAGCACGATGGTGAGTTTAAAAGTTAGATTGTTCATCTTCGTTTTGATAGGCGTTGCATGCTACGTTCGGATTTCACTTTAGACCACAAAATCACAATAGAGCATGACAATGTCGCATCCAGTCTTATTGATTTATTTTTCAACTTTCCCAGTGGTGTAGTAAGTGGTAAGGGGGAAACGCTGCCCTTCATAATGTTTGAAGGGGAACGACGCTCCATAATTTCTGTGTGTAGCAACAAAATTCGGGAGTTTTTCTTCGTTTCTTTGAATTTTCCAACTAAAAAGTTCTCAGCTGTCTTGACGTGCATGACGTATCTTTTCAGTGGAGCGTTTCCCTACTTCCGTTTATGTCCCTACACCACTGATCTCGTCTAACTATTGCCGGGAGTGCGTTTTGACAAACTTATTATAATTGCTCTTTATTTTATGTATGCTGAGATTGCAGTGCTTGATTTTTTCTTCAAATATTGTACTGTATTTTTGGTTCTGTTGTGTTTGAATTTTGGATATCACACATCTTTCGTAGCATGAAAAACTGCAATTCCCAAATGCACAAAAGACAAAGTTTTGTTGGTTTTGCTCCTTTGAAAGTTTCAACCAAACTTTTCCATCCCAAAGATGGAAAGTGGAGATATGCACTTTATTTTTCATATTAAAAAAAACAACTGAAGTCGAAATTGAAAGTTAATGCGCTTTTTTGGCGCATGATTAACACGCGCACTAATGCTATCGACGTTAACAGCTATAGCTTTTGATAACATAGTGAAGTCTCCGATAGTTTTAAATCACGTCTACCCCTTGAGTGTACGTTCTTTCGTTGCACAGATTCCTCTAAAATCGACCTGGTCGCTGCAATCGATCTCCCTCTTCCAGACCTAATTTCTTTTGAACGTGGAATCAATGGCTTTCCGTCATTTGTGTTCGAAGATCGTGCAGAATACGGTGAGTGAGATTTTGTTGGAGTCACGTTGAAGTCAAACTGAGTGTAATGTTAATATTTTCACTGTAAAGAAAAACCAGAGTCTTTGTTGTCTTGTAGAGTCTTAGATATATTATGAACACCAAAGGTCAACCTTTTTGATTCAGTTCATTTCAAAATTTAGTTCCTCTCAGACTTCCATCGTTTTATCAAGTAGGTGTTATGTCACCTATTATTCACAAAAAACTATGCGTGTCCCTGCGCAAAAATCTTGTTAAATTTCTTTCTTGCTTGTATTGCCGTAGTTCAAAGCTTAGTGAGCAAGTTTGGCGATGATCGCTAAGCCATATCCGTGCATGGCTCTTTCGTGTACAAAACTTCAGCTATTCAAGATATTTCGTTGGATTATCCCATTGCCATTTCCTTTTCAGGGGTTTAGTTACATGTTTACCTGATTCGTTTCGCTGAGCAACGCGTATAATTTCGAATTTTTCCTTTCGGCAGCGACATCAATAAAAAATCATTTCCCTGGAAAGCTTCCCAGAGAATTCGCTATCCTAGCCATCATAAAGCCTGCCAAACGTTATGGCGGCTGGCTCTTCGCTGTACGAGATAAAAAGAACACCGTGGTTCTTGGAATCGAAATCGGGCCATTACCTGGAGATGCTGATCGAATGATCGTAGCGCTCTATTGGAACAACGCCAAGATTGCAAACTTCAAGGTGACTTTAACCATTCAAAGTAACCGGCATGTTTTTCTACGCATATCTGCCATCCCCGTTGTTGACATGTTTTTTTCTAGTGCTGAGGCTGCCAGAGTTTTCGAAACTAAGTGTCATAGTAAGAAAAGGAATGATAAAACATTTTGCAGAGCTAAATATGATAATATTTGATCAACGCAGAAACTGGAACTAAACTTTTGTGAGCAATAATCTTGTTGTATGCAGTCGAAGCATGCACTCAAGCCGTAGGGAAATTAATTTTTGTACTTACACTTAGGTTAAAAACGATTTTTGTCCGGCGGTCATGTCTTGCAGCCGCTCATGCGGTTTTAATTCAATCAGGTACCACTTGCTGTCAAACTGAGATGACTTTCATGACTTACGGGGGTCTTGTCTTTACGTACTGCGCCTGGTATGATCTCTTCTTGTCCTGTAATCAGGATTTATCTGAAAGTTTTCCGCACGTAATTGGGATTTGTTTTTTTGATGATAGGTGTTTCCGTTATGCGGTTTAGCTAGATATGTTTTGTGTCGTAGCAGCCATGCTTTCGTGTTGCGCTCAACTAATATGAGAAAATCCAAATGCACCCATACAATCTTGGAAGTGTTTCCGTGGTTAGACCACGCTTTTGGAGGTTTGTGAAGGGAGTCGTTAACAGATACTTTGCTCGTTTGTTTAAAAGTCGTAGTTACCCGAACAAGATCCTTCTGTTTTTTCAATGGTCGATTCAAAATTTTAAGTTTGAAAGCGTTTGTTAACTAAAGACCAAAAGTTTCGAATTTCTGTCGCTGAGTTTTGATTGACTTTGCTACTCAAACTTAAAACCAGCAAATTGTTTTGAGTTATCGTTTCGAGATTGCGACGTTGTGATCGTGCTTTGAAAGTAAAAAATGTTTCGCTTAACAAAATTCTGCAGACGTGTGCTTTGCAGTGCACCATGCACTGAATTCATCAAGCCTGTACAACTGAATCACAGGTGGACAACTTCCACGAAAAATGGACGCGTCTGGGTGTGGAAGTCCGAGACAACCATCTTGTTCTTTTTTTCAACTGCGACAAACTGACGACTCAGACTGTGTACAAAAAAATCGGAGAGCCATTGATAATTCCTGAAGAAAGCTCAGTGAAATTCGCCCTTCCTGTGAGTTTTAAGCATGGTCTTGCGTGGTTAAATAAATACAGTTATTGTTTGAGTTCGGTGTTGTTCAGCCAATTCCTTTAAGCTCGTTTTTATTTGCAATGCCACGTTTTATATTACGTTTGTGTCGGTGTGACTTCCCCATTAGTTAATGGCTCTGCGCTCGGATAACAATTAATGTATAAGCACGTGGCACCCAAGCAAAGTTGAACAAGGAATCAACAAGTTTATCTTTTTCTGCTCCTTCCGCACTTTTTACACTGTGCAACAGACAAGATCCACAGGTAAAAAAAACAACAAAAGCAAAACGTATTTACCAACCATCAATTGCAACTTTGCCAGGCCAATAGCGTAATAACTAAAGCAAGGTTGAAAGCAATAAAAAACATACGTCAACTCTCTTAGCGGTTTTCTTTATTGCTTTTTGTTTTCGATACCAACTGAAGACAGAAACGTTTGGATTCAGTGCATAAACCGTAAAGAGTGGTTGTGTATTAACTTAATGAAAAACTTGAGAAATTGTAGAATGTTGTGATTTTGTATGTTCTTCCTTGCACGGGTTGCTCACGGAATCTTCGTGCATATTTACCATCCTTTGCTTATTCATCTACAGGGTGCTTTGCAACAACTGGAGATAGCTTTAGATCCTGAAACACCAGCCAATAGTTGCAAAGATATTGAAGCTAGTGGAGGTAGTGGAGATGGAAGCGATGAAGGTGACATGGAAACGGGAGGAGATGAAGAAATTGAAGAAGAGGAAGAAGAAGTAAAAGAAGAAAAAGAAATTTCAAAAGAAAAAGTAAATAACGTAAACCGATTTTGCTACCTGCGTTTCCACATCAAGTCTGTTTTACGAAATTGGTCAGTACTTACGTTGAATGCCATTTTATTTGCTTGATTTTGACAATCAACTTTCTGTAACAGTAACCGCCAATATTCGCCTTAACATTGAAAAGGTTTTTTTTCCTGCTAAGGTTCCGACCGAAGAAGAGGAGTTGTCCGAAGGCGCCGAAGCAGGCACAGTGAGAAAAAGTGCTGTGTCTCCAGAATATGATGCTGCTATCACTACTGGAAGTATTGTTGAAAGCACTCATCCTCCTGAGCCTTCGGAGGTAATTCCTGCAACAGAGAAGGTTCGCGAAAGTTTTCCATCTACAGCAAGTATGGTGATTACATCTGAGGAAGAAGTCGAAGAACCCACTCCTGCGACGACGACAGAAATAATGACTACAACTTCCGCAACCACTCTTGCACCGACGGTAGAAGAAGAAGGGGAAATACTTGGAAGTGAAATAATCTTGCCGTCTGTTGTTGCTCCAGAAGAAGTTGTTGAGACTAAGGTGAGATCTTGCTGTTTTCGACTGTTCAGGCTTGCTATGCTCACCAAACCAGGAAAGTGTGCATCGAATTGATCAGATGAACATTTTTTGATTCGAAATCTTTCCTTTTATTTTGTTTACAACGGTGATTAGAATTGCATAAATATCTTTCCATAGTATCTAACGCTGTCTTTCTTTTGTGTTTCTAGAGCTCTTCGTCATTCGAGAGGATCGTCCAAGAAGTGCAAGGTAAAGTGAACTGGATGACGCGCCACCATGGCGCATGTAAACAAATAGACTACGAAATTAAAACTCAGTTTAAATCCAAGTCCGAACTTTTTGACCGTAAGGGACCTACCTATGAACAAGTAGCATCCTGCTTTGCCTATTTATCATCGGCGAGATCTTGACATGTAAATTCTGACATTTAGGTTACTGTCTTTTACACGCAGCATGCTCGCAGTTACGATGTCGGAACGTTGTGTAAGAAAGAATTGGATTATTTTTAAATTTGCATACAATGCCAATCGCATTTTTGCAATTTTTTTGAAGGGCGTTACTTGTTCGTGTTGTGAAAGTCGTTGTTAAGTTTAACTCGAGTATTCCGGCACGCACTATAATGTCTACCTGGTGGGAAAACAAACCACAATTTGAAGAAAACTTCCTGCATTTGTTGATGCGGCTCCTTGTACGAATATTGAGTTTAACAATATCGTTGATAGTATCATACGCCGATTACCGACATTTTTCCGCTTATAGTTTTAACCTAGCTAATTTCTCAGTGTTTTCTGAGATAAAAACCGCTTATAGTTTTAACTAGCTAAGTTCTAGGTGTTTTCGTTATTTTTTGAAGGCCCAAAAGGAGATACTGGACCGCCAGGATCCAGTGGACCTAAAGGCGAGCCAGGAATTGGTGTGAAAGGCGAGAAAGGTGGGTGGCAAACGAACTTGTCGTAGTTTTGTTTCCGTGTCTTCAGCCAGCTACAAGTCTTGTCCCAACTTAGAGATGGGTTTTGTTTCGCTCAAGTTGCAATCTGGACATTGTCGGGCCACACCCACCATTCCGGACACGCTACCCATCAACTTTCATCGCTTAGTTTTTTGCTGTGCCAGCAGCAAAATCTTTCATGGTCGACCCTTCAGCGGGTTTCCTCCTAGGTCGGAAGCAAAAATCCAGATTTCTTTCATGGCCGCCGCACCGCGACAGTTGTTTGTCTTGCGCGCTAACGATGCGACGTGTCCGAAACGCTGTTTAGCATGCATCAGTAACCTTGGGCGGATTGTAATAGCTGCAAGAGCGTTACTGCGTTCAGGTGACGCCGCTTTGCGTGTTTTCTTTGCAACCATGGTGGCTCGCTGCATTGCGCAGAGGGTTTGATTATACCTGATGTTTAGTTATGTCTTGATTTGTTGAAGTTTATCAAGCAATCTTGCGTGAATTGCGCGTCTGCATAGTACTGCTTGTGTGACTTCATACGACCGCTCTGCTGTCAGTCTTCTCAGTCTTCTACGTTCTAAGAAGCAGAACGATATTTTATTTTGAAGTACCTGTGGCCTCAAGTGCTTGTTCGTGCATTTATTCAGCAGATTGTCAGTGAAATCGACAACGTTTCTTATCATGATTACGATCCTGCTAACGAAAGAAAGCTGAAGAACTCGCGAAGTTCTGTTATTTTCTAAGTGTGCAATGCAACAGCCACACACAAACTTTTTGCTGCTTGTTTTCGCTCTTTTACTAGCCGTTGGTGCATTTGCGTTTGTTTTCAAACAACAGTGAAGATGCACGCAGCTTGCCAACTTTGTTGTGTTTACGGCCATTTACCACTCTGGAAGCGTTCATGCTCAGATTTTGTTTCAACACCTTAGCTGCGGTGTTGGTGCCCTCTTGTCTTTCGTAACACTAGAAGTGTGTCAATTAACAGCGAGGGCGCGTGTTTTACATCGAGGTCTAAGTGGCATCTAGTGTCAGACGGCTGTCGACGAACTCTACCTGCGTCGCAAAGCCCACCTCAGCGCTTGTTTCCGACATACTCCAAAGCGTTAGGCAATTATTTGTTGCACAACGGAGGTTGTGTGCGTTTCGCGGTTTTCCGTGCAACTCGGCGGTGATAGTTCAAAACCAGCACACGCTGCTGCAAATCGGCGATGGAACGATGCATTCAAGCGTAACCGAGCCTGACAAGCCGCTTTCTAACGTTCTGTAATCCTGAGCTTCGTGCGTGCGCAAATACCTAGCTTGTCATTAGCACTGTTTCATTTTTGCAGTTGAGACGTAGCTGTTTGTAAATGATGAGCACAGTGTGCTGCCTGCTGCTAAATTCAAAACCACACAGACGTTGCGGTGTGTGCTACTGATTTGCATCTAAGTTAAGTTTTGCATTGTGCGGCTATTATTTCTTCAAATTGGCTGGATCAAGGAAGGGAAAATTTTAATAAGTCATTCAGCTAAAACAAAAACGACTAATGAACTTCTCTGAACTTTTTCATTGCATTTTTACAACAAAGCGGTTCAAGTTTCTTGTCTGCATTGCGTCTAACTATTTGCCGTCTTCCAACAACGCGTCATCACAGAATTTGCTTGTAATTTTCAGCAATTTGAGTGTTATATTTGTTCTCGCGAAAATAACTGCTTTTTCGCAGGTTTGGATTTAGCTTTTTTCTCTTTTCATTGCAAAAATTCACCTATTTAACACTCAGGTTTATGCGTTTTTATAAAGTACGTCATTTGAATAATTCATGCTGAAATCCTCTACAGCTCTGTAAGATAATACGGCACAGCAGCAACTTCTAATCGCCCACTAAAAAACTCTTTTTTATCCCTGTCTGGCCTTATGAAAGGTGCGTTTGTAGCCTAGCTTTAACAGCAGTCAATTTAGTGTTTTGAACGAAATGGAACGACGCACAAGTACCGCTTAGAACTGCGAAAACGTATTGATTTCTACAAATATCAACAACAATGACTGGTGGTTTCGTGTTTTGCTTAACTGCCAGGTTTTAAACCTCGGAAGTAAAGCAAATCAGCCGGAATTGCTCTGCCTTGCTGAATTTGCTCGAAGAAATCAGCTCGCAGTTGCATTTGGTATGATGTCATGAGCATTAAACCAGTTTGCCGTCAGTAAAAAATTTCATTGGTGCCAGTTTCCGGAACCGGAACCAAGTGCCGCCCTAACCTTTGGCGTTAAATGTTCTGGGTGAAGGTGTTTTCATGTTCAACATTATGTTCATACACGTAGGAGCGCCTGGTGAACGCGGCAAGGATGGCAGTGCTGGCGAAAGAGGAATGCAGGGAGTTGTTGGACCACGCGGGGAAGAGGTATGCCTTTGTTTTCTAGGCATGGCATCCCGCTCACTCAAAGAAGACAATACCTTGAAAACATGCAATGCAGCGTTATTATGACGCAGGAGAAGATTATCTGCAGAAATGATTTACGCGTATGCAGAACAAATCACGTTTTTTCGTAACAAGCTTGAGAAAACTGTGCGGTGGTGTGTTCCCAGTGGGACACTGCTTGCAACCACGTTGATTTGATCGAGGCGCAAAGGGGCTTAGTTTCCTTTAATGTGCAGACGTCTGCCATACATTTGCACACTGAGCTTATAGACGCTTGCTTTTGTGCGCTCAGTTGTGCAAACTAGCTTGATCGTTGATAGATGGTACAGCAGCCAGTGCTGCCGTTGACAACCCTAACATAAACTGTAACTACGAAGCTTTCGTCAGTGGAGAATCGCCAAGCGAATGAAAGCCCACATCCCTATTCACCATTTTCTGTTGTTAGGATAAATCAATTTCGCTGGTGGGCAAATGACACGGATCATGCGAACAACCTCGTTTATTGCCACCTAGCGTAACGTCATTCAGTGTTGAGACCATTTTAAGAGCTGCGATTAAACGAATGCTTCGCATTTTTTCAGGGTGAAAAAGGCGAGCCTGGCGAGAAGGTAAGCATCGGCTACTTAACCGCTTTCTTTAACGTTTGCTGGCTCGTACCAATGAAAACACGCCAGCGCAGAGCAATGAGGGCCAAGCGGCTGAGTTGCTAGATCACGCATATCCATGTCAATAATATCGGACGACAAATAAAATTCGGTTTCCGTGGAGTACATCTGTATGAATATAGCGTAAAAAGCGCTCTTAACTGTCTTGACCTCGTACTTTGGTGTCGGCGTTTCATGAGTTAAAAGTCTTTGCATGGGTATAGATTAAAATAAGTCTTCTGCATTTCCAAACTCGCACTTGAGCATTTTTTTACTGATCGTTACGCCACTTTTTAGGTAAATCCTCTCCCAAAAGAGAATCAATTAGATTCTGATAAAATGGGTTTAAAAGAGAACAGGTTTCTATGTGTTTTTGCACAACGCAGTGCTTGGTAATTGCAGTCACGCCCTTACCCAAAATATTCATATCAAGCCGCTATAAACTAATTGTACTTGGTGCTAAAATGAAAGTGTATCTTCGTCGCTTGCACAGATTGTGGTAGAATCGTTATCTAGATCATTTTGCTCCGTTGACTGTTACTAAAAGGGCAGCACTCACCGAAAAGGTACTGTGACGTGGAAGCTTAACGCAAAGCAAGATTCCACGATGCTCTGATTTGCGAACTCTCAAAATACTACAGTATACTTCAATTCTACACATACATTATCTGCTGATATATTATACTCCGAAGGTTACTTTTTGTTTGCCTGTTTAACGTTTCAATTTGTTTATCTATTTACATAGGGTATAGACGGCATAGGTGAGAGAGGTATGCAGGGACTGCCAGGAGAAAAGGGAGAAAAGGGTGACCCATCGATTCTTCAAGGACCTCCTGGCGCAGCTGTACGTATCTTGTGGATGCTTGCTAAATTTTTGTTGACCAGGTTTTGTTTTGTGCTAACTCGCGTTTGCAATTCATCCAATTTAATGCAAGCACTTCAGCTGGCTTTGGAAAACGCATCAGATACAGCATAACGTCACCAGCAAGCTGTGAGCTTGTAGGCCGACTTAGCGCAAATACCATGGCTGGTTGTGCATGAGTCAGATTGCGCAAAGTTGATGCGTTCAGTGGCCAATGCGACACAACAAAAGTTCCATAACCTGTCAAAAAACGCTTTCATTGAGAAGCTCTCTGTCATAACACTTGGCAGTTCGATAGTTGCTCGTGTTGTTCATTGGCAGGTGATTTATTATGGGGAGGTTGTCTATCCGTCACTGAACAGAAAGCAGAATGCATCTACTTGTAAGCTTTTATCATTTTTTCAAACCTGACCTTCCAGATTCTACAGTGCTTGCGCGCGTAAAAACAATTATGATCCCTGGTTTTTGGCCGTTATAACTTTCAACCGATGTTTTTCTCTGTCATGTCTCTCAGTTGCATCATGTCCCTCAAATAAGCTTGTTTCATAGTAGTGGTCATGACGCTTGCGATTTACGTGGACGGAAGCGCTTACAAACATCCGGGCATTATGGAAATTCGAAACGTCTCCAGCGAATTGTGGAGTAATAGTAATACGCCATTGAAGCATTGGCTTTAACGTACAGTTCCTTGTTGGCGATTTAATTTCTCTTGCGCAACAAGATCAGTTTATCTCATCAGATTAAATCGTCTAGCAGGGACGCATTGATGGCAAGTTTGTAAGACCGCAAAGCAAGAAAGTAAGTTGAAAACGTGCACATCGGTATGTTTGAGTTGGCTGAACGCAAATTGCCATTCCAACGCAAGGCAATGCTATGCTACGAAACGTATCAATAATGAAAACTGTTTGCGGAGCAAACATGCGAAATTATGTGAGCAATTTTGAAGTTACATGATTAAACGTGACTTGACTCGTAATGAGGCACGTAACTCAAGTCCAATCTCTACATCAATCCAGCTAGCCCTCAGGTAGGGCAGTCGTTGAATACCGCAATTAGGCCCAGCATTTGCTGGTGTGTTGATGGTCTACCTACAGGATGAACTCAAAAATTTATCTGAAGAAAATATTTTTGCCGTATTTTTCGTTGACTAAAACCCGCTATTATTTTCCAGGGCCCTCCTGGCATCTTGGGAGAAAAAGTAAGTTTTTTTATGATTGCATTTCACTTGGAACTCAACTAATTGTTACCGGAACAGTACAATCATTAATTTGTTAATACATAAAAAAAACTTGACTCACTTTGGCGTACACTGTAAACTTGAAAGTTCTCATTTTGTGACTGACCTTTCACTTGAGTTTTGCGCCTATTTCGCGATGAAAATTCGTCACTAGTAATGAAAATCACAATAGTCTAAGGTGGTTTTTCCACGCTACAGTCGCATCTTGCTGTACGGTAAATGGCATTGAGTAACTATGGTGTTTTTGGGTTGTATATGTAATAAAATGCAAAAATGTATTTTGTCCTGTAGAGATCGAAACTGCAGTGTAGTGTTGTGTAAATTTATTACGACGGCATTGAACCAAGGTTTTTTTAAGCCTGTTGCCCTAATCGTTTCTCATAGCGATGGGCTCTATGTAATCTGTTGTCTAATTGTGTATTCCTGTTGTCGACAAAAAAGATCCTCCTTATTTTCACAATTTTCAATTATGCCAGTGTTTATGACCTACTGTTTTGTTGCCCATTTCGCAAGGATGTGAAGCAAAATAAAAAGACTTAATTTGCTCTTAGGGCCAGAAAGGCGATGTCGGCGAGAAGGGCGAACCCGGTGAAGATGGTGAAGACGGAGAAGATGGCAAAAAAGTAATACAGACTATAAGCAGCAAGAAAAGATTTGCTTCTAGATTTGTGAAAAAATAGAAAAAAAAACGTTGGTGATGACTGAAGTCATTTACAAGAATTTGCTGCTTTGCTTCGGTTACATTGGAGAATTCGTTCAGGATTACCTGGAAATTTGTTCATGTCGTTTCTACAGTATCTTTATAATTTTGTTTCTTTTAATTTGAGATGTCCAAAGAAATCGAATTTTGAACAACTGTCTTCACAGTTTTTATTTGTTTTTGTGTAGGGTGAGCGTGGTCCTCCCGGTTCATCTGTAATCGGACCACCTGGACCTCCCGGACCATCTAACTTTCCTGAGGTATGCTTACATGGTGATGTACGAATGCGTACTCTATCATGTTTGTCGGTGGATACGAAAAACAATTACCAAAAATTTGTCTTAAGGCAAACGGAAACTATGGGAGAAAGGGTTTTAGGGAGATTGAGCGATTGCTATTCATGATTTCTGCGCTTCTGGTCATCATAGCTTTGTCTTTTTGATAGCTGTCACCGCATAGCTTTTTATGTTGCAGGTTTTTTCTGATATGGACTTTGGATCTGGTTTTAACGTTGAGGTTAGTTATCAGTTGCACCATAATTTCTGTTTGTTTCTTTCCAAAACGCGGGCTACAACTCACCCTTGCCCAGAATAGAATTGGAAAATTATGTTCACGGTTGCTGACAGATATTTTCGTTGTGCCGTTGTACGTAAGAAGTATGCGACTTCACGCATGGCAAACTTTCAACGCTTGCTCGGTAATCTCCTGCGGTTGATGCAGCAGCCCATCTGTTTGGCCCGTCAACATTGTCTCAACTCGCCACTGGGTTAACTCGTGAGGGAATGAAATGCAAATCGCCGTGGTTTCCCTTTGTAGCGCAGCTAATGCGATATGTGCTGGTCAATAGAGCTTTCTGTTAACTTTTCTTGTGCTACTCATCACGCAAGTTCATGTTTGCTCAGGGTCAGCAGGGGCCAGCCGGGCCGCCGGGACCGCGAGGCCCTCCTGGAGAACCTGGTAAAAGCGTGAAAGGCGAGGCAGGCGACAAAGGCGAAACAGTAAGTTCTAGCCGCTGTTAATGGGTCACCAAACAGCATCGACGTTTGCTGAAACAGACATTTATCGTAAATACCGAGCGATGTTGGTGGCGCAATGCCAAGTAACAGTTTGCCCGATATTTACGGAGTGTCAAAAATACTGGAAGAGAGTCGTTTAGCCTGAATACGAAAATGATAGAAGCACATCTGCCTACTTCAACGTAGACCAATATATTATTAAGGATTCTTCGCACAGTTAAATATAATGAAAAAATAAATGCCAGCAAAAGCCCTTGTGGAAAAATGTGCATCAGCTCTTGTTATGTGAATTATTTTTTGACAAGTGTACAATTTTAAATCTGTTTTGTCTCGTGCCAATCCGATCAGCTTTCTGTAATCTTCCACATGGTTCACGCAACTTTGATGCCAGATACAAAGGGTTTTTCAGACTTAAGTTCCCTATTTAATGAATGAGTTCTGTACTTCCGAACTGTGTAGTAATGACCATTTGTATCAAGTTCCACTCCTATTGAGTGGAAATTATGTATAATTCAGGGTGACACTGGACCAATGGGACCACCGGGTCCACCTGGAAAAGATGGAGCAGATGGAGTGAACGTAAGTAATCGTGCTCAAAGTTGCTAGTAACACAGTTGCTATCTAATCTTACCGCTAGTAACAAAGTTACTATTTAATCTTGCCGCTTCGGTGTTTATATAACTATTATGTTCAGCATCTTTATGTTGGTTTACTGTTAAATTTGGTGAATATTTTTTATTCCCTGCCATGATCGCACACCAACAAGTGATAGCACAACGCAGTTGGCTTCTACGTATTCCTACACAAGAACCTAATCGGAAGTCCTGATTATATCGGTGCACAAGCAAAAGTGTACTTTCACGTGACAAAGTTTCAGTGAGGCAATGTTTCTCCTTCAGTTGTGACGCTCGACCTATTTTTCACTTGCGCCCTGTGGCGAAAATCAAGACTTTTGCTGCTCTCTACTTCCTGTTTCTTTTCTTTCTCCTTACAAGTATCGGAGGCTGACAAGTGAAGTGGCCACAAGATTATTATGGGCGAGGCAGCCAAACTGGCGAAACTTAGCCGAAAGGCCTACTTCCTTCAGTGCGGTATGCTCCCACTGTGTGCTACGTACTAATACCTTTTGTGATGTTATGGATGTTTTGGTGAATGAAGTTACAGTTCTTCAGTAGCTGTGGAACAACTGCTTCCCAAAATGAAAATTTCAGCCCCGTTGTTTTTTTTCAATAAAAAGCCTTTTATACCTCAGCAAAGCATTGTGGCTATTTATGAACTTACTTGAAAAAGTCACGTTCAGTATATTTTGGTATTCTGACTGCCGAAAATTTTGCTAATAGTCTGAGCCGTGATTGTGATTACCTTAGTCGTACTTGTTTCAATTGTTCAACTTATGAATTTTTTCCAATTCCGTGTATTTTTATTCTTCTATTGCAACTTCCATGTTTTCACATCCTTTTCTACTCTTTCTCTGCTCTTACGCTGAAGCCTTTGCTTCCTTCTCAATATGCCAGCCCACTGATGTCTGCGAAGCAAATTGGCAAGCAGCCAATGATAACTGATGCCCATTTCGGTCTCGGTGGACCTGGCAGCACGATCCACGTAGTGAGTATTGCGATCAAAAGCTGGCCGCTGTGTTAGAAATAAAACGAAAGCTTTTGTCTTAGTGTTGTTTACCGCGGTGCTTTGGTGTCCACAAGGTGCACCCAGTCTGTTTTCGGAATAGATGTCGTTGCGCTATGTAACGTGAACTGAATCCGATTCTGTTTTGCAGGGCCAAATGGGACCTCCTGGACCGACAGGAAAAGGCATGAAGGTGAGAGTTAAGATTATGTTTATATAAATCAAATATCTACCCATTATTATTGCAACTGGAATGTGACGTATTTCGCCGCTTGAGAATGCCGGCTGAAAAAATTTCGAAACAACGAACAGCTTCAAAGATAAGGTAAGCAGTCAAATTACCAAAAATTCTAGGATCTCGCCCGCGCTGATACAGATCGTCGACTTCTTAGTGTTGCAAGTTATTCTTGCGGAATGCGTCTTTTTGTACTGTGCTAAGCTGGCCGCTTATAGGAGCTTAGTTGGCTTCAGGAAGGGAAGCTAGCGCTAAAACCTACAAAGACGCCAATTACATTACATGCTCAGTCTAACGTGACGAAATTACTACCTTTTCTGTGCCGCAGGGCGAACCTGGTGAAGACGGAACCCCTGGCCCTCAAGGTCCACCGGGCCCACCTGGGGTGTGCAGCGCACCAGTTGTTTTCGACGCACCAAAAGGTTTGTTGTGAAACCAACAGGGGATGCAAACGATTATCATATCACGACACATTAAGAATTGAGTTATCTAGTGCTCGTTCACTTGCCGGTAACATGCCGCACTTGGAGCAACAAATATATTTTTGCTTCAAATTTATGCAGTTTTGTAGAAGCGAGACGGTTAAAACAAGGCAGAAAAACAGAGTGGATCAATAAGAATTTAAACACGTTTTTCCTTATATTATTTTTGTTGACTTTTAACTTATTTTATGGTGATGAACAGAGATCTTTTATAACAATGCATGCACGTTGTTTTCTTTGCTTTCAAACCGTTGAAAACTCTAGGTTTGCCGCAAGCTTTCGAGGAATCAGCCGACTGGACTATGCTTCCATTTTTTGCGATGATTCAAACTAGCACATATCTTTATGCAAGTAACTAGTCTCCACAAAGATGAAGGTTTTGAATCCATCAGTAAATTTTTTTGATACGAAATCGATTTCACGTACCAATGCTCATCTTCGGTCCTATAATCCTGTTGTTGAACAAAATAAAAATCCTCACCTAAGTAAATTTTAAACTGAAAATTTGTAGTTTAGCACTGCTAACTCACTTTTTAATGCAGACGACGAAGACTCCAAGGAAGGCAGCGCTTTAAGGGATGAGATCGTGTCAGACGTCCAGGTAGTCGGCCCACCTGGACCACCGGGACCGCCCGGGCCTCCGGGTGCTCACGTAAGTAAAACCGAAGGTTACTTCCATTGCTTCTGTTTCTTGCACGAGGCAAAATTTTAATTTTTTTTCGCGAGTTCAATGCAGGCAACAGGTTTGCCCAACTACCGAAAAGCCAGGGAGCGCCTCACAAGTACTTGAATCTGTTGACCTGAGGTCACGCCGCGCGTCCTCGATTGAACGCTATTAACTGTTTGCATAAAAAAAAATTACAGCACTGCAGACTCTACCGCCCACTCGGATCGGCTGTAAGTTGTAATCGTGCGGACGTTCAAGTCTCGCAGCGCTTGATGAAACCATTGTGTCCGTAGGCGTTTGAGACACAGCCCTTGTCGATAATACCGGAAAGTAAACAACGACGCACCTCCCAGGCATTGCTTGTCGACGATGGCGATTAAACGAGAGGCTGCTCGCTTCGTTGGCAGTAAAAATGGTGAACGTTGCTCGATTGCGCGTTCTCCTGTAAGCGCCCTGGATTTTTTTACTGACATCGCAATGGCAGTAGCGGGAAGGCAGTGTATATTCATGCTACTCGCGATCTTCGTTGATATTTCTGCTGGAGTTTGACATGTGAAAATTTTTTTCAGGGACACTCTGGACCCGCTGGCCTCAATGGCATTCAAGGAGAACAGGGCCCACCGGTAAGATTCGAGCATCCGCACCATACGTTGACTTACGCTTTTAAAGTACAGTGCCAAGTGACCGTAGCAAACTACTGTTGCCGGACGATTTTCATCATGATGCTCCACTGGCGAAGTAATAACGGACGGATAAAGAAAACGTTGCGCAAAACATTCTGAATGCCTGTTGACCAAATAACTATATCAGCTGACACGAGTGGAAAGTGTTTGAAACGTGATAATGATTTGACACGCTTTCACTAAATGCCAACGTTAAGTTCGTAAGCGTTTTGGGTTGTCTTATTCAACTTCTGTTTTCTTTGGTAGGGTGATCAAGGCCCTACAGGACCGAGAGGAGAAGCTGGGCCCATGGGAGTGGCTGGACCCAAGGTAAATTCAGCAATATTCTGATAACCTTTTGCCAACGTAAATCAAGAGCATTTGAATTGCATACTTCGTTGTTTCGCGTGATTGTAAAATATTAACTTTGCTACTTTGTGACTTATCTTAAAACGTCTGGCCTAAGTGAGATCACACAAAAGTGCCGCATCAAACTCTGATCACTATGGTGATTTCGAGCGTCACTTTACGAAGTTGAGTTGATTCAATTTGGCGATGATTGGCATTGCAGCAGAAAGCAAGAAATTAGTACATTAAATAGTGCAAGTACGCCAGGACACAGGCACCGGAGGGTTATCGAATTGGTGCAATACCAACTGTCGCCAAATAAAATGATATAAAGTCTTAAAATCAACGCGTGAAAGCGCTGTAACTCTTGGGCACTCATGAAACCTTACGAATGCGTCTGCGCAACCAATTTTCATCTTGTGCATATGCAGGGTATGGCAGGCAGCAAGGGCGACGTTGGAGCACATGTAAGTTTCTTTCGTTTTGTTCTCTTTTTCTGAACGTTTCGGGTTCCAGTCGCACAGGGTGATTGTTATGTTACTCGATCACGTCTGAGCTCTTGACGCGGCTCTAGGGCAAGGTGGTTTTCTTTGTGAGCGCGACGGTTAACAGTGCCTTTGATATCGTCGATTTTGTTTGAACAGGTTTTAACGCGCATTCTTACTTGGTAAATTCCTTCTCGCTCTCGCATCGGGGTCTGGTTTTTGTGCTACATAGAGCAATTAATTACAGGCGCTTTTTTGTGGCAGGGTGCTCCTGGACCAGACGGTGAGAAAGGAGAGCCAGGAATACCTGGTTCTGCCGGACCAAGCGGGCCTAAGGTGGGTTTTTGTGAAAAATTTTCGGAGCAGGTGGAAACGCTTTTATGCTGATAAAATAAACGTAAGGACCACGAGAAAGTACCGGAGTTAATTTTGACGCACAAGCTTGCTCCTCAAGTATTTGTGTTAAAAACAATTCCGGAATTACCAGCAACTTCAGCCATAGTATTAGTCCGTTTCACATTGAGTAGACAGAGCAATGTCTGTTCTGATCAAGGCGTCTCAAATAGAATCTCATTCAGCTCGATCTGCGTCGTTTGAAAACATACGCTCTACGTAAATTATGGTCTTGTTTGTGAACATTTCCTCCTTAATTAATCTTTAAATTACTTCAAGACTCATCGAGTTGTTAAACAAGCTTTCACTTAATATCATTCATAAACTTTTACAGGGTGAGAAAGGCGACGGAGGTATTCCGGTAAGTTACGTCTTTATATGGTGGTAAAAGTTGTTCGAGTAGGCCCGCAAGAACTGAGCCAGTCTCTGTTCATCTGAGCCATGAACAATTTAATCGGAAAGCGATCTCCGAAATTTAAATACATTGCTTATTGAGATTGAATCGGGCTTGGACGCCGACATGCGGACGGCGCCCGTTGCTGGCTGCTGACAAATCATCTTTTGCCCAGACGTAATCCGAAAATAGCTGTCGTTCGTGGTAGAACCTTCTCCGCTTTGCTGGCTGGCGAACATTAGTGCACCTGCAGCGCCACACATTTCGCCGATAATAACACGCCGGGGTGTAAGAATAACGATGACTCTCAACAAAATTGTAGTGTAACCGATGTCCAGAGGATAGCTGTGTGAGACACTCTATTACGTACGTGTAATGACATGCGTGGGATGGATATGAGCACTTTCCCGGACATTAGCGCGACATTTTGGCTATCATATTGCTATTCAGAAGCGCCTGTACGGACGCAATAAATTCTGGACTAAATTGGTGTTCTTATAGACATAATAACCTGAAATCACTGCTACAGCTTTTCGATGCCGCACTAGTTGCTGGTTGCAATAGGCTCTGTGTTTGTTCAGGCCTGAAACATACTCAAAAATTTTTTGCAACTCTACTTGCCGAGAGTTATTATTCGACATTTCGTGTTGTGTCATTTCACCATAATAGAGGACAAAGGCACTGTAGCACTGCTGAAGTAAAACTTCTGTTCGATTCAATAGGGTCAAAAAGGAGAACCCGGTTCGATCATTGGCCCCGATGGAAGTTTGATGTCTGGTGCAAAAGGAGAGCCTGGATCTCCTGGTGTAAAGGTGAGCTTGCTAAGATTTGCGGGTCTTGAATTTTTCTTTGTTTTGAATTACCGGGTTTGTGAGCTGAACCGTTCCTTTTTAAAAAGTGTCGGGAGCGACAGCAACTCTGCTGAGCGGTAAGCGCTTTTTGCACGTGAGAAGTCTTTCTTGGCCACTTCCTCCCACTTGAAGATAAACTTTTCATTTTCTCGCATCGTTGATGTTATGACAGCCGCAAAGCACGGAAATACGACACATTTCTACTTGCAGGGTATGACAGGAGCTGCAGGTCATCCGGGAATGAAAGGAGATATGGGCATGCCCGGAAGAAGAGTGAGTGACATTAATATACATTAATATAATAAAAAATAAAGAACTACACGGATGTTGTTAAAAAGTTATTTCATCTTACAGTTCGCTGCTGTTATGCTAATGTTTTACTTCATTTTGTATCAAGAATGTAACCCTCCATTTACGGTGCTGTCGCTGGAATATTTTCGTCATATGCTTTTGGTTAATCGGAAATCGATTTGCGTAATAACTTTCGTAAACATATGCACGTTTGAACATTTAGTTACTGGACGTTTAATCCCGGTTGGCGGACAACTTGGAAACTCATAATCCCTATGGTGTAATCATCTTAGACTTTAACTTAAGGGAGAATGTCTCAGGATGATCTGCCAGCAGTTTTACGTATTGTAATGTTTTAAACTTTTTTTAGGGCGCGCCCGGCAAAGATGGCAACACAGGCTCAATGGTAAGACATGTAATAATACAATATCAAAATAATATTTGAAATAGTTTGTTAAATCTTTTGTAAGGTTAGACAATATATTTAGAAATGCTTGCTTGAGCACGTATTTAACAAGCACAAAAAACGTTTCGCCAAGATCTTAGGTATAATCTTTTAAGCAAAGTTTTGTTTGTTATTTCAGGGTCCACCTGGCCCCCAAGGTCCACCTGTAAGTACTGCTACAATATATTCTTGACGGTTCTTTCTTTCTTATATTTCTATTACCTGATGATTCGTTAACTTTGAGTATTGGTTCCAGTAGTATTGATATTGTTAATTTTGCTTTTCAGGGTCCTCCTGGAACAGGAAGATTATTTGGAGGTAAGAGTTTCTTTTTCTTCTGAAAGTGTTTTCACGAAACACACTTTTTTACAAACAAGTGTTGGTCTCTTCGAGACAACTTGTGCAAAAATATCGGTACGTACTGATTTTAAGTTCATGTTATTTGATGCGTTGCACCGTATTGCCATTGGTTGTTCACTTTTTCATGTGTAATTACAGATTGTTTTTCATATTTTTTACAGGCTCTTCTGGCGAGAAGGTGAGTTGGGTCATAACGTTGATGAGTATATCATAATGAAATGTTCAAACCGTACGTTGTAATTGGAAATCGCTGTATCTGTTGAAAGGAGGCTTTCATACCAAAGAACAACCAATACGATGTTAAAAAAGTTTACATTTTGCTTGCAAAGTAGACATTTTCAACTAATAAGTGATCATAACTTAAATGTTCAGTCGCTAAATGTTTTGATTTTATTGCATGTTTGCCTTGCGACATAGGATACAATACTTTTTTCTTGTTGCAGGGTGAACATGGCATGCCTGGACGGCCTGGATCACCCGGTCCTGTTGGACCCGCAGGACCCCGGGTAAACCAGATTCTGTACACTTGTCCTGCATTTGTTTGTTTACAACTTGAAAGAAGGTTCTTTCACCGCCTCATTTATAGAACTAATTGTCCAAGACGGTTAACGCCAGGCTTGTAGTCACGAGCAACATTTCCATTTCGTTTTTCTATCAATGTCACTAAAATTGAGAAGTTTCAAAATGTCGTATTGTGCACTTCATTTTGATTGTGAACAATATAGCCACAAAAATGGAAAACATTATTTCATTCTACGTTTCAACTTAGTCGAAAGTCATCATCAGGTAAAACATAAAAGTGACATCCATAAAGGGCGTTCGTATATTACGTAATAGAGACCATTGTGTATTATGTTTTTGTTTCTGCTGATGGCTTACGTCGACTAAGCTGAAACATTGAATAAAATAACGTTTTCCACATTTGTGGCTATATTGTCCACAATAAGAATCTGCAGCAATTCCGTGCATTGCTTGCTAAAGTGCATTTCATTTTGTTTACTTTTTACTGCTACCGTGTTGCTAGCGCTACAAGAAGAGAGGCTCTACGTCATCACCGAGTAAAAAATTTTTCTTTCTTTTATGTATTTCAGTGCGTTTCCACAAACTATTGGACTGAAAAGAACGTGTTTTATTTTGTAATAAACCGTTCTCTGCTTTGTTGATTAGTACTATTAGTCTTATATAGACTATTTTGACATGCCAGTCAAGTGTAAATTTTCAAGGTCTAAAACTGGATGTTCACTGAAGCTTTTTTTGAGAGCGGACTTAAACTATGTGACTAATCCAATTCCAGTAAAACTAAGTTTTGTCCTGGAAATATTCAGGTCTTGTTTCTTGACAAAAAA
>JGI24158J21664_10000217_pt1 | contig 44550 bp, 39 predicted proteins | sample Ectturendosymbi3_FD_21664 | JGI IMG/M metagenome (IMG submission 21664) | reverse complement strand
CACCTAGCAACCAACCAACCTGTAACGCAAACCACCTAGCAACCAACCAACCTGCAACGCAAACCACCTAGCAACCAACCAACCTGTAACGCAAACCACCTTGCAACCAACCAACCTGTAACGCAAATCACCTAGCAACCAACCAACCTGTAACGCAAACCACCTAGCAACCAACCAACCTGCCATGCCAACCATCTCTGGTTGAACGCAGCATTAAAAGACAATGTTCCTTTTATTCTTCGCACAGAGCAACAACAGCACGCCGAACTTTTGTCGGCGTCTTCGTTTATCGCTTCCACTTCGCGTTGCTGACAATAAGTGCCTGAAATGCATTATGACGTCACAATCAATGATAGTATGCTTATGCAGAAGTATGACGTTTTTCGTTGAAAAACAAAGAGCAAATAAAGATAAGCACTGAAGCATATCAAGGCTATGCTTTCGTCACAATGGGTAGCAAATAGTTTTTGCTTTCAACGCTACAATCACAAAGTACTGTGAACAATGCGAGAAACCGACAACATAAATGAACAGCCAACAATCACATTCACGGAGAAAGGTTTATTAACAAAGTAATAATCATAATTTTCAAATCCCTTAACGTTGACCCACAAAAATATTTCAATAGGATTTTTTGCAAAAAAACAAAAAAAAAGACTGGTCTTAAAGTGGGCGTTCCAAAACAAAGAGACATGTCTAATCTTGCGCTTCTTCAAGTGTTGTCATAAACTGCGCATCGACCATAGCTTTTCACGCAGACACGCACCGCTGAACTCCAATCCCCGAAGCTGAAATGTCACCAGGCCATTGGCCAGTTCGATCACGTGAACCAAAGCGTTGAGGTTATCTGAGGCCAGAATGAAGCAGTCACCAGCGTAGACGTTGCCCCATCTGTGAGACAGAACGATATGGTTGAAGGCATGTCACCTGCGATCCATGTGCGGGTTAAAAATACACAATATTTCTGATGATATTGCTGAATTTGCTCTGAACCAGACCGATGAAGCTGAAACTATTTTTTTTTTGTTCGGAAAATTTACTTGAAACCGATATGGAGTGTGAACACGAAGATGGTGGCGCGAGTTACGTGACAAGTTATCTTTCCGTGGTAAGTGGTGTTCACCCTGGAATATGGGTTTGGCCGGATGTGAGGCCACGGAACCCGTAAAGCGCCAGGTCTCTCTGATTGAAAACAAAGCATCGCGATAGCGCCACCCGGTGTTGACGCAAATTGATTTCTCCCTGCAATACTCTGAATGTCGAAGTGAAGAAATCCAACCAAAGTGCGGGGGAAACGGCGGGAGAAGCTGTGACTCTCTCAGTCAGGGCCAGGAGCGTTGCATCCCTGGTGAGAACGGATCGCTGTTCGACCCAGGCACATACCTGAGGCTTTGTGGCACTCGATTTGTCTCGTGCACGTCGAAACCTTGACATAAGGTGGTTGCCTTCGCGTGCACCCTATCGATAACTTGTCGCTAAACGGAGACCGCTGTGCCCTGCACACGTAGGACATATACTGCAGGCGGTGAAGTGCCGTTTGGACTTTATTCGTGCGGATGAATACAGCCCTCGCCGTTTCACTTGACTTAACACCGTCAGTGGAGAGAAGCATCAACAAGATACGTTGAACGAGTGAGGTTCACAGACGGCTCTACATGTAATGAGCCAAGTTGATGACACCCCGTGACAGAGGTGGACTCAGCTGACACTGAGGCAGCCTCGTCGTGGAAGCTGATTGCAGATACGCTTGCAGTATTGAACGATTTATGGGAATGCAGGACCGATTCGGTTGAAGCGCTTGCTGTACGGTGCTCCTGGATACCTGACTTGTTGAGCCATGCTGTCGGAATGACCCATAGAACGCCAATATCAACCCAGAAAAGACATCGCCTCAATACCGATTCCGGACGTTTTCTACTCTGTTAAAATGGGAGTGAATGGTGGAAGGGGGGGTATCCAAATACACAAGAAACACCTCGTCATCTCATTGGTAGTGATGCCGTTGTGGTCCACTTCGGCCAGCGTCGAACGAGGCAGCTTTGAACGGGTGCGGACCAGGGGGTGGGGGGGCATGAGCGGGTCAGGGGGTTGGGGGGAATCCCACTGCTTAGTTAAAACAAAGCATCTCTGTGGCGCCACCTGGTGTTGACACAATTCGATTTCTACCCTGCAGTGCTCTGAATAACAAAGTGAAGGAATTAAACTGAGCGCGGGTAAACCGTAGGACGGAGTACCTGTGGCTCTCCCCTGGTTCTGTGGCTTCAGCGGACAAAACAAGTAATTGAACGGAGCGAGCTTCCATGCGGAGGTTGTTGAAAGCAAAATTTCCTTCTGTGCTGGAGGGGGTGCCCTTTTGCATAGTGGCTCTTTTCATATCTGGATAACGCGTATGGTGTTCCCTGAGTTATTCCCATAGTGGAAAGATCATTCGGTTACCGCCCTTGATCCTCCCGTAGCGGATGAGTTACCTCATGGTAGTAACGCTTGTTTGGTCTGTGTGGCGTTCAAATTTTCGGGGGATTTTTAGATTGCTTTTCGTTTGTTTTTACCCCCAGGGTGTCCGGAGGACTTGACTGATTTATTTTTTACATAGAGTTTTTATTTGTTACGCTTTTATAGCGTTTGTGACGTCACATGGGCTATGTTGTGTCACTACCATCGTAAGCGCTGGACAGACCGATGCAATAGGTGAAGGACTCATGGCAAACGCCCCTCAGCAAGAGACCGGCAAATGCTTTCTTGTCACGCAGGAGTAGCGAACCTCGTGGAGCAGCATCTTCAGGGGGGTCGAAACCGCTTGGGGGTTACCTGCCCTTAAGTGGCGAATCAATAGGTACTGAAAATAATAACGAAGCACGCACTAGGACCGTTGCTCAACTATTCTATAGGAGCGGGGAGGTGGTCTTCCGTTGTGTGTCCCCCCTATGTTTGAAGAAATTTGACTCTAGCAGGGGGGGCTGAACCTGCACTTGAGGAAAAGTGATGATGAAAATCATCAGGGGTATTAGCATTGAACTCACGACGTAGTTAAAACTAAAGTCAGATGGAATCGGGAAGAGCTTTGTTTATTGTCAACAGAACTTAGCCTGGTAAAACAGAAATGCAAGTCAATTAGCAATGTGTTTGCAACGGTTATTTCCACACCGAACATTGGAAGCCATTAAAGGCGTCAAAAGAAAAGCTGAATATAAGGAGTTACTTCTGCAAATCCAGTCTAGTCAGGGAAATATAAGCATTCCAATGGGCGACAATAATGATCTATCTGCAAGGAGAGTTGAAAACAACACTGACGAAAGACCTGACCTTGACACGGTTAATAACGAGGTGGAACTGTTTTGGAAAGACAATGGGTGAAGTTGATATCGACAGAGCAGACAAGAAGATAGACGAGGACCTTTACAGCCTGCATGGTGGGTGCATTAACGTGCATGTATGGATAATATATATATATATGGCAACACTTTCAAACGACAAACTGTGGTCGTTGCGAACAGGATGTGACAAACTGTAAAATCCAACAAACTGAGTTTGGAACGCTTAGCTCCAGCAAATGCCAGAAGTTAACCGTTCTGGCTCGTAATTTGAGTGGAAACCTCCAGGAGGTACCTATCAGGCCGGAAGTGGCAGTTGTCTTTCTGGAGACATTGAAGCCTCGATGACGCGCTTCTACCATTTGCTTGGTGAGCACGGCGGGACAGGACAAAAAACGATCATGCAGTAGCGGTATGATCAAGGGGGGGGGCGGAGATGTCGCTCGTGGGGAGTGAAGTATTCGTTGCTTCTGGGTCTTCAATGGATTCAGATGAATGGCGCCTCGGTGCAGGAGGGGTTGGGGGTGGAAAGACACTAGTTGGGAGGGAGCCGATGACGCCGTCGTCGTGGGAACCTGCTCTTTTTTCTTGTGTGTATTATTATTCACTTGCGCTATTCTACTTGCATGAATAGTATTTTATCCAAACAAATGTGCAAGTTTCCGACTGAAGACCATCCCTATAAAAGAATGCAATCGTTTTTGAGCTTTGAAGGCGAGGCAATTCCAACCATTAATGTGGGAACGTGGGCTGGGATGAGACCGTCGCGAGACAGGCTAGATTTACTCCACTGATGAAGTGACAGCAATTCTGCTCAGTACGACAGGAACCGCAGATTCAGACATTTGGTTCGTGTGCTTGGCTGATAAGACGATGGTGCGAAGCTACCATCTGACGGATTATGACCGAACGCCTCTAAGGCAGAAATCCCGCCTGGGAGGAGACGATGCACTCGCGCCCCGACGGCGACGGGCACAGTCAGAGAGCCGTTGGGCTGTGCACATGAACTCAATAATGCAGGTGTGGATCACAACGACTGAAGTGGGAAAGGATGGACCCCCAGAAGATTATATCGCACCAAGATATGACTTAGATTTTGTTTCCGATCACTGAGCTTTCCTAAAGAACGAGCTTGGCATCGTTTGTGAAAGGAACGAATTGATCTTGAATTTGAAGCGCAGTCCAGTAATAAACTCAGTCAAACTGGATGATATGACGGACGGCTGGTCGACCCAACACTGCTTTTGGTGAACAGAGCATGATTTAAACTATGTTCCACAACGCAGTGACNGGAAAGGATGAACCGTGGGAAATGGAACAGGTTGGGAGAGACAGAAAGCGACATTGGAAAGAGTCGATGCAACTGAAGTGATAGTTTGATGCTATTTAGGAAACAACACAAAAGAACAATGCGACGAAATTACAAACACAGATTCATACCAGGATGTAAACAAACATCAAACCAGTAAATTTTCTGCACTGAATTACTCCAAAGTGCGCCGACCAATCAGACGTACATTCCTGCTGGTCATTTGATTCAAACACCCACCTCCCCAAACATATATCTCCGGCAAGCGACCGTTGCAGCGAGTACGTCAAATGCTCGTAGAATATCGAGTTCAGGTTGTTGTCGTCCGAGTGCAGGCCCCGGTCGAGTTGACTCGACAGTCGAGTATTCGAGTGATCGATACGTTTTGTTCTAGAAGAAATTTAACGCGCGATGTGAGAAGATTGAAACAACAGCAACAAGCAACAGAATCAAACACCAACATACACACAAGTCATGCAAACTTTCAACGCCGCATTCATCCGACTGCAAGTGGTCGTTGATTGCAAACCATGTAAAATCCTGTCAAGATATTAATATAAACTGCACTTGAGCGCAGGGGAGCCTGTACTTAGCTTCTGCGCTCACTTCCTACGGCGACATGCTAAATAACAGATAATGCAAAGCTGCACAGACTTACAGTATGCAGACCTAGTGTAGGTGCAGTGGAGCTATTGCATATCTTGGGCCTGTTGGACTAGCTTGGCGTACAGGTCGAGGCAAAGCAAGGGGGGGGGTTTGGCCGATAAAGTGTAGGTATGGGAAGAAAGAGTGTCAGATAAAACTTCGGTACAAACTTAAGCTGCTGTTTATTGCAAGTTGCACGAAAATGATAAAATAAAAAGCAATAATATAAGCAGCAGCTTGCAAGCGAATAAATGAGGTTCACATTTAAACTTCAAAACACAAAAAAGTTGAAGCTTTCATCTGGTGATGATTTTCAAAATATTGATTCAGGTCTTTTCACTTATTGCGCAATGCAACAGAAAGTGATTCTCACTGAATAGAAGCCATCTCTGTCGCTTCACAAACCAGAGCAAACATTTGCTACTTCCAAAAAAGCACTTTACTAACTTGTAACTTCGTTCCCAGAATTTGAGGGGGCGAGCGTAGGAGGCCAGAAACAGGGCACTGCCCAGGAATGGCACAAACGGTGCCTGGAGCAATGAGGACAAGATGGCGTGGGCCGTGAGGAAGGCGGTGTGGGGGACAGCAAATGGCTGAGCGAAGGCGTGAAATGCAGACCCCCAGGTAATCTGCCAGGGGGCAACGTAGACCATCCAGAAGTGTAGCTTGAGGACCAGGTCCTGAAACTTGAAATAAATGGTTTTGTGATGAAACAATGGTTTATGTGCAGAACGCTGCCACCATGAAGGGAGGCAGAGGGGGGGTAAGGATAAGACGAAACAAAGGAGGTTACAGAAAATAACAATTATGTTCCGGATGACCACCCCCTTAAATGAAAACAACGCGTAACATCTTCAGTTGTAAGAATGCACAAAAATTACTCAAAGCAGTTTGCTTCGGCTTTATGTACTCTGTGTTCACAGTTTTGCGAGTAAGTTTAGGACTGATATTGGTAGATCTTTTAAAAAACAGCTGATTTTTTACATAAACTAAAATTCCACAAGACCTTTACACAAAGCTCGTTGTGCAAACACATGAGTGAAGCGCATTAAGGCGGCGCTGCATACATGTGAATTATGACGTAACTTTCATCTTCGCACGACTCACAGTATTCGTTGCTGACGATTGCGAGCTTCGAGACAAGCATCAACGACTGACACAAGTTAAATGGCGTTTCCGTGTGGCAACAGTTGCCATGGCAATAATTACGCAGAACGACTTTCTTTAAATGGAATTGGATTCAAAACAAGCAACCGTCACATAAATCCTGAGCAATAACTACGAAAAACACGACACACCAGTTCAGGAAACAACACACTTGAATGATAAACGCAATTCCTTGACACAAAACAAAATGGCCGCTACCTTCTCGTAACCATAGCAACGCGTGCGTGATACAAACATTGCTTGAAACGATGCATCGACACTTCGCCGACTTACTTTTGCGAACAGAATGGAGAAAAAGAAATAGGTTATGAGGACGGAAGGCTGGTATAGTCGGGCATCGTACTTGGCGAAGAGAATAGAAAGTGCGAAAACGAAGTATTGAACTTCTGGAATGCTGAACGAACTCCTCAGGGATTTGATTCCAATCACAGAAAGAATTCCACATCCCAGCCTGTGGGGGGTTTCACAGTTTGTTTGAAATACATTTCAAAAAGGCAGAAAAACGGTGCATTCAGTTCACTCTCTTTACCATCAAAATCAAACGCAGCAGCTGTCATAGCTGCCAGGCTGCTCCACTCGGCAGTTGCTGACTACAGGGAAGCGAAAACTGGTAAAGCAGTGGAAATTGACAAAGTAATGGGCTCATGAACGTGCATTGTGATGCACATTGAAGTTATGTTACATCAGAAAGGATGGAATACATTTGGACAAAATAACTGTAGCGCAGCTGTAGCAGGTTGAAAGTTTGCAATGTAACGAAGTTGGCAAGTTGTCCACAAGCTTGACGCCAGGGCAAATATTTGGCAAAGACTGGCGAGTCAAGGCAAATAAACGAATTTGGCGAAGACAACTTAAACCCAACTTGATACCACAGAAAACAAAAGGGTCTCATCAGAGACATAACGTTGGGCGTTGCAAATACTCGGTCGAGTTCAAGAGCAACTCACCCGAGTCCATACGTGTCGGTGATTATCGGTGCCTCGCGGGTCAGTTCGTTGAGTATCAAGAGAGGGAAGAAGAGGCTCCGCTCGAAGAAGCATGCTGTGGCGAAGAATCGCTCGAACCACATCAGACGGGCGGGCTCCTTCACCTGGGATAGCAGGGGGGGAGTAGATAGTTTAACAGAGACNGCACTGTTTGTGCTGCTGTCGCTTTACGAGCCTCTAATGGCGGAAACGGCAAAACGACGGAAGAGAATTGGTANTTGCTTGGCAAAACGTATCCGACCTCGATTTCAAACGTACACGTCATAACGAGAGATTCGAGAATAAACACAGTCAAAAGATCGCTGCAACGTAAACACAGAGTTCGCGTCGGACAACTGAGAATGGTTGTGCAAACTGCTCAAGCGCAGAACAACAGCAACGGGGGGGTACAGCCTTGTAAACCGCTTCTTTAATTAAAAAAAATCGCTTAACTGCTCAATAACTTGTGCTATTTCCAGGTAATAATTTAAAGTAAAACTTCTTGATGCCTAACAACGAGCGATATCGAGAAAAAATGCGGAATGCTGATTTTGAGCTGNGCCTCAACTGGCATCAGCCGGAAATGTTTTCCAACCCCAGCACAGGTCNGACACAACCTTAATCCACTGGCAGAAAACAACCGCATCTGACAGTTGATTGGTCGTCGGTGGATTGAATCAAAACAACGTTTCCTCACCTCAAACACGTCATGCTCACGTGATTTCAACAATGGTTTAGTGAAGATGAGCCAGGGAAGGCTCTTACGTGCTTGCGGGATGACGTAGTGCAGAAGAAAGCCCAGAGAGGAGATTAAGATGTAGAGCACAGCGCTGAGGTAGGGCTTCAAAGAGATAAGCAGCATTGGCAACAAGTATATAGTGGTCGAACACAGCAGCATCGAAGTAATTGGCGTTAGGTTGGGAAACGCAAGTGTTTGTTACTTTTCTTTGATCAATCAAAACCACCGACTTAAGTTCAACAATTAGGAAAACAGCGCACTTATGTAGTTTCCGTGGCAGGGTATTCCCCAGCGACGGAACTGGTCAATCCAAGCGAAACAAACTTAATGAAATGACGGTTTCTGTTCCTAAACCACTTCAAGTAACAAATGCTATTTGAAGGTTCGGTCAAAGAGGTGATGATGGATGGAGGCGGTCCCGGGCTCAGGTCCACAACAAAACAGTTTGAATCGATTTAAATTTTGCTTGTTTTTAATGGGGGGGCACAGAATCGCCGAAACAACGTAATTCCGCAGCGATTTGCGACAAATGGCAGCGCGTCATAACAAACATGTCATCAGATTCTATGAAAACCAACGCCGCTTATACACTCAAGTGTTAACCAGTGGCGTAACTGACGGGGGGCAAGGAGGCGAACCCCCCTCTAGCAAACGCGGGCCCCATTTAGCTTACATTTTGATGTTTAGTATGCTTTTGGTTTTCAGTTAGTTGTTTTTTTTGCGTTTTTCGGGGTGTTTTCGCTTTTTAGCTAGTATAGGCATCCACGACATCCAGAGATTCACAATCATTTCTTAACTTTTTTCGGAGTGTTGGCTAGTGGCCTCCTACTGTGGCCAGTGAGCCCCCTTAAAATAAGTTTTTCGCCCCCTGGTTCAAACCTTTAATTACGCCACTAAGTGAAGCACAAAACGGATGATGAACACAGCCACAGCTCGTAAAGCAACATGTTGCGCCAGACCTTCTGCCACCTGCTATAATAGAAATGCACACACCAGTCCAGTCCACTGACCTGCCACGCACTAAACACAGTGCTGCAATGGATGGCGAAGAACAGCAGGGCGATGATGGGACACATTATGACGTCAGACTGCAAGCGGTCGCTCTGTTGTATCATAAAGAAAGCTTAACATTTAACGAAGCTTTACGAATGTTTTGGTTTTTCGTTTGCAACGTACATACAGTGGAAGCGAAGCTTCTCGCCTCGCTTTGTTCGCACCAATGGGTCAATTGTGACGTCACAGCTTAAATGTCCAGGTAGCAAAAAGATCAAAATAACCAAATGTCTTGATTCAAGTAGCTTGGAAGTGAACATTAATGTCAAATGCGAAACAGTTGCACGAACATTGGATGAAGTTTAAACATAAGCTGACCATCAACGTATAAATTTAACCAGTAACCTACATAGCAATAGCATTCATCGACATACAAATTTTTATCAATAATAATTTTTTGAAGCACACAGTAATACATAGCATACTTCAAAACGTAATTTTCATCAAAACGTGACACTCACCAAAACTATTTTTTTGCAAATTTCATTCGTTCAGCAACTTTGATGTTTACCGCTTGACCGCTCAGTGACCACAACGCTATCATGAACTTCATGCTACAGTGATGGATACAACCAAAGTTTCACCAACTACGTTCTAAATATTGGATGAGAGACGTTCAACGATGCAGGTCATTAACAAAGGCTGGTCCCAATACTTGGTAGTCGAAAATTAAACAGGTAAAAATAACAGAAAATCAAAATTTCCGGACGCATCTCGCAACGCGACCCACCACCGCCTCCACCGCGTGGTCCCTCCCCACATTGTCAGCGTCTTGCGCGGGGTCACCTGACCTCGCTGAGGCTTCGTCATTGCCCGGTGACGTCATCAGCTTTGATCTGATTAGTTTGCTGAAAATGAAGTAACAAATATGGAAAGAACGACAACAGCAGCAAACCGTACTAATGGACTGGGGTTTTTTTTTCGTTGAGGCATTTCGATCACTTTTGCCGTAATTGTATTATTCAAAACGCCGTAACACAGTATTCACTCGTCTGTATTTTCGAACACCATGACGGAATTGACTCGATTTCTTTCAGTAATTAAAAATAATAATTCGGCCTATGGCCGACAAACAAACCAGCTGACAGAAGATACGAAACAACAGACCAAGTGTTGTAACTAAATTTTGTCTGAGTGGACCACAACTTTTTTCAGATAAATGATGGCCAAGTTCTATCAAATCGATAGAAAAGAAAAAAATCACAAACACCCCAACACGAAGCAGGGCATTGTATCATAGAATTGAGTTATTAATTATTAAATGGAACTACACTACGGTTTACTTTTGTAAGATTACGAAGATAAACTGGCAAGAAAGCTACTTCAACCTTTCATCTGACACATTACATTCGCTGACTGAATGAAACTTAGTGAACAATGTTTGCCATGCCAGCTGGTGTCGCCTAGAAGCCAAAGAAGAACGAGGTTTATGACCGCTTTCGGGCATTAACCGCTTCGGGCAGATGAGGAATTTTCCTCATGCAGCTAGTCAAGCACAACATATACTAATAAGACTAACACGCATGAAATCGACTTCCTTGTTGAAAAATACAACCGGCTTCTATGTGACATAACTGGGGTTTGTGTGTCATTGAAAAGTTTTACAAATGGGCGAGTTACACGGTTCCGACACATTTTCAAAAACACACTTTCCCCACTGTTTGAATACCTTCTCAATTCTAAACTAAAAAACATTCATCACTTGCCTTCATTTTTCCAAAATTTTATTCATAGAACACAATGCAAAAAACATCGACAGAACTGCCATCAGCGCTAAAGAACAAAATTTAAATAAACAAATGCTTGAATTTAGAATTTCCATACTTTTGACTTCATGTACATTTGGGCCAAATTCAACACTTCAAAGTCCTGAAAACTGATTTCCCAATTTCAATACTTTCAATACCGAGTAGTAACCCTGGAGTTACTTTTTTGAATTCTCGTCATACACGAGGCGGTCATTCTCCGACACTGGTGACAAGGAAAGCACAAAACATGGCGTTGTGCATCACCCAAACACATCACGCTTGCTGCACAACTCACCAGAGTATCCACGGTGAACTTATTTGTCGACTGAGGTGGTGCGACAGCGACACCACGAGGCCACAGAACGCCGAGAACAGGATGTGTTGGCTCCGTTCCTGTGNGGGGGTGGAATATATCACATGCTGGCCGGTCAGTGATTACAACTCAGGGGATCTCAACCTNTGCCTTAGCAAGTACCCCTTCAGCATTCCGACAGAGGAGCATGCACCCATAAAATTTTTTCATGACAAACGATTATATCACGATTAGTCAAAGATCTATTTAACAATAAACATACAATGACTTTTTCAATATGATATTCACTGATGAACGTATAAATATTTGGAAAGAAACCTAAATATATTTTCTGTAAATACATTTTTTCTCTTCTTCCGCTAACCTCAAATGTCCCCCTTCAGATAGGCAAATGTACCCCGGGTTGGGACCTTCTGTTGCAGCTGATACGATTCACTTTAACCCCGCTGCACAGGTCATGGTTATTTTTAAATGATGCAATGAGCGATCTCTAATCTGTCTAATTTTAAACTGTTTCTACGTCATAATCAATAACCACACCCTTGTTCGTGCAACACACGATCTATTGGCAACTGACTACAAACATGAGCCCCATGCCTAGAGTGGGGCGAATAAGCACAGCGATGTGCTCCGCATTCATCGCCCGTAGCATGGGAGGGGGGGTGACGCCAAAGAGCACGGTCAACATTTCCAGACAACAGTTGCTCAAATCTAACACCGTCACATCCAGCTTCTGGAGGATTCCGAGGAAGAAGCCACCTAAGTTGGTTAAATGATGTAGCACATTACGTCTGATTGTTACGTAACAAGGAGATCTGTGATCGCTGCAATCAGAAGCTGCGTCAGAAACATCTTTCCAGGATACGAACTGGTTTTAGTACAAAAATACGCCTTCAACAAAACTTAACAAATTTTTTCGTGACAGACAAATTATCCCCCCAGATCTCACCCTCAGACCCAAAGCCTCGCACATTCAACATTGTCACTTGCGTCGAACATTAACAAGTAAAACTGAAGCCGTATCATTCTGATGTGAAAAGTGCCCTCAAACAAAACAACACAGTGCTTTTATCTGAAACAAAACATCAGAAGATAGACTCACAGCAGCCGTCATCCCACCGATACAGAAACCATAGACGAGGACGACAGACAGAAGACTCCTCCCCACACTGAACACGGAAGCGAATAAACTTGTCGAAGCTGCGAAGGAAGAGATCGTGTCATGTTCAGTCGATATATTGCGGACGAATTAAGTCAACGCCTGAGTCCAAAGCACCAGGCGGGAAACAATCTTTACTGTGTTGAAAAAAACTCGGTAATCAATCAACGAAACATGAAACTGAAACGATTTCTTTCACTGCATGAACTTCTCGCCGAATATTGCGAGATGGTGAACTCGTTTCCTGAGCGAAACAAATAAACAAAGCGACTTCGCCAATAGCATGGGAAGTTGCATGGCATGGTGAATCTCATGAAATGTTGGCCCGGCTGGTGGTTGGCATGACAACTGCTGCAACATTTCCATGGCTGCTATGGAAACCTCATCCAACTAATTATTCAAAAATAGCATCCATTCTGATGCATGGTGTCTAAGGCACAAACGCTTTTGTATAGTTTTTGCTAACAATCCCGGCTTTTAACTGTCATCATCCATAGCACAAACCAGTCATCCATAGCACAAACCAGTCATCCATGGCACAAACCACTCATGCATAGCACAAACCACTCATCCATAGCACAAACCTGATCCACCGAAAGCGTGCAATTCCATTTGTTCGCAGACGTACATGACAAAGGTGTTCACTTGTGGCAGGAGCCCGAAGAGGAAGATGAGTGGGAGCAACAATGTTATCACTGTGATGTCATAAACACAAGACAATGAAAGGCATCTTAAGCAGTTTCAACAGACAATCACGTATACAACTTACGTGGAATACGCTAGCCCTGCTTTGACCACAAGGCGATATGGAAACTACTGTACGGTCACAAACGCAACGAATCGTCCATCTTACATAGTGACTACCACATAAAAGACCGTTCAACTTTCCAACGACCCCTCTTTCACTTATCTATCCACCGCAAACCCCAATGATCACCCCCAAATCAAGTCGGTACTTTTTTACCAAATTATGTGCATCAAGCATTGCTTGTCAGACCTTTTCACACTGAACTACACACATACTCGTTTTATTCACCGTTCACAGCGAGACTAGATGCGCTCAATATTATCACATCACAGTAGCTGATTTTCAAACGTAAACAAACATTCAACGAATTAAACCACGCCCACTCACCAAGCATGACGTCACGACCTGCTGCGCAACCGGCGTTGTCAAAAAACGTTACGCCGTATATTGGTATGCCGGGTAGGTTGGCGTTGCTTGCATCGGCGAGAAAGTTGAATAGGAGCAGAAGAGAAGTGCACAGGGCAAAGTAGAATGGACGGCTGTATGCGATCACTCGGTTGTGGCCCTGAAAACATGTACATTGCAAAGACCTTCTCGTATTCATCAGATATCGAAGCTCAACGAACACTGACGCTTTCCAGTTAACCGCTGTACCGTGCACTACCTTTGCAGCACTCTACGCAAGCTTCACTTAAGCTGACACCACAAACGGCAAACTGATAAAGCAGTACTAATNGCAGTTCGTCATCAGTAGCAAAAATATACAAACAACGCCATTGACGCGGTATTAATGGTCGCCACGGCAACGTCTGTGAATGATCAAAACAAGCCTTAGCGCACAGATGGCTACAAGAAAATGATCGAGTGAGGAATATGTGACTGACACAAAGCAAGTTGGGGACGCAGCTATCGTAACAAATACACTGTTACAAGGGAAACTAATCTCTGACACGTCACAATTAAAGCCAAGCGTTCCTACATCACCGTAACGTGACAGTGAAGCAGGGAAACATTAACCGAGTGACGTTTCACGACGTTACTTCCTTCACTTACGTGAACCGGTGACGCGGAATCGGGTTGAACGCTACGTATCAGGCTGAATTGTGACGTCGCAATGACGAAACAGAACCAGAAGGTCCACAGGTCGTGGAGCAAGCTTTGGGCCAAGACCTGCACGCCCAGGAATCCCACCAGGGCCACCAGGATGATGGATATGACAGCTTCCATTGGAAACACGTTTCTGGAGATTAAAAAAAAACAGATGTGGCAAAGGATACTTTCGTTGTGTGGGGGTAACGCAGTCTGTTTGGGCGGGACACATGCAACTGTTAAAATATGAACAATAATGGTGATCATGATGATGATCATCTGTTTTTTACGCACCCCCCACCGACTATTCCAGGGCTTCCCAACCTTTTTACGATCCCGTACCACTCGGGCACCCTGTATTGTCAACACGTACAACTTCTTCCATAACAACTATTTTGATCGAATCTTTGTTTATTCAGAAGAGTAATGTATGTTAAGATAACAATAAAAGACCATAACTGAATTTAATACGATATTTTTGTTTGTTTACCTTCCACCAATTGGTCGATGCGTGGCGTAAATTTGCTGACAGTGCATGAAAACTCATAATGTTAGGAAACAATAGGAATAGCAGCTACAGGAATATTTATTTAGAAACTAAGCCAGATACGTAAATTAAAAAGCTGTGAGTCCAGGTTTTTGTGGAAAAAATGGAAGACCTTCGCGTACCACAGGTTGGGAACCACTGGACTGGTGAGTCAAGACTTATTGCGTTGTAAGCAACAACATGACTGCCCTCATGCACAACCACCAGCTTAATGACACGTATGTCATATGTTAGGCATTAAACCTACGCACAATCCAGTCGTCATTGCAGCCATTTGTTCAGCTCTTACATTTTTTTACGCAAACCACATAAAAGTTTTCACAACGACTCGAGCAGTCAGACAAAGCAACCTGTCGAGCAGGTCCATCAGTGCGAGTCGATCGTATTGGATAGTGATTGTCTTGTTTGGGAGGATCTTGACCTTGTAGAAGAACTTCGCTCGAGGGGTGGTTGTCCTCACCGGAAGGTCGAACTGGAACAATGCAGATGAGGATAGTGATCATTATGACCAAACAATGACAAAGAATACACAGCGAACACCACGATAATGCCGGTCAGTATTTTTTTCAACAATGGCAATAATGTGGTGGAAGTGCTTCATCTAAAAGGGCATTTGCCCAAACTTACCCCGGCGGCTTACCGAGTGGAAGTCTTGCTTTTAATGCTTGCAAATATTCTCAAAGATTTGAACATTTCTAAGTGTTCACTTCGTATCCTCTCTCAACCAAACGCATGAATGAACGAACAACAATAATTTGATGCAATTTTAGCAACTGTAATGTTTTTAGGATTCTAAGTCCATGAGGTTGTGGCCAACACAAGTAAACTAAAATTCTGCAGTATAAGTGAATTAAAATTTCACCATGTAAGTAAAGTAAGCCCTATCTGATAAAAAATTGACTCTGCGAAATAGGTCCATCAAAATTAAACTCTTAGCCATAAAAAAACCTGAATCACTGTATCACTTCAGGGAAATTACCTGGGACAAGATCGACAAGGGCGATGTGTCAATTGATGGCGGGCCCATGCGGTGTCCCGTGTCAATGTACGGTGGGCCCATGCGGTGGCCCGTGTCAATGGATCGTCGCAGTGCATCGAAAAAGGACTGCTGCCTGGCAACCGAAGATGCATCGATTTTTCACAAATAAATAAAACAACTGAAATGCATGGCGGCAAAGAAAAGAAGTACAGGTAAAAACATCAAAACAGTTTTTTGCAAATACTATTTGCAAATGAAGTTGTTTCCTGGCAACAACAAACCAAGTCCACTACCACAAATGAATAATGCACATATTTAGCAAGAATTCTGCTATTGAAGTGCTACCACACAGACCATTGAAATAACGTAAACAAACGAAAAAAAACGAGAAACATAACAATCATTTTCCATGCAGCTCAACAATTTACAAGCCGAAGCTTACGGCGTAGCTTCAACTTTGAATCCAGATTGTGGATCGTTCGCTATTTTCGCATCACACACTTATCATTTGCAAATGAAATAGATGATCTACTTACTCTTGCGGTCTCCTCCCACTTCTACGCGAGGAAAGGCGATCTCTGACGCTGTGCAGGTCCTGTCCGAACTCCCACGCAAAACCATTGACGTCACCGAGTTCTGACGTGCTGCGCGGTTCACGGTTCGATGCGCTTGACGAACTGTCCCCCGGAGCTCTGAAACACAACGGGGGTCAACTGCGAAATCTTTCAACCCCGAGGTCCTCGACCTGGCGTCCATGAGTGTGATTTAAAGGGTTAACAAGCGTCGCTCTAACATTTGGAAGAGTTAACAGGCCTTGCAGACATTTCCATCACCACCACAATGATTAACACCTGAATTCAATCATTAATTGCAACATTTCTTGAAGGGTCCGTAAGCTTTATTAGGATGTGCCCAGGGTCCGTGACACACAAATGTTTAAGAAAAGCTGTTCTAGCGCAACAGCTGAGTGCAATGCGTGCGAATTCCGCTGTGGCGGTTATTTTCAAAATGAGTTTCGCTCTTCCGTAAAACTGCACCGGCCATCGGCACCAAACGTATAAGAACTTATCGAGCTCACACAGTGGTTGAGCATTCATGAGTTAAAAAGACCTGGTTCGATTCCCGGTCGGGACAGTTAGTGGTCTCGAAAAATGGTACTTGCGGCCATTGGTGTTCCAGTGCAAGGGGACGACCCTGGGGACTGGCCATATGCAGGGGTCGTGGCCTAACGCGGCCGTAATTGCGTAGTCCTTTGCCTCTTCTATCAAAAACACCGTCACTGTTTGAGGAGGATCCCTTTCCAAGTCCCTCCCTCTCAGGCCTAAGAACAACGTCAGGGCTGGATGAACCATAGCGACTGCGACAACCAACAAGGTAATCTCGCAAAGCTGTGGCAGGCTGATTGTAAGTTCAGCACAACGTGAACTGAGCCACTTGGTATGCATTCGAATTTCGTTTCAGAATGTCATGTGAAAACACATAAAGCTGGAGTGACTTCTACTAAATCTGTGTTCATCGCTGAGACATTTCGCTCATTTGTCCGTTTAAGTTTGACGTAGTCGTATTCAATAGTCTATTTTTTCAGACATTATGACCGAATCGCGAATCGACTCAGTTTTTTTTCGGTCATTTCCAAAAAATTTAGTATAAGACCGAAAAAAAAACAGCCCTAAATAAAAGAATTGAAAGGAAATGTAAAAGAATTGAAAAACATTAAGAAACGACGGAGAAAAAATCTTGACAAGAAGTTTACGAAACACTCAAAGCCACGATTTAACAATACAAATATGAAGTATAACCAGAGCGTTACCTGCTGGAGGAGGTCCGGCTTCGAACCCCTACCTCCGGAATCTGGTCCCGGTTCTCAGACAGCTCCCTGGCCACTCCTGGCCCTTCTCGGCTGAAGGTGTAGGTCAACCAGTTGCCAAGCTCATCTGTGGAAGAGAACACATAATGGTTAGGAGGGAGTGTTTTTAGTTGCGATGGAGGAAGGGAGGGGGTGTTCTGGCCAATGGGCTGTGAAGTGTTGAGCATGAAACGCATCTGTTTTTCGGAAAGAACGTACCTGTATCATAGCCACAGCGAATTCGAAACGCCAGAAGGCACGTGTTGTAGCAAGAAACAGAACATCCTGTGTGACATCACAGCACAGGATCCGAACCCAAAATAGTTGAATCGTGTAAACGTTCACTGCCAAAAAGCTGTTGCCACACACAAGCTCTTCTGGCAAGCAAAGGCAACTTTACCGTTAAATATCACAGACAAGAGGTTCGCGTGGCAAAGGGCATCCATTTTATACAAATACGTGTTCAAACTGCGGCAATTGCCTTCAGCAACATCGCCTTACGCAACGCTTCAACAGATCTATGCGTTAACCCAGTGTTTTTCAAACGGGGGTTGCCGCTGAACCACAGGGTTCTGGGAGTGGCTGCCAGGGGTTCCGCCAAAACAGACTGAAATTGCCTGGAACGATTCTTATTGCAAACAAAACAGCCACAATAATCGAAAACGTTATTTCATTCGACGTTTCGGCTGATGCGTAAACCATCATCAGGAATAAATGAAAAGCGACAATGCCTGGGACGGTTTCAACAATACTGCTATTTGACGGTATCCTTGACACTATGAATTGCCTTGAAAACTATTTGTCAATTGGTCTGACTGATTGCTCCCTTTGTGTTACGAAACTATGTCATAGGGTTCCATGAGCAACGCAAACATTAGCGGAAGGTTCCGCTGCTGAAAAGAGCTTGAAAACACTGTTTCAACCACTTTAACCACTGCTAACCAGGCAAACGTTCTCAAACTACCAAATTATATCGAAGGAGACTGAAAATATCAGGGTCACAATTGCGTCCCCCATTTACCTTGAAACGTGTGTACAGCGCCCTCCGTCGTGTCAGCGTGATCACGTGCCAGATGTAGCTTTTGATTGGAGTGGGAGAGGGAGGTTGAGGGGGCGTCTTCCTGTCGGCACTCCGTGCTGTCAGTGTGTCTGGAAAAGTATCGGGATCATGATTCTTGCGCAAAGCAACAGTGGAATGCGAAAAGGTGCGGATGACGTAGGCGATGAGTTGCTTGATTGTTGACATTGTAGTTTGCTTTGAAAGTTTCGCTCGATTGTGAGTGAACAATACGTGACGTGTTGAAAGGTTCTTGGTATGCAGGGGGCCGAGGTTCACTTGTGTGAAACGTAACGGAAGGCGAGCAAAAGCTTACGTCATTTCGTCACAGTCGATAGAGTTTGCAAAACAGTTAATAACCAGAATAAAGCCGAACCGGGCATTTACGTACGGCGTGGTGCGAGTCTTTGTTATGGTGGGGGGGAAAGCGAAAGATCAGTCTTCAACGGACGGCAATAATGAGAAAAACTCGCTCAAAAGTATCGGCTACGTTGCAGCAATGACAGCGAAGCATTCACAACAAGTCCTTTCGCAATAGTTAATAGAAGTTGCTGAAAGAAACCACTGCATTCATTGCAGGTAGTGTTCCCGATGACGGGCAGGCGTTAGTGTGACATAAAACGCACTTCCCTCCCCACCCCCACGTAACACAGATAGCAACAAACGATTCAGCACCAACGGGAGCTACCTCCTGGAAGACAGACGCACAAAACGTTTTTCACTCTTTTTATTGTGTGTGAAGGGACATATGCGGCGAGATATCATTCAGCTTGGTACGCACGAGCGGGAATAATGGTACAGAGTTTGAACAAAAACACGGCGGAGATGTTTTCTTTCCACCAAAAGCAAAGACAGCAAAATGACAACCTCCGACGACGCGCGGATCCCTGCGGAACAGCTTCGTCGAGCTTGGCCTGGCCGGCAGGGTGGCGGTGCCGGGAACTGGGGGGGCGTCGAGACAGGACCACCGAGCGACGCGAGAGAGGAGGATCTTCAGCGCTGCGAGAACGAACCGCGGCGACGTGGCGCGTCGTGACGCTGGGGGGACGGAAGTGGTAGGCCCGCGATGGCCGGGCCACGCGCCTCTGCAACGTCAAAGGTCAAAGTTGAAACATGTAAAGTGTGCATCTTAATTGCGAGTTTCGTATTCATTCGGGGGGTAAGAAAATTGCTCGTTTGTTTATAACCCTGCGTTTTGATTTCAAGCACTGCGCTCGAGTCGTCACCGTTGCACAGAATTGGGACAAGTCATAATAACAGAGGGATACGTCGTCGCCCTCACACAATTCCGGACAAACTTGCTGGGAGGAAAGTCACTCCAGGCAGGTTTGTTGAAGCCGGAAGTTGGTTTTGTAACTTGAAACATTTTCACGTGAATGCAACGGACCATCACAACCAGTGTTTACGTTTTTTTCTTAAAAAAGTTAGGCGTTTAAGTAAATAAGGTGCACAGGGTGTATGCAAGCAATTTTTACTTTTCGTTGAGCAGCTTCTGACAAACCAGACCTCAAAGGCAATTGTAAGACACAATATCAGTTAAAACGGAACTATATTTTCAGTTAACCGCACTGTCTAAAAGTTGACAACTGACCATTTTTGGCTTAAAAAATATGCTGTCCCATAAAAAACACAAAAAAGAAAAAGTTATTTCTGTTGATTCGCAAACACTTCGGTCATTTTGCTCCAACTGGTTTGCGCATCAAGGAAATCATTACTCAACGTTGGTGATGGCCAGCTCAGATGGGAGGATGCAAAACTCAAGCATCATCAAGAAATACTGAAGAAGCTGCTTAAAAGAATTTGGACTGTTGGTTAACAATCCACAACGAACATAACGGCACAGACGCATATGGGGAGGACATCAACTGAACGACTTCAAACGCTACTAACTCTTTTCGCACATGGCGTGCCACATTTTTACACACCCGTTCTACGCTGGACATGTCGTTGAAGTTTTGCAGGCATTCCTGGTAATTGTCCTCCACGTTCTGTGTCTCCGACTCTTCTGTGCTGCTTCGGCCGTCCATGTTACGACTGTCGACGTAAACAATGACATGACAATGTGCGACGTAGACAATCGCATGACAATTGCACAATTTTCGAATTTGAAAGGTCTGCGGGGTTTTCAGCCAATTTGTGATTGTTTGTATTAGTGAATAAAATTAGTCGTTTCATTTTCTAAGAAAAATACTAAGTTGGACGCAGAAACAGTGCATCGAGCTTAGCTTTTGATTCACGCATTAAAGTTTTGAACATCCGTCGCAAATTTGTTCAGCACTAAACAAAATATGATACACCGCATGCACGAATAATAATCTCTACATCAAGCGCTCAGCAACAAGGAGCGAAAATTAACTGTCGATGAGAATTTAGAAAGCGCCTGTTCGCACGTAGCAATTTTTGCCAAAACAAACCTAAACAATATTATCAAACGCAGTAGCGTAGTAGCACCAAAAATTTGAGGGGCCAGCTATTTTGACTGCAAGCATCAGTGTTTTGTTTGGGTCGCCACCTTTTGAAGCACAAAACGACAAGATACGCTAGAACAGGGGTGTGCAACCCCTGGCACGCGTGCCGAAAGTGGCACACGAGCACTTCTGTCCGGCACGTGTACGAGGCCTCGGAAACGAGATCCTCCCCACCTTCAGATGAAAAAGTTAATAACTTACAAGTCGCAATATTATCTGATGAAACCCGGCGCCCGTTTATTCATTTTCGTTTGTTAACAATCCCTTATTTAATTTAACCTTTTATGTGCTTTTGACGCCAAATGAGAGCCGTATCAGCCGCACTCCATACCCCCCAATCAGGGGGGCACGCTGCCACAGGGGCCCAAAATTCAGACCCTTCACCACAATTTTCGGTTGGCACGCAGAAGAACTTTGTCGTCGATTTAGTCGATTTCGGCGCGAAAACCGAAAAAGGTTGCCCGCCCCTGTTCTAGAAATTTGAAGCGACTGGCCTCCTTGTCCCCCTGGCTATGCCTGTTACGAAGCGCTTGTTCCTTCGATTCACTCGGCAGTTGTAACATCAGAATTAAAAACACAAACAAGAACTCTTTGCGAGTCATTAATGGAAACAAAGAAGATTGTTTGACGCAATAAACGAAACATGACCAACAATTCACACAAGCTGCGAAACGAAGCGTGAAAATGTGCGACGCTAAAATTTTCGACCACGAGCCAAGTTCAAGCTCACCTTTGTTTACGAGGTTTTTGTGACGACGCTTTGATGGAGACCTTCTTATGTCTGTTCACCTGAACAAAGAACGAAAACAGAAACACACTCATGAGCAAGAAACAGTCGCAGGAGGTGAAAGGCCGGCTTCATCAGCGCACAACGATTCATGAAACGCGGGCATGCTGGGCACAAAGCGAGATTTCCAGTCTGCGTGAACATCTGAACCGACACACGTTTCCCTCTCATTGGTCAACATCAGCAGCATTCACTGCATCAGTGGTTTTCAAAGGGTACAAATGGGGGTACGCATACCGGCTCCAAAGGCTACAAATGGGGGTACGCATACCGGCTCCAAAGGGTACACGAAGAAGTTCTATGACATCCAGCCAAAAACTGCATCAGGCTTTCAGACGCTGTCGTGAAAATCTTCACTTTCAGGTCGTGCAGAACAGCGTTAAAAGTAAAAAACGATGCTTTGCTTTTTCTGAACTAAATATTTGCAAATATAAAAACTACTGTTTGCGAATGAATTTTACTTGGTCGGTAGTTGATGGTACGGATGAAGACAAAACAAGCACAAAACGCAAACGTCACATGACGCTAAACCAATCAGGGGTGACCTCATACGTCACAACTTACGTCAGCGTTCCTGTCGGGGTCAGCAGGGGACGAAGGTTCAGGTAAACCTGAGAATGAAATGAAACAAATGATTGAAGTTTTGTTTCAAAAAGATTATCAGGTACCTCGTGAACATTCGAGACCATGAAATTGTTGAAAAATTTCATTTTCATTGTCGGCACAAAGAAAGAAAGCCTATCCCGTCTAAACATGATTCTGGGTGAAAACGTAATACGCGACATTCTTCATTTCCTTTCAAATACATTGGTTAATCGCCATTTTCTACGATTGCAGCGATTCTATTGTCCACAGGCGACCACACAAACCCATATCCGTTACTACGCTTGGTGCGAATCCTTATCCGTTCCAATATTTCACATTTTTCGGGCCGAACGCGCCATAAGGTCACCAACGGGCCCTAAAGGTGCACCGCGAGGAACCACAAGTCACGCGGCAGGGGCCTATTTTCTGGGCCAACCTGCTCCTGGAAGGACAAATTGCACAGACCTGACAGCAGCGGCACACTGGACCCGTCACGTTCACTGGGTCGACTCTGACGCATTGAGCTTATAAACTTAAGCACTTCGTCTTCACCTTCGTCAGACGACGTGGAATCCTGGCAGGTTTTGTACGAACGGACTTGCAAGTCGACGCCCGCAAGGTGGTGATCTACGCAGAGACAACAAAACGCTGATTGGCCAGAAAAACGCGCGATAGGAAAAATTATGTATGTGGACACAGCACAACCACCAGATGTCAGCAGATCATCTTTTGTTGCGTTATCAAAAACTGTTGTGCGATTGCGCAAGCCATACATTTCGCGCATGGGTGAGTTATTCAGACTTTTAGGAGGACTGCAATTCGTTTAGCCGTTGACTACGGTTTCTGTAAATTCAAAACCGCTCATTTGCTTTTCACAAGTTTTCCACTGACTCGACAAGTTTGGAGCATTCATTTCGAACCGGAACCAGCACAACAGTTGCTGCAAGAACCGATCGGGTTTCGCCAGTTTGACCAAAAACATCATGAGCTTGCGTCAGGATTAAGCAACTTTGTCTGCGACAGGCCAGAAAATACGAAAGCAAAGCCTGCCTGGCAAGTGAACACTGTTAAGAGATCAGCGGAAAATCTGCACAGTAGCGGCGCATCGCAAATATTCATGCATCGCAAATATTCATGCATCGCAAATATTCATGCATCGCAAATATTCATTCACTGCGCATACTCAGACCGAAAATAACGACATCGAGGTGCTTGTTGCGGCAGTAAGTCGCTGTAGCGAAAAAGCACCAGCCAACTCACTCCTCTTCCTCCTGCTGCTCCCGCCCTCGCACTGCGCAGATGGGGAGGACTCCTGGATGAAGTCGTTCACAGTGATCTTGCGACTCGACCTCCTGTCAGGGACTCTCAGCTTACTTGGAGGAAGCTTCTTGGACGCGGAACTCTTCCCTACACCGCACACAGGAAGAGTCGTGACGTGAAACAGAGCGTTACGTCACTTCCTGACGCAGTGGACACGTCACGCGACCAGAAACCGGCAACGACCAGACTAAGTTTTGTGCGATCGACAATTCAGAGCAATTTAAGTGGGAAACGAACCCCAAACAAATTTTACACTTTTTTTCTTCTTTAGCCTTTACGTTGTGAATATCAAACCTATCGCTACGCGATGAGGATAAAATCTACAAATGAACCACAACTGCTGGACCTGATGCTGTTTATCTTTGTTTTCAACGCGCAACACTTTTCCACCCACCTTTAGTTTTTCTCGCTGTTGAAGTTTGGTCAGACGTTGTCTTTGAGATTTTTTTATTTTCCGGTATTCTGGCAGCAAACAAATGAGCACAGATGCAGTGTCTGTGTCGCCGACAACAACACGCAAGAAGGTGCAAACAACACGGCGGAAAAATTCTTATCAAACATGATGACGGATCAGTTACAAAAGCACAAAAATACAACTTGCGGAAAAATTTGAAGCTATGTTCTTTTATAGATATAGGACGACCTGTTCCAGAACAAGGCACAACTTGTTTTTGCAGCAGAGTTTCAAAAACCTCTAGTCCCAAAGCATCCAATCCCAACGAAAAATCAACACACTGTTTAAAACGCTTACGGTGGGGCGATGCCACAAGAGGGGGGGACAAGGGGGGCCTCGGAGTTCTGGTGATCTGATCCGGAGCAGACGGATGCACAGGTCGCGCTTGACGTCATAGAAGCGATGCTTTGGTTGTCAGCCTGTCCAGCGGAAGTGGCTGGTTCGTTGGAGCTCTGCGGTGCGACACGAAAGCCAATGAGAGGGCGGTTACGAGGGTCAAGGGTCACGGAATGACACGCTCTGTTGAACGAAGCGCCCGCTCAACAACCTCGTGTGCAAAATACTCGTTAAGTTTCGTTTCGATGAATGGCAACGTGGTGCGAGTATAAAGGATGAAAAAAGAGATGGAGCTGGAGGTTGGAAGTTCGACGCTCGCCTGTTGCGTACCAAAGCGAGGCGAAGATTTAACGTGACGGGTGTTTTCTGCAAAACACACCATTTTCACAAAACGATTATCACCACATGATTTTTTAAAAACGACTATCACGACATGATTTTTCGCGAAACGTCTATCACGGCATGAAAGAACACAAGTGATGAGGATCACGACTCGGAACTCTTTACCACGGTTTTCTCAATACGGCGAAATTTCCATATCGGTAATAATATTGGAAGCAGTTGGAAAAAAGAAAAGAGTCAAGCAATAAAGTCGATGAGGAATGGTTGATTGTCGCGATTCTATCAACACCTCGGAATCATGTCGTGAACTATCTTTATTACTTGACAGCAGCCGAACAACATTCACTCATAGTCAGCACTGACCTTGTCCTTCATTGTCGCTGTTGTTTCTTTGCTGCGAACACGAAATCGATGAGACGTCAACGCACAAGAACGTGCAACAAAATGCTACTTTTTCTATCACACATCGGATTAGACACGAGAGCCGAACACATGAAAGCGACGGCTTTTCCTTCTTACACGCACAGCGACAACAATGCTTGGCGCGTCACGGTTGGAAAGCGGGAAATTTAACGAGAATAGTGGAAGGCGGGAAACACTTGTCTTGGTTTGAAAACGAAACAAATAGTTTCTTCGGTCTCAAGCGACGTGTTTCTTGGGAACTGTGTCTAAAACACATCCAATCACATCTTGTCAATCGATCACGTGGTCACCCAAACTACATTCAAAGCATTCGAACAAGTGTCAACGAAACTGGGAAGTAAGTTGCTCAACAAGGGTCCAAATCGGTCGCCAGGGGGCAAATCAGGACCAAACCAAAGCAGGCCACAGGGACAAAATCTCACCGTAGCGGAAGTGAATCTCCTGCGCCAGTAGTGGCCGGTAACGAGCTTGATCGTTTCGTCATTTCCTTTGACGCGCTTCCGGCTCCGTTTGCCTGAAATAACATTCAAATATAGTTGAAGGACGACCGACAAGTGTCAAGTCTATGCAATGGTTCTGCATAAACACATAAGGTGATCAACACACCTTGGAGTTATGTGAAATACCCGCGCCTAGAATGTGTTTAAACCAGGACAGTGTAGCTGGAGCCCAAATTTCAGGCTTCAGCCCGGGGTATCTAATAATTTCGGCTCCGGCTCCAAAATCATTGGGTCCGTTGGAAGCTGAAAATCGTCGTTTGATTCGCACAAGTCTCTCGGCCCACAAACTATGTCTGTGTAACGGGAACCTAAATTTCATAATCTGGCTCCAGCATCTAAAAATTTTTGGCTCCAACCATCCAAAACTGCCTGCGCACCTGCACTACAGCACCAGGTTTAAACCAATACTAGTAACATGGCAGCAAATGGGAATGGTCGACGATGACCTCGCACAGGTTGACGTCAACGATGACATCACTCACCTCGACGTCACGAGCGTGAAAAACCTCGACAGTGGCTGTTGAGAAGCTCCGCTTGTGATCAGGGGCCAGTGGGTCATGCTTGGGGGCGTTCCGTTTGCGGGTCTCTTCTTTGGGGGTAGCGGCACCATCGACGCCAGAAAACATGGCGTCTCCAGTGGCCAGCGTGGCTGGGGAGGAATTACGTCATGAATGATAAACATGTTTCATCGAGCAACAAAAGTTGTAAAAATCTTCACTTGCAACAATTGGACAAAATCACCCGTCTTTAGAAAGAAACGACGTACAGTAACCCGATAAAATGAAAACTTACAACTTTCAGCTTCCTTCCCGCCAGCAGATGGCCGGTTTGTTTTCGGGGCATAATTTTTATGTCGAGATCTATTCCTGAATCCCGCTTTCCGCTGCATCAGACACTGAGGCTGTTGATCGTCTGTGAACCGGTTGGAAACGACAACAATTAGATAGAAAATGGGAGGGAACACAATTCAAATAAACCCTCATGTATCGCATGGCAAAGCTATGCGCACCATTCGGTGGTAGCAGTCAACTGCTTTCAGTGCATGCAGGGGGTATTTTCAAGTCATTACTCAAACAACCAACAACCGCAAAGCAATTTGCAAAATCGGCAAGCTCGTATTGTGTATCCTCTCGTGCATAAATATGACGACGTGGTCCTATCACGGTTTCGGGGGAACACCCCAATGAACGTGCCATGCATTCAAACGTCACTGCATAAAAAAATTAATAGAAAGACATCTCTTTTCGTAAATTTTTAACAGAAGAGAATGACGTGAATTCACGATATCGACCACAGCCATGTATTTGCGTCCGCTGGACACACCGGTATGCAACCAGTGGGCGCACCAGCATGCGATACAAGTAAGCCAACCCATAAACTCGGCNTAATATTTGATTTAGAGACTGTTTTCTAAATCAGTACATTCCATTACATAATTCATATTTTGAAGACGAACTGATTCGTTGGATAGGACGCTGATTCTATCACACGTTTCCTATTGCACAGCCAGTGCCTGCTGATTGTGACGTTTCGCTAGAATCGGGAATAATACAGAAAACCCCCGTCATTGCACAAAGGGGTTAGTACTGAGCCTGCACTCATACCCTATCAGAATGGACAAATCTTGGCCGAACAGCCCCAAAACACAACCCTAAATATCATTTAATAAGCCCAAAAACCTGGCTTGTTTCAGACGCCGAAGCGAAATGCGAATGACAACAGCAGGAATGCAAGGAAAGTTATATTCACCAACGTATACGTCATTCCAACAAAAATAAGCAAATCTGTTACAGCGCGCACGCTATCGCGGGTTCTTGTGATGAAATAATCACTTTCGCTTGCGATGATGAGAAACCCTTTCAGAAAATGATGGCATCACAGAATAAACAGTATACCTGGCGTCGTTGAAGTAGGCCGTTGTGACGCAGGCTCTAGCTCATCAGCTGATGACGTTGAGGAGCTCTGAAAAAATACAGTTGAACTAAAAAATAGAGAAACAAACGTAGGTGGTGACGCAGTAAATTTAGCGCCATGTGACTCTTCCCCAACTTCACTGCATAATGTTCCATTATATTATTGTAACCATAAGACTTTGTCAGCTGGGAAAGGATTCCTTTGGATGGACAGTCATGAAACGCACTGCAGCCATAAAACATACGTTTCGAGAATGTGACCAAAGCAAACTCCCTCCAAGTGAGACAGTCTCGCAGCTGCAGAAAATAAGAGCATTATTGATCAACACTACTGTGACGGGACAAAAGAAACAATCGCAGGGAGGTGTGGCTGAAACGAGCGACACGGACGTTTTCATCATACGACATCTCCTAACCACAGCATTAGGTCAATGCGCAAAACATGACAAATGATGTGTATGGCTTATTTAGCCAATCAGCGATCCATCCTGGCAACTCACGCCTTGTGGTTGGCCCTTCATGGGCACGTGACCATCGCTTTCGCTGCTGGACGCGTCCGGTAGACTGTAACAAACGTCAAGAGCCACTTTTCCTTTCCTCCTCCGAGGCTTACGCTGAGCAGTGGAAATTTCCGTTTCCTGAGATGTCGAAGGTTTCTGGTGCCTGGCATCAGCAATAGCGTGGACATCGGCTTGCGCTGAATAACATGAGGAAAAAAACTTGCCAATCAGCCGTTGCAACGTCGGTAGCGGGCGCACTTTGGCAGGAACAACCAGTACTGCCACCTAGCGTCAAACCTCGTGGAACTTACTTTGTTTATCTTTTTCATCTTCTGTTGGCGAAAATGGATCCAAATCCATGAAACCCTGAATTGCGAATGCAAGTAGCAGTAAAGAAAACAAGGCTAGTGAGATTGCATTGCAGCAGTTAATGAAGGGTTATTAAAAAGAACTAGAACCAGGCATTTCGTTTGCAGACGACCGACCAGTAGTTTAAGCAATGGTGTAAAATATGAACAAATATGAATAAAAGGATTGCGTCGCAAGACACGTTAGAATTTAAAATCCATTGTTTATTGTTAGCNAACAACGACTTTACATTCAAAATATTCAAATCTAGCAGCATCAAGTGCTGGGTAATGATGAATTGGATTGAACAGATAAATATTTTCAACTGAACAAAGCGGAATATATTCAAAAGCAAACACACTTGTCTCGATAGTTCCTCCCACAGTTGCATGTGTCCGGCATCTGTGCAAGGCTCGACTGGTTCCTGTTTCTCATGGACGGAGTTGGTGCTGGAGAGAAAAATTCACTTCGAAACTCACTAAACTCAAAGGACTCCAGGTACGCTGTCAACTGATACATGACGCCGCATACGGCGACAACGCGATGGCCTTTAAAATATGGCACCATGCCTTTGCGTTGCAGTGGTTGGCCTTTTACGCTCAGAATTGACAATGCAATGATGTGCTATTTGATACAAAAGCTTTTTTTATTATTATTCCGTATCCTTTTGCTTTCTTATTATTACAGTACATATCTTAATAAAGTCTATTGCTAAGCGCAACGTCTTCACTCCCACACGCACCACAGTAGACTCCAGCATACATGGAAGTAGCAGCGAATACGCAGATGCTGAACTAACACGAAGATGGATATGTGGCGCCAATAGAAAAACAAAATATACGCTTAAAATCGCGCTAATATGATTACTTAAAACGCAAGCATATATATGTGGTAAAAGCATGTGCATGATAAATTTGGAGAAATCAGAGCACAAAAAAATTCTCGTGAGAAAAACACCAATCGAAGTGAAAATAACATTTCGACAGAAAAAGGGTAGTCATCAAGCAAAATGAGTAGAACTTAGCGTTAAAGCCTTTTATACAAAATCCTTTCCGATACAGAATGGCATAGTTTCATAGCAGCAATGTCGGACCATTTTGCCCTTCCCACAGGATGGCTCATGCGAAAAAACGAACAAATCTTTAAGAAAACTAAGCGGCATACGATATAAAATACACAACCCTATACAACATATGACAAACAGCACAAAAGAACACTTTTCCTGACAGACTATCACGTGAAAGGTCTTTTAAGTTTACCACAGCCATGCGTCATACCTTGCATCACCAGCTTCCACATCCTCAGAATCAAACCTTACATGGCCTTCAGCCGCTGTAGTCTGCCCTTCAGTTTTGCCAGATTCTGTTCAAATCAATAAACGACGGAGTTAAACTAAATGAACTATCTCAAACAAGGTTTAAGGTAAACATAGGGGAACACGTCTTGACAGAACAACAACTCTTTAAGAGAAAGAAACGTCGGTTAGTTAAATGCTTTACGAAAGCAAATGTGAGAGCAACGAATTTTACACTTGCCAAGCATGAAAAGGCGGAAGCTGAAAATTATTATTACGATGTCCTTAAATAAAAATAAGGAGAGCCTTTGCCTCTCATACAATGGTCATAGCANAAGCAAACAAANGACAGTTTAAGGCACAACTCCTAAAAGAGTTTCCCTATGAAGCAATGAGCATCGTCAAATATTTCTCATACATCAATTAATACAACGTATGCGATACATAGATCAGTAATACCTGGCAAATGATCAGACCTCTTTTGCATCTGTTCACCCTCATCAAAAGTTTTATGAAGGTAAGCGTTGATCAACTTGATTGCTACCATGATGATGATCAACACTGCACTGTAAATGATTGTGATTGTCCATGTTATTGATGTGCTCTGTAACAAGTATTAGTATCAAGTGTTGTGCTTAAACAGGTAAATCGAAAACTTCCACTTAGTTTTGCATTGCATCTAAAACAGGGGTGTGCAACCTGTGGGCCGCGGGGCCGAAAGTGGCCTGGGCACTGAAATTTAGTGGCCCGTGGAAACATCCGGACTTTAGAGATGTATTGCCAATCTTCCAAGGGTAGTCAGCGAGTTGTCTCGCTGAAAAAAAACAAATTAATTATGAATAAGCATGGTTTACTTGAATTTATATACGGCCAACAAAAACCTTTTTTGCACAAAGTCGATTCATCAAAATAAAATAAAAACAACTGCCTACAAAACACCACCTGACCCAGAGCAGTTGAAAAACCTGAAACCCTTTGACAACAACACAACATCTTATAAGATGCTGTAACATCACAAACAGGTTCAGACACAATTTTATATTGTTGCGATCGGAAATCCTGAGCGGCATGTGCGCAAAGCTTCGCACTGTGGCAGCAAGCAACATTAGAGTTCACATGCCATGATCACTCTATTATTGCTTGTTCGCGCCACATATGTATGGTGTTGTTCTTCAGGCACATCCCGTTCGTGGTGAATTACACATTTAACGCAACACCACCGGAGAGGTTTCAACAATATATACATTGCCTCTTATTTTCCATGGAAACATTTTGATAATTCAATATATCTTGTGATTGAAATAGAGTGATGTGAAGTTTGTCAATGAAATGAACATAAAATTCGTTTATGAAAAGCAAGGCACATATTCTATGGTACTTTCACAGCAGCAGAGTTCAACAGGGTTTCCACAAAGGGTTCAAATGTAAACCAATCACACCATATCAACATACATGTGCCAAAATTCAAGAGAAAATGAATGAGGCATGCTATGTATAGCATGTTAAGCCAGAAGAGCAGACCCTAATTGGTAAATATGCATATATGGGAACTTTGGATAAACAAACTGGGTAGAGTTTGAGCTACTCAATCATTTTGTAACTACCCTACTTTTTATAAATGTAATAGCATAAATAAACATGCTTACACAGAATAGTACATGGAAAATTCTATATATTTTACTATCCTTCTCTTTTCCTTCAATTATAATATAATTGTGCATTATATGATCTTGTGTTTGATCCATAAAAAGTTCAAGACATTTTTTACCAGCAACACTCAAGTCAAAATTGCATCACAATGATGCCACTTCTAATGATACGTACTGCTGATTACCATAACAGACTGCTGAAATTTGTTCAACGATGGAAAGATGTGAGTCACAGTTTCTACAATAGGCAGGAATGGAGCAAAACCACATCAACAAAACAACATCAGCACCTTATGCAAATGTCAAAATTACAAAATTTACAACGTAATGTCAATATGGGTGGTCACAATTTTCCAAAATCTCAATTCCCAGTCATAGCAATACTGCCAACTGCTAGGCTTCTCTCTAAGCATGTCAGATAACCTGCCCATATTTCATTCCAAACTGTTTCAACACAAGCTGATTTCAAGACTCTCTAAAGCTGGGATTGGGAATCTATTTACAATAAAAGGATGCATGAATTGCATAATATTGCTGATGGCATGCACAAATTATTTAATTATATCTTAACACGTTCAGTGCCAGTGTATGAATATAACATACCTAGAAATCCTGCATTAGCCAGCTATTTTCGCACCACTTTGCAAATCTCAACTCACCAGTCGATTGTGCTAGAGAGCTGTTGAAACCCTCAAAATTTGCAGCAAATTTTCTTGTTTGCAATGAAAAAAATTTGGTTTTGGGTTTCTGGATTTTTGTGGGTGACATTCATAAGTGGAGTAAGTTTTTGGCCGTTTTGGCTTAGATTACCTGTCCCTAGGCCTAACCGCGGGAGGGAAGTACTTCATTCAAGTTTTTATTGGTAACTAGGCTAGCATCCATGTCTTTTGAGCCTTTGGCAGGCTTTCTAGCATTTCTGGGTCAAAAGTTATGGGCTAAAAACAACAAATTAATTAATTATCTGATTAGGGGATTAATTAGGGAGAAACACATTGACAACAACTCAAAAGATGCCCTAACATGACAAGCAGCTTCAGGCACAAATTACATGGTCTCTGATTTTCCATGAAAACATTCTGATGATTCAATATACCTTGTGATTGAAATAGAGCAATGTGAAGTTTGTCAATGAAATCCATTATCTAGCTCAATAGCTGTTGAAATCCTCTAAAGATGTGGAAAGTCTTCTAGTTTATATATATTTTTTAAAATTGAGATTGTATTTTAGTTTTTGGGGGTGATGTCATAATGGGAGTAGATTTATGAATTTTTGGCGATGGTTATTGGGCTCTTAGCCCCAACTGCATAAGTCAATTTTTTGACTAAAGTTTTTAGTAGAAACTAGGCTATAATACAAATCTTTACAGTCTTTGAATGGCCATCTAGCATTTCTGGTTCAAACGTTATGGCGAAAACACCAAAAGTTGGTGAAAAATCAAATATCTACCCTAATTATGACGTCACACACAAAAAAAACAAATCCAAAACTTCCGGTTTTTTTTCAATTCTGAACTAGAAGACTTTTTGCATCTTCAGAGGGTTTGAAAAGTCTTGAGCAAGATAACTTAATTGGCTGGTGAGTTATGGTGGTGCAAAGTGATGCAGGAAAAGTAGCGCAAATAGCAAGTATTATGAATATATCGTACACCAGCACCAAATGTGCTAAGTCTAATGTGTCATGTGTGGGACTGAAGACATTATACACTGCAACACAATATGATTGCTTGGATTGAATTCAGTGGATCTCAACATGTTGGATTAAAAGATTAACTTCACTACCAGCAAAGGTCTTTGCAAATTCATCTTACTTATTTAAACTAACAATTTCACAAACATTGTTGTTCCTTAAGCTACGGTTTTGCATGAACACAATGCATATTCCACTGTTCTATAAATTTAAAGTCTGCAGAATCACCTCAAACGTCTTGGCAAACTTAGATGATTAGGTCCACAGACTCAAGTTTAGAATGACTAATTTCAGCTTGTGCATCCAGAGCCTGAAAACTTTAAAGGGTTTTTATCTTTGTTTTTGAACGTCAAGACTAGGCAACCTAGTCAGTCTGTTGTGTATTAATATCACAGAATTAGGTAGGTCTTGTGCTAATAATATGAAAACGTAAACCTGTTTCAACACTCATAAACAGGCATGCAACACAGTTGTGTAGTCCAGCGAGCCAAGCAAGCTTCACAAAAAAACTGCTTGATTAACTTCATGTGTATGCAAACACACATGAAAATCTGCACAGCACTTTGGTGCATTTCCATAAAGAAATTTATTTTGAAATTTGTTCTAGTGCTACATGCAAAAATGACAAGCTCACCTGATAAATGACATAAGGCAGGCAGAGAAGTAGCAGCCAAGTATACAAATGAAAAATGTTTGCAAAACTACTATGGTTGGAATCATAGTACCATCCTCCAGATATTGTGGGCCATATGCCCTGTTGAGCAAACTTCATCACATTGCTTTTCATATTTGTGCTTACATGTTTCTTATGAACCACACTATTAACCTAAAAGACTTGCAACATCTGGCACACCTTAAAGACCATAACTAATATCTACAAAAAGTATGCCATTTTCTCTGAAAAACCATTTAACCTTTAAAAAAAAAAACAATGGGAACTAAAACGTATAACTAAGAAGTGCATACATGAAATAGTTTACACCCAATTCTGTTGATTTAACATTTTGAAAGTTTACTAAATTAATACATAAAATCAAAACTTAACTTAAACACAATATATACAATGCATAGAAAGCAAGATTATCAACAAGCCTATGAGCTTTGTGAAAGCAAAATATGTTCCACATAAAGAAAGAAACAAGCCATGAAAATTTGGTTAAAATCACCAAATGAAATTCGTCAGATCACCCAAACCATGTTCTAACCCATGTCAACTCTTTTACTGAATATGAAACAAAAACACTGAACCCATTGATTTCAACTGGCAGCAGACTTTTAGTCTTCCATTGCAAATTTCTCAAAATTGGAAACAGTTGAAACTTTGTTTTTTTTCATAAAGTAGTAACTAAAAGTGGATGTGGGCTAATAATATACACCAGTGGTGGGGAACCTATTTTGATATCACGGACTGCATAAATTGTGGATTATCACTGGCAGGCCGCAAATAACATTCTACCTTTATCTTACTATGAGGTATAGAGGCTTCATATGACATACTATCTTTAGGAATAGAGGCTTGTACCTGCTTATCATGAAACTTTGTTCTGACGTGATCTTGTACTCTAATGTGGGGAACGAAAATTCTAATGCAGGCCATATCAAATGTCTACACAGCCGCAGGTTCTCCATCCCTGATATACACACTTGCTATAAACCATCAGGGGATGATGGCCAAAAAAATCAAAATATCACTCCCTGATGATCCTGATTTTAAAACACATTATGAAATGTGCATTTTGGCTGACAGAAGCCCTTAATATTTGCATTTTATGAGGAACATTTGCATTTTATGAGTAATAACCAGAGTTTTTATAATGGGAAATGATTAAGAAGATTTCCTTCCAAGCGATTTGGATGTAGTAGGCTATAGGTTGCATTAACCAAGGATGTATTAACTGGTGTCTACTGCATGTTTGCAAACCTTTAGTGTCCAGCCTTACTGGAATTAAAGCTCTTCTTTGACAAGTACTGTTGTGTGACAAGCAAAAATGTCCCACATGACAACAAAATATATTATCTATTCACATGCCACTTTTGGCGTTCCAAATGAAAGATAAGACTTGCCTCATTGTAAAATTGTTTTGTGTATGAAAATTTAATAGAGAAACTCATAAACAAGAGTGCTCAATTCCACTAAATATGTTCACCACTGCGAATTATACATGTACGTCACATGCTGCATGTGTATGGCAACAATGAAGTTCATCTGATAAAATCATCAAAGTTGCTTATACCAGTGGCAGGTTACCCTTGGCTGTACAAAGTCAATGTATTTGCGCAGCACGAACAGCCAACAAAAAAGCAAAATCTACAAAATCACTTTTCTGAATCAGTTCTTGTTTTATGTAACTTTTTTTGAAACAAAACTTGAATTCAAGTGTTTAATAGCTATTTGATTCAGATTTTTCACTTTTACAAAATTGCGTCTGAAAAAGTTTAGATGCAAGCTTGGTGCAGTCAGCCAAAAACATAACACTACCTTGGCTATAAATATTGTTATTGAATCTTCTTTAAAAGTTTTAACACCAATTTTCTCTAAAACCATCAAGTCAAATGAATGCTAAATCCAGGTCTGCAGCTCAAATTGAAATTTAAGAGCCAGAGCTCAGTTTAAACTTTGAGCCAGAGATGGAACGAAGGCTACGTGAGTAAGAGGTAGCCCAGCTATGGGTCCCTTCCGAGATACTAATGGTTTTGCCAAATTGACTGAAAGCTAGAATTACCTTATCAAAAATAGTGCTCTTCATAGCACATTAAATGTGATTGTTGCATCAGACTGCAAAAATGGATCTGTAAGTCTTTGATTTTTCCGTTGTTTAATCATCGCTGAGGCTATAACATCATAGCTGGACAAGTGTAGTGTTATTTGTAGGAGTAAGGGGTAGGCAAACTGTCAGTGGAAATCAGAATAAATGAAAACACAATGGCAAAATAGCTGATTAATGTAAACATGAATATCGCTGTGTCACATAGGATTGGTGAAGGACCATGGCAGTCACCTAGTCCAGTGTGGTCCAACTACAGGCCCACGGGCTGCATGTGGTCTGCCACAGAATTTCAGGGGTTCGCGGAAGCATTCAGGAAAAATCTTCAAATCTGAAATTTGTTGAAAAGCATGTAAGGTTCCATTTGTCTCACTGAATTGATTGCTATGGATAATGTGCATTTGCACAAGAACAATGAATAATAACTTTTCTGTGTGCCATTTTATTTTATTTATTTCGTGATCAAATTAGACGGTATAGCCTGCTGCTAACCCTTTGTGGGGGCACTGAAAAAAACACAGATTATCCAGATAGGTGCTTGAAGAGCACATCTGGCTCAATGAAGTTAGTACCAACAAATAAATCTGTCTATCTATCCACTAAACGCAGCCATCTCAAAGTGGTCCGCGAGCCAAATCAGTTGCCCATCCTTGCAATTTAGGTAATTTTAGTTAAAACAAGCATAACACCTTTTAATAAAAATGTGCAATATTAACGGTGTTATAAACTGCCACACAGCTTCTGGAAGTTAGTCAGCAAAATGTGTGAGAGTACATTCACTATGATGAAGCAATCAATTCTGAAAACAGCGAACGGGAGGCGAAACAGTCTATGATAGTATCAGAGAAGCCTCTGCTACGGCCATCCCACCAATACAGATTTGTAATAAATTTCTATTTGCTATTGTTTCAATGACCCACTCACATTCAATGAGGCATTTACATGTCTTCCCTTTTTTAGTTTTAACTGCTGTGAATCTATTGTTTTATACGCTACATCACTTTATTGGAAGTGGCCCTTGAGTTGTTGCGTTTTTGTAAAATGGCCCGTAGGTCAGAAGTAGTTGGACAACGCTGATCTAGTCAACCAACCCTGTAGTGTAGTGTTTTAAGAAGAACTAAACTATAATCAGTAAGTATATATATAATATCCATGGACAGCTTTTGTAGCTATGCAATCACACTATTAGCATTGAGTATGTGTCAGATGAGATATCACTGCAGGCCTAAGCATTAAATGCATGGCATGCCATTGTAAAGCAAGATTTTTCATGAGGAACCATTAGGCTTTCTAGAAAGGTTTACTGGATTGCTGGAAAAGTTTACTGGGAACCATTACATTTATTATCTTAACATGAAAGGTAAGTTGCAACTAATTCTTAGCATACAAGCATTGCTTTGCATGGCAGTACATTTTCAGGAGGCTATAGAAATGCCATTTAAACAAATGTGATTTTCATCTGTGAAAACAAATTTATGTTTTCAGCATGGTAATCGGTTTACTTTCTCCTAAGCTTTGCAGGTTAAAATTGTGCTTTACTTTGCCATTCATCACTGCTTATTATGAGGGCAAAATATAAGAAATCAAAAGTTTTCAGCTATTTTGAGAAAGCCAATGCTGAATTTCTTGTTCAAAGTCATGCCATTTCTGTAAGCAAACAGCTTTTAAACACATCCTGTCATTTGTGGTAATGCAAATTCGTGCACGTTAGAAAGAACACATCAGAGAAGCATAATCAACGATGAATTGTGTTTTGTGCTCTTTGCATGGATTGTCTAGGCCTGGGGTCACCAACACGGTGCCCGCGGGCACCAGGGTCACCTGTAAGCACTACGTTGGTTGCCCGCAGGTTGTTTTGAAAATAGCATTAAGATGATGAATATCATCACATATATTAACATAATATGCAAATTGAACAAAATTTTTATTTCAGAAGTGTGCATCAAACTGGTAGCCCTTCGCGTTACTCGGTACCCAAGAAGTAGCTCTCAGTTACATAAAGGTTGGTGACTCCTGGTCTAAGCAGATCTGTTAGCTGGCATCACCAAGACTGCAACAGGCGAAGCATGCAACAAGTGCAAAACACTTGGCCGAGTGGAACTGGGCTGTGTCAAAATGCTCAGACACAAATACAGTTTTCCAAGCAGACGTTTTCTTGATTGTGGTCATATTAATAACAAAAAGTCACCAGGCATTAATGGGTGATTGCATGCAAATGTCAACCACGGACTATTTTTTGAAACTAAGTTTAGACATATTTCATTAGTAAATACAGTAAACCTCGCTTAATCCGGATTCAGTTTGACCCATGATTTTATCCGGTTTAGACAAAGATCCGGATTAACGGAAGATGGTTGTTTTTAGCCTGACGTCATCTCAATACTGCAATATTGTTGAAAAATCACTGAAATTGAACACATTTACAACCCAACAGCAAACTTTTACTGAAGCAAAACGAATTTATTGTTGTACTGTATTTACCATGGTACATCAGACTAGTAACAGCTTATTCAGGCAGTTATGAACAATCTTACGTTCATAATTTAAGATTATTTGACTGCGAAGAAATCTGGGATTTTTGACAGACACAGTGATTTCTACGACTGGTCCATGAACAGCTTTTCTATTTCGAAGGCAATGCCAATGTCCTGACATTATACTGTATACACTACACTCATTGATATTTGATAATGCTCTACACACGCACACTCAACACTGATCAATAGACTGAAACTGTGGTGCGGCAGCATGATAATCAGCGTGTTATGCTATGCCTGTGTGTGACGTAATAATCTTTTCTACCATAAGTCTAACGTTGCATGCAGTTGCGGCCATTGTTTTCATAATTCTAAACGTTCGTTGGTGATTGAGAGCACGCTTGTGTTATGTCCGAAAGCTGCCGAATCTTTCCTAGAGACCAGTCAATGCACTTACAACACAACAGCATGAAAGTTCAGAAAAATACAGATTACAAGATGAAAAAACAGCTGATTTTATCTGGTATTAGCAAGGAACCAGATTAAAAAATCTGGATAAACTGAAGATTTTTACAAAGAATAATGTTAGAAATCATTTGTGCCATCAGTTTTATCCGGTTTTGGCGAAGATCCGGATTACTGAGGTTTACTGTACTAAAACCAGAAGATATGAAGTTTTTCTGTTTGTATGTGGAACATATTTTATGTGCAGCATCATCTAGTAGTGATATGTGGGCAATAATGGATAATGAATAAGTTTAAATGTGTTAAACATACACATTTTGTTTCTAAATTGTTTTGATGTTGGTAAAACTTTTTTACAATTACTAAGTGGTGCAGCATGGAATACAAGAGCTATATGTTGTGTTCTTCAGTGCTTGAAATTTCTATTTTGCATTTTACCTCCAAAATATGACAGATGTTTTTGACAAATATTTATGTCACAAATGTCATGTTTTTAGCGTTTCTGCAAAGTTTTGCAAGTCACTTTTTCTTTATATATCAAATTACTGCATTGTTCAGACCATAAGGTGTACTTAAAATCATTCAATCTTCTCAAAAATTGAAAGTGCCCTTTGTAATGCAGTGTGCCTAATGTATAAGGTTGTGTCTTCTTACCTAAAACCAATTTTATGTGGTAAAGGTGCTGTTTATTTAATTGCTAGTTACAGCGTAACTATTAGCACTGCACATGCTTGATTTCAAATGAAGACTGCGGTTATCCATGTGATGTTAGTTACATGATAGTTTTGTCCAACGGAGGCTTTCACATATGTTCGAAATCACAATTTTTTTGTATGCAGACTATCATGTTATGTAATAAACCAACAACAATTGCAGTGAGTAGCTAGCACGTACCTTTATTTTGAAGCTCAGATCATATCAATCCATGAAGCTCCTGTGCACAGAGCTATATGTATTATTCCACAAGGCTCCTGACTACATTGACACACACTGAATCAAACACGCATATAGCTTTCAATTTATTCGTGTCTAGCAGATTAGGCATGTGTGACAGATTAAACTTCCACATATGTAATCCACCAAATTGAATAAACCGAAAGCTGTGTTTGTCACTGAAAACTGTGTTTGATTCGATGTGGGCCAACATAGTCAGGAGCCTTACAGAGTAATACATAAAGGTGCATCAAATGTGCCTGATGTATGAAAATAGAACAGTTAGCATTCAGTCATTGATACTAATCCAGCGAGCTTTAGTTATAGCGCAAAAGTTACACTGTCATTAAATTATCTTTACTGAACATACTTATCCCATATTTTTTCCTACTATCTACATTTTTCACATAAACAATTAAAAAAAAATTGGTCATATACATCACGCTCTGTGATGTTTGGCATGACATGTATGACGCCATCTTTATTTCATGTTTAAGTGCACAATAAATTGCAAGAAATAAAATTAGTTCTGCATCTGTGAAGTACATTCAGTATTTACATAGTAGCTTGCCCTACTTCCTACATTCCTGTGCATGACTAATATGTCCTTGCATATATTAACAAACCATAAGGCATCTAGCTTTAAATTGTTGTGGGAGACAATCAAGCAACAAACGTGCAATTTCATAACAAAACCCATGTGTTGTTAGATCATGGCTGGAATGTTCACCACACGCAGTGCTCATTGATAAGACTCCTATGGCTGACAAAATCTTAATTAGAAAACAAAGCAATAACTGCATTAATACTGGATTACCATCTATAGAAGCTACATTTGCATGGCACATTTTGTTTTTTTTCAGATGCTACTTTCAATCAAACGCTTGCTACACGACAAAGCAAGCAACAAAGCAACAACACAATTACACTTGCTAGTCAGCAATAACTTTGATAGCCGGTATGAAGTGACAACAATAAGATTATACAGTAACATTAGATTTGGATGTTTTATGGATTTCAATATTAAAATTAGTTTCAGGGATTAGCAACTTATGTCCAATGGGCCAGATGCAGCCCATAAGGAAAACCACCTAGTTTGCAGCACCTTTGCAAATTGTAGTAACTGTATGGCCCGGACAGTAGCATTATATTTTATGAATTCGCACTCCTTGCAACTTCTTGTATAGCATATTTAATGCAAACTACTCATGAGAAACCGCAAAACTGCAGTGCCATGTATAAATGTACTGTTTGTCATATTTTAGGCTTTCGTTATGAACTGTGAAAGTCAGCAGTTAATCTGATTAAATTCCTTCAAATTCCTGAATGTTATAACCATCACAAACAGCAAAATGAACTGGTGGAAAATTAGTACAGCCCGCCATATCTTGCAGTTTATTTTTGGCCCGCCACTATGGAAATTGTGTTGACCCCTGCTTTAGTCTACCGCAAAGTCTTGGGAAGCTGCACGAAAATCTTTGTTTATTCTATTGTCGGCTGGGAAAGCTTATGAAAGCGACAAACTTCTCACCACATCCTATGGCTTCTTTCGCTGTACTTCGACATTCAGTTTCACTCCTGGAGTGGCATATCCCGGAGCTCTTCTCACCTTCGCTTGTGTTTTTAGCTGTTGGTTTCAGCTTTCTGGGTCCATGTTACTTCATGTAGCCTAGTACTTAGAATGGTTATCAGCATGGTTTTGCAATAGCCTATTTATTCCGTGTTTTTTCTTAGTAGTTTTGTATTGCTATGTTTGAACTAGCTGTGTGACCGTAATTGAACCATATTGTAGTGTCCCATTGCATTTACTGTAGGCTATAGAGTCCTGCATGGGTTGAAAATTTTTGTCTGCTCCTGCCCCGCAAAATTTAAACTCACCCCGTCCCACACCCGCATAAATTAGAAAAATCTTTCTTGCTCCCACTCCGCACCTGCACACTTCTAACCTGCACCTATCCCGTCCTGCAGGACATCCCAACTCGCACCTGCCCCGTCCCACACTTTTTCGGTCTCAAACCTGCACCTGTCTGAGAACTACTAAAAACTCATAACTAGGGCAAGTTTTTTTGCATAAAAATCGTGAGAAATATGCATTCATTTTTAACAAAAGTTGCAGTAAAAACTGTCATTTACGCACAAGCATTTTAAACGACTGTGATTGACTCAATGATTTTTTTATATATAATGCTAAATATTTCCAAACATTATCTAGCGAGAAATGGCGATCATTTGCCAGCAGTTTGCATAACATGCTAAAATTTCGCTTCACACTGCATGAAGTTTCTTGGCCATTTGACAAACTGGCCTACAGTTCTGGACTGATGTTTGGCCTGGTCATTTCTGCAATTGCTCTTACTTATGTCACTATTCAGTTAAAATCGTTTATCAAAGAGAGCATAACTATACTGAAATAGTTCCGAAGCATATTTTTTTAAACAACACTTGTACAATTTGCGCAATTGGCATACTTGATAAAAGTTGCATATAAAAAAGGAAAAGATTGCAATACAAAATTCCTGAAACCAGCTGAAAACATCCTACTACATAAATTCTGTGTATTTCAGAAGCTGTAAAAAAAGTGGCAAAAACTTGCCCTACTCATAACGCCTGAGTCTAACAAACAACAAAATCAAGCCGGTCATTCTTTTCATTGGCAATCAAACTAAAACTTTCCCACAGATCTGATCTTTCGCAGACAACAGATTTGAGGTGATAAAAAACACGTTTCAGTCCAGTTGTGAATTGCTGTGCGTTAAGCGTTATCTCNTCCATGTAGAAGGGCTGNTAGACTGAATTATTCCTCATCAAGTATGACGGTAGCATTGGGAAATTGTTACTTACCCACCACATAGCAAGATCCTGAGCTAATGTTTGGCAAAAATGGGTTGTTATATCATAGTGACAATGTGAAATGAGGAGGGTTCAGGGTAGGCTAGAGAGTGCAGGTAAAGGACTGCACTACAGCCTAGGAAAGTTGTTCAAACTGAACGGGAACAGGATTGAGTGTATCCTGTAGGAGGATGTTTGCGTTTGTGTTCACTAGCTAGCGAACCACTGCAGGTCGCTTTTGTGGGGGTAATGTGTGTTTAGAGCAGTGGTTCCCAAACTTATTCGAGCCGTCACCCAAATCATCAACGTAGCGATTAAGTCTTCTTGCCCTAAATATTTCGCAGTGATGAAGGAGTGCATAATAGGCTAATAAGCTACTGTTATGTGGGTGACAAAAACGTTCAACATTTGTCAGAAAAAAATTGTTTGGTAAAGAATGTGATGAATACCGTTGTCCACATGGACAACAGGGAATTTACTGTAACACAATAAGGAGTGAGGAGAATAGGCAGGAGTGGTGCTGTAATATCCACATGCCAGGTTTGGTAAAGAACGTGATGAATACTGTCTTTGCAGTATATCAAAATATCAATATGATTTATGTTCAATTATATAAACTACGGTGCATATGACTTGAAGTGCTCCATGGTACATGATCCTAAACAAATTTGATGCTTCCACTGACTGATCTACAATATCTTCCGGTTTTTTATGCACAAACTACATGGACATGAGATCACAAGCAACAAACGAATGGATGAACGAAGGGTACTTGGAACATCAACATGCCCAGTCATCAAAACAAGAAGATTACAATAGCTGTAGAGTATATGTTTTCATGGTAAATACATTAGCTTGTTGTGATACTACATTTCTTAGTTTGAATTTGGTGCAAGAATCATACTGTGCATTGCATGTTCATGTTCATGTTGTAATGTTTGCATGAGGTGAACTGTGAATGAGAACTGTGCAGAGTCTGAACTTTTTCAAATGTATTCAGGCTGCAATTAGTCCACACACACCTCAGCATGGACATTTTGCCACGACCAAAACGCTGTAATCAACAAGCTTTCTCCAAGCAGTGTCCCATAGTTTCTTGTATTTTGTTTTTTTTCTTTGTTAAAAAATGTTTACATCTTGTATTTTATTTTGTGTGTTCAATATTTACTGAGGTAGTTCTCTGTTGGTCAAAGTCTTTGTTATTTTATGTAGAGAAGTCAACAACTTCGTCATTGTTTACTGTTTTCATACGCAAGCTCACATTATGGTGCTTTTGCGTACAATACAGAAGCAATTGTCGGGGCAACCCTAATTGTAGGGAAAACAGGACGTAGGGAAATAGGGAAGTGTTTCCCCACATAATTTTCTTCCCTCCGTTTAGTGTCTACACTAAAGGTAGAGAAATAGGGAACTCCACACTAAATGTAGGGAAATAGGGAAAGCAATGTTGAGACTTTCCCTACGTTCAGGTTCAGTACTTAATGTAGGGAAATAGGGAAAGCAAGGCGAAGACTTTCCCTACGTTTAGAGCCAGCATTAAGTGCAAGGAAATAGGGAAAGCGGGGCGAATACTTTCCTTGCGTTGAGGTTCAGTACCAAATGTAGGGAAATAGGGAATGCAAGGCGAAGACCTTTCCTACATTTAGGGCTGGCACTAAATGTAGGGAAAGCAAGGTGAAGACTTTCCCTACGTTTAGAGCCACCATTAAGTGCAGGGAAGTAGGGAAGGCGGGGCGAAGACTTTCCCTACGTTTAGAGCCAGCACTAAATGTAGGGAAACAGGGAAGGCGGGCGAAGACT